>SMTZ1_10002079_pt1 | contig 28092 bp, 31 predicted proteins | sample DeeMarSWOR136_30_FD_25667 | JGI IMG/M metagenome (IMG submission 25667)
TCTTTCTATGTCGCAGATGCCGCATGATACCAAACAAAAAGTTTGCTATCGAAACACCTTTCATAAAGGCTTCGTATTCATCTCAAACTTTTCAGTACTATTCTGCTCTTCTCACCAATTTAAACGAGAGCAGAGTGATTGCTATGATAGCCACTGATGCGATTATTCCTATGGTTGCCATGCCATTAGTCGTTGATCCAAAGGTCGGTTCCTGCCTTATCGTTTGCCACGTCTCGGGAATCAGAGAGAAACCCAGCACAACGGCTATTATTATTCCAGATAGAATCGCGTGCAACAGCCTGACTTGCAAATTTATCCTCCTATTGTATGTAGTTTCTTCGTGGCTATAGTTCTACTCTTTAGAACATTGGTCAAACAGGGTTCAGCCTCCACTGCCTCCACGTTTCATATCCCGTGATGACAAGTCCACTCACCCCGAAGACCAAAGCGAAGATGCCTTGCAAGGATAGTGAGCCAGCATATCCAACTATGAACACGATGAGAAGAGTGAAGAAAAAACTTGTGTAGAACATGTATCGCGGGATCATCAGACGGCTGATCCTCACAAAGGAACTCATCGCCTCCAGGCTAACTGTTTTCTTCAGTCCATAATCTCCCCTGACGTCTTTCTTGACGAGACCCATGTCCATGAGCTTCTCAAGATGATATGATGCCACGCTTGGACTTGAAAAACCCAGACTTCTCTGAAGACGCCGTATAGTGGTTGGCTTCCTGCTTTTCAGAAGATGCCAGTAAACCCTGAGCGTCGTACCCTTCAGCTCTGACCGAACGTCTCCCAAAAATAGCCCTCAGAATAGCCTACAATTGCGCAGCTTATAAGTTTCAAGCACTCCACCGCGTATTGTTTACATGTTCTAAATTTAGAACAATTGTTCTATTGCATAGAACTAAATTCTCTTTTAACCTTCTTCTCGTCTGGTGATGAAATTGAGGAAGAAACTGCTAGTTGTGGCAATGATGATAGTCATCGCCACTTCTTTTGTAGCCTACGCTTGGACTTCAAGAGACGAAGGCACACGGGCTGAAAAAAACCAAGGAACATCTCCAGATGTGACTGAGTTCAAGGCTGTTGTAAACGGGATGAGGATCGTGGATGTCTTTGTATGCGTCAACATAAGCGACGGCTTGACTGAGAAAGAAGCCGAACTGATAGTGGGGACAACCTTCATTCTAGTTATGGGAGATCATCTTACACATCAATTGGACAGCCTAACCTTTAATGATACCCAAATAAAAGCACATTATACTTGGGGCCACGGTGCAAACGACCTGGGACACATATGTGATATGACCGCAGATCTCACAACACTTCAGATAACGGTTAACCATTGCTTCTGATAGCAGAAGATTGATGATTGGCTATCACCCAGTAGTAGGGAGAGATCAGGTCGAGGAGTTCTTAGACTACCTAGCTAGTGTCGAAAATGTTATGAAACAGCTAATAGCCTAAAGGAAAACTGAAGAAAAGATGCTCAATGCAGGCAAAGACATCAAACATAGCCTGGAAATGTGAACAATGTGAAACTCCGAGCTAAAAAAGCCCACAAAGCATCGTTCGACTATTCAGCCGTCTTCAAGAAAGGAGACAAGGTCAAAGTGGCACGTGAGGACCCAGATATGCCAGGGTGGTATTGGTGCGAAAGCAAGGATGGCGTCTGGTCATGGATTCCAGAGGAATATCTCGATAGACACGGCACAAAGGGAACGGTCACCGATAATTATGACACAACTGAGCTAACCGTTGAAGTAGGAGATACACTGGATTATGTGACAGAAGTCAAGTTCTGGACCCTTTGCCGAGCTCATGATGGCAAGGAAGGGTGGGTGCCGACTGCGAATCTGACGCGAGTGTGAAGTTAGGTTATGAAAATTAGAAGTATCGGTCGATTAGCCTGTTTAGTAACTGTCTTCGGTGTGCTGCAGTTCCTTCTCTTAACATTCGTGGCAGCATTGTTCTATCCGGGGGGCTACGACTACTTCGGCTATTATTTTAGCGATTTAGGAGCAGTAACAGCTAAGAATGGAGAACCGAATTCAATCTCATCAACATTATTCTTTGTGGCTTTGACGATGGTTGCCTTAGCCCTTATTCCGTTCTGGTTGATATTCCGTTCCATCTTCAAAGAATCAAGATTTGGAAGAGTCATGAGTACAATCGGCTCCATTTCAGGTCTGACGAGCTCTCCCTTCATAATCGGGGTTGCCTTATTCCCAATAGACACGCAATTAGACGCTCATATTCTGGCAACACTAATCTTCTTTTCACTCTTTGTATTATCTACTATTTTCTATTCGATAGCTGTCATACTAAATCAAAAACACTCCAACTATTTTGGATTTGCAGGTATTGTTCTCTTTGCAGTCTCTCTTGCCATTTTTGTGGACCCACTTGCTCCACATGTAGCTTTTCTGCAGACAATTGTTACCTATGGTTATTTTGTCTGGGTGCTATTACAGGTAGTCCTCATTTGGCGTTGGAAGAAAACTTGAATTTCGCCAAGTATAGATGCATGCATACTCTGTGCATTTTAGCGGTTTTCCATTCAAGTTTCTTTCTTGGATTTCACCCATTTATCTCTATTAGCCCGAACAATTGCCATAAAGACTACTCCACTTCCAAGAAAAGCAACATAGATGGGACCAACTGCTAACATTAGACATATTCCCAATGCCATTAAGCAAATTCCAAGGATAAAGAAAACTCTAACACAAACGAAACATATTCCCAACGCATTATCATCCCCCTCCTTTCAAACTCATTGAACTGCTACCACGAACCTTCCTAGTACTTCAGTCCTTTCTCCAGCAAAATCTTGAGTAGACGATCAAACCCGCAATAAAAAGTAACACTGATGATGTTATCATAAGAGTTGTTTGACTCGTACTCAATGGATTATAACCTGCATAATCTTCTCCCACTAGAAGGTAAGTAATGGAAGAGTTACCTGATGAAATTGGATAGATCTTGGCAAACTGTTGAAGCAGCCATGGAAGTGATGAATAAGGTGCCATCACACCAGATAGGGCTGCGGTCACTACGGCAATTCCTACCCCACTCATGATGGCTCCATGTACGTGTTTGATGAAGGTTCCAATGAGCATTCCTATCCCGGCTGAGGACAAAGAGATAAGAAGAAGAAAGCCGATGGATTGCCAAAGGCCGGTCAGTGTATAGGAAAATCTTGCTCCGCAAGCATAGCCTACTAATGTGACCAGAATCGCTGCCAAAAAAGAAAATGCCAATAATGCGAGTATCCTACCAACGAAATCTTTCCACGGGTTTATGGGCATGGACATCAACTTTGAGAGTAAGCCTCTTTCCCTATCTTGGGCTATATTCCCGGGAAGGTTAGCTATCCCAGCGGTCATCAATGCGAATACACTCATCGAAATGGCAATAGAACCTCTAATATAGGGTATTACTTCATCTGAAGCATTTCCTGCAAATGAGAAACTGCCTATTAGAACCCATAGGATTGGCCAAGCTATAGTCCAGAAGAGTATGGTCTTTTGCCTTAGAAATTCTCTAATAGTCTTACCTAAAGTCGCTGTTATCTGACCCAACTAACTCACCTCTCTAACCATTCTTTCTGTCAGTTTAAAAAAGACGTCTTCAAGAGAGGGTTTCTCGGTTTCAATCTTCGTTGCCTTACACCCAATTGCATCAAGTGATCTAACTATCTTGGGCGTTGCCTTTTCAACATCCTTACAGAAAACCCTGTATCCTACATCGGTTTCTAATACCTTCTCCTTCTCGCTAAAATTGCTTAGCACATTGACAACTTTTTCACTTTTTATCGTAGTTTCTATATTTATCACGTTCTTGAGACCGCTCGTCTTTTTGAGTCTTTCTGGTTCATCTTCTGCTATGATTTCTCCTTCATCTATCAAGCCGACTCTTGAAGCCAACTCCGCATCCGCACCAATGTGAGTGATCAGTAGAATGGTTGTCTTCTCTCTTCTTAGCTCTTCAATCAGACCAAGAAACTTTCTTCTGGCTGACGGGTCTAATCCTGTAGTTGGCTCGTCTAAGATCAGGACTTTAATACCAGGAAATAGTGCGGTCGCAACTTCTAACCTTTTTCTCATACCACCTGAATAAACAGAAACTTTCTTGTTGACATCTTCAGATAGCCCTACCTTGTCCAATAACTCATCAACTATCCTCTCCGCCTTGTTCCTTGAATAGCCCAAGAGCCCAGCGAAGTACATTAGATTCTCTTTGCCAGTAAGAATTGGAGATGAGAAATTCTCCTGAGGAATGTATCCTATTAATTCCTTTGCCTTTTCAGGTCTCCTCCCGTAGATTTCTATTTTTCCGCTAGTGGGAGACCTTACCGAAGCCATGATGGAAGCAAGCGTAGTCTTTCCAGATCCATTAGGTCCCATGAGGGCGTAGAACTCTCCCTCCTCTATCTTCAAATTCACTTTTTTGAGGACTTCATTGTCTCCATACTTCTTAGTCAAGTCTTCTACACTTATAATATCCATGTAGATTCATCCATCCTATCTTTCTAAGGAGCTACTTTTGTGCGTCTTGTATATAAAGCGCAATCTATAAGTATCTTCCATATGATGTTATGTCCTGCGAAGTACATTTTATAAGTGGAAGAAAGATAGATATCCCAAATCAGATTGAGGAATTCGGGAGAAAAAGCCGGCAAAACCGATTAGTTATCTAGTTCTGGATGTTCGGAACAGATATGTACGAAAACGAACAGCTTCTGAACTGTAGGTTATTGGCTAGGCGACACTCTACGTGCCTTTTTTACTTTCCTCTCTTCCTTATATGCAAGACATTCGAATATATCTGGGCAACCCATACATTCAGAGGGAATGGGTTTACCTTTTGGAACAGACCTCAAATACCCAAAGTAAAATACGCAAACATGATCAGTTAACACTCCCTTTTTGATTGTGCCATGCAATATCTGTGATAGTCTATTGACTTCTTTTGTCTTCCGCAAAACAGAGCGAAATAACACGATTACAACAACAATGAGTAACGTGACAGCTGTCAGAACTAAAACATTGAATTCAAACATGCTCTTGACTAAGTTGTCATAGCACAAATAGGTTATGAACGACGGATTTAGATTTAAACAGATTTACCCGTGCACTTCAACAGAAAAAAGAAAAGAATGGTTAAATGGTTGTTGTCATTGTTGTTGCTTTCGATTTTGACTTCTCACACATAGTCCAACAGTTGACTTTGAGCTATTTAGTTTCTCCCCATCTTCCGAGTGAATTCCAAAGAGGGTTGATCTGGATCTGTGTAAAACTCAATATCCCAGTAAAACTCATCACAGAAATCCCCATGATGTAAGGTTTGAGTCCTTCTCAAACGCATAGTTCTTCCAATGTTAACTCCAACCTCCCCAACAAAGCATGTTGCCAGATAGGCAACATCTGAATCATTGAAATCCTTGAGAGCTTCAGCTATAAGACATCGATCAAATCGAAATAACACTTTATGATCATCAAATATCGCAGCGGCAAAATCGGCTAGCCCGCTCCAGAACTTCCCTAGCTGAAACTTCTCTACCGCCACTTTTCGCCCCTTCGTTTTCCGTCCTTTCTTCAACAATCAAAAACCAGTTGAATGAATGTAGAAGAAAACCAACGTTCCTACTCACGTACAGTATTTATAAATAATATTTCTTAATTCAAGTGCATGCACACAAGTTTATAAGCAACTTTAAGGTAAGCATTTCCAGAATTAGTGTTCTGACGAAACTAGTTCTTTCAGCGAATCGGAGGTGTAGTCTAGATGTCATATGGAAGGAGAGAACCAAGAGAAATGCATAAGGCAGTTTGTGCTGAGTGTGGCCAGGAATGTGAAGTTCCGTTCAAACCTGACGGAAGCAGACCCGTATACTGCCGAGAATGCTATGCAAAGAGAAGACCCCCAAGAAGAAATAGATATGTCAAACGTCACTTTCGCCCGCGCTTCAGCAAGAAACTCAAGGCACAACTGTCCCAGGATTAAGCACCTTGTTCGGATCAAAGACCTCTTTTATTTCTTTCATAATCTCTATTGCCTTACCGCCTAAATATTGGTGGAGGTTCTCAATTCTTATTTTTCCTATCCCATGTTCCGCCGTAATGGTTCCTCCTAAACCAATAGTTACATCATAAATCTCCTTCTTGACTTTCTCAAGATCCCTCTCCTCAACTCCTCCTGCCTTCTTCATCAAAAGGTGCGAATGCAAATTTCCATCTCCAGCGTGTCCAAATATCGGCAAATACATACTGTAGTTCTCAGCAACCTCATCCAACGCCTCAACCAGTCTGTCAAGTAAATATTGCTCCTTATACTCAAAATGTCATTCTGCTTTCTCCGGTTCTCAACGATTAACGTATCAATCGCACCATATTCCCTAGCAATCTCATCTATCCTTTCAGCCAAGACATACACTTCCTCCTTACTATCGCCTGTCACGATAATCACAAGAGAAGCCTTCCCTCCACGCACAGGCCATTCCTTTCCCAGCTGCTTCGCTGAATTTTCCATCAGATCCCCCTCCACATACTCAATTGCCAACGGTATCATCCCTTCCTGCAAGATTCTGGGCACAGTTCTTAACGCATCGTGACGATCCTCAAAAGGAACTACCAGCGTCGCAGTCTCCCTAAACCGAGGATAAAGTCTAAGAACGACCTTCGTTATGACCCCAAGCGTCCCCTGACTCCCAATCATCAAATGCATCAAACTGTAACCCGCAGCATCCTTAAGCAGCCTTCCTCCCAGGCTCAATATTTCTCCAGTAGGAAGCACAACCTCAATGCCCTTCACGTAATTCCTCATAACCCCATACCTAACCGCCCTCGCCCCACCCGCATTACAAGCAACAAGCCCACCTACCTGAGCTGTCTCATCTCCAGGATGCAGAGGAAAAAAGAGACCAGCTTCATCCGCAACTTTCACAAGCTTCTCAAGAGTCACCCCAGCCTCAACCACAACCATCAGATTCTCCCTATCCACCTGAACAACCCTATTCATCCTCTCCAAAGAAACCACTATACCACTCTGAGTGGGCACAGCGCCACCTACCAACCCAGTTCCTCCCCCTCTTGGAAAAACAGAAACCTTCCACTCATTGGCAACCTTCAGAATACTAGATATTTGCTCAGCGTTAGCGGGCTTAACCAAAACCACATCCCTAGCAGGCTTAGGACAAACAGTTGCAACTGTCTCGTCTACTAAGTAATCCAGCATATCATCTTTCCTTGTCACTACCCAATCCTTTCCAACAATATCTTCCAAAGGCTCAATTCTCTTCTTCATTCTCATATTTCACGCCTCACAAGAAAATATACACACCGAACACGTATTTGTCCGATATAACCAGTACATCCCTTATATCGTTTAAAAACACCAACCAACGCCCGCGCCATTAAAGCACACACAAAATCTAGGTTTCCAATTCTTATTTCAAATTCCTAAACCATTTATCCTCACCACGAATAGACAAAGAAACGGTGCAATGCAAAATGCCCCCCTCAAAACTAGAAAAATACCTGACCATTCTCGAAGCCCTCGTCAATCGACCACTAAAAATAGAGCAAATCGCACAGAAAACAAACATCAAACCACAGATGGTAAAAAAACATCTAGCTTTTCTCCTTACAAACGGCGTCGCAGAACAACGAAAGTTCAACGATAAACACATTGCCTACGCCATAACCGAGAAAGGCTTCGCAGTCTTCAAAACATTGCGAGCGATGAAATACATAAGCAAGCTACGAGAATCATTGCCCCTAATTGAAGAAGCACGCGAAATCGCTTCTGAGCTGAAGAAACAGAAATAAACAAACGAGAAAATCTCACGCGCGCATCATCATGCTTTCAACAGTCCTCAAGTAGAACAAACAGCTCCTTTAAACTACTGATAACTCTATCTGGCTCAGCACCAACAATCTCCCTCTCAATGAGAATAGCTCTAATCCCAGCATTCTTAGCTCCCTTAACATCCAAACCAAGTGTGTCACCAACAACAACTGCTTCTGAAGCATTCACACCTAACATCTTCAAAGCTCTCTCAAAAATCTCAGGATCAGGCTTGCGCGTATTAATCTCAGCAGAAACCAAAACCGCATCGAAAAACTCTCCCAAGCCAAACTTATCCAGCAGTTTCCAAACGCATTCAGGAATCACAAAATTAGAAACAAGCCCCAACTTGTACTTTCCACTCAATTTCCGCAGAACATCCAAAGCATCATCATCTAAACGTACACGACGAATAAACTCATCACCAAAAGCAGTTGTGCCTCCATTGACTATTGGATTCGAAACGTCGAAATTATATCCAAACCGCTGCAAAACTCGCGAAATACGAACATTAAAATGAGGATCTTCCAGGGTTTCCGCAGTCTCCATGTAGAGTTCATCCCTAACCTCAAAATAAACCCGTTTGAAATCCTCAAAAGAAGCCCTAATGCAATTCCTAACCAAAAAATCGTGAAGCCTTCTCAAGGAAGGTTCATAGTAAGCCTCATCCTTTTCAAGCAAAAGCAAGGTATCAAACAAGTCAAAGAGCACAGCCTTAACTTGCATCTCCCATCCTCAAAGCCAATAGTTTGCACAGAATAAAACAGTTTTCTCGATCAGGCCTTTATACTATAAGAGAAATCAAAAGCATATTGACAAACGTGAACGTCTTCTTCTCCAGCAAAATCAACCAAAACCCAACAGAAACCTAATAAAAACCAAATAAACGCCAAATAAAGGGCCCCCACACAATTGCACACACAAACATAGCCGACATACCAAAGCTACACGTTCAATTCACACCCTAACCCGAAAAACCTCCCTCTTCCTCTCATACTCCTCCCTCGACATCATAAATCTCGCAGGAACCCCCCTAACCACAACTCCCGACGGTACATCCTTCGTAACAACACTACCAGCCGCAACAACAGAGCTCTCTCCAACCGTAACGTTCGGCAACACCGCCACACACCCACCAATCACCACATCATCCTTGATAACTGAAGGCGCCAAACACCCACTGGGAGGAAACTTATCATTAAACACACTCGTATTCGGACCCACAAACACACCATTGCCCAACACACAACCATTCGAAATAGTCACATGAGCTTCAATCAAACAATTATCACCAATCTCAACATCTCTTCCAATATCACAAAAACTGCCTATACGCGTATTATCCCCTATCCTTGTTTTATCACCTACCACCACATAATTCCAAACAACCACGTTTCGCCCGAACCGCACATTCTTGCCCACAACTACTCCCTTCCCAAGTTTCGGCTCGCGCATACCGAATCCCCTTCTTCAACGTTTACATAGTCTAGTAAGATGACCAAAGCTTAAATAATTTTATAACTACTCCCACGCATCAATTTGCATATTTAGATTCCTCAAAAAAAGCACCAGCTAACCTAATAGTTGAGTTATGCGAAAAAACCAGCAAACCAGAAACCAAGCAAAATAGACAGCACTATCCGTCTATAATCTTCCCCCCCCAACATTTTCAAGCTGGCTTGCAAAGTGCTATAGAGAAGGCGCTATAACCTGAATCTCGTCACTGCCTTCAAAACCGGTGCCATCATCAAGTACACCAGTCACTGTCAACTCCACAGTAACATTGTCTTGCGGCATAGGCGTTCCCATATGATATATCTTTAACCATACTCGACTTATCACATCTTCAGCGCTAAACTTCATCATCAGCTTATCATCTTGCACATCCCACCTCTCAGGGGAAAACACTCCGTCAAGCTTCACTGTGCAAATGTCAATGTCGCCCACTTCGTATCCATCAGGTGGTTCAACGCAAACTGTAATCCATTTACCATGCATCTCAAGATTCAACGTATTTGGATTGATATCTACACTGACTGAAGCCTCTGCACCAACAGTCTGCCACGGAAGGAACTGCAAACCTAATAGCACCAAAAAGCCTAAGGCAAACGCCATCAAAACCGAATAGTTGCGCATTTCATATTACACCTCTTTATTGTAGTTTCATTAAACTCTCAGTTTATACAATTACATTCACACATAAAAGGAATATTTTGATTCCGATAGCTCACTTATAGAAAATAATTCTATCAAGAAATCCAACCAAATTCGCAATAATCACCGACACTAAAAGGTAAAGCTTAAGACATTCAATGCTGAATTCCCTTTACACATCTGGATCGATGAATGCACGGAACAAGTAAGGAGACAAAAGGTATGACCAAGAAATCCCTAAAGATAATAAAAGCCACAGCGTTAATCTTCCTCGCTTTTGCAGTCACTTTAAATTCACTTCAAACCACTGAAGTAACGGCTGATGTGACCATAGCAATTGACCCTACAAGTGGAAAAGTTGAAACAATTATAGAAATCAATGCCACAATCGAGACTGAAAATGGATTTTACATTGTTAGATGGAATACCACATTGAACGTGACAACAGGATACTCCGTGGGATTCAACGTCGAAACCTCGTTCAGTGTTCCCCAAACAGCTGGAACCCCTCAAGGACGCGACGTCCTTGTAGAATTAATCGATAACACAACTCAAAATATAGGAACAGCCACTTTCAAACTATACACAGAGCATCATATTAAAGCAGTTACACCACCGCCTCCACTTCAACCCCAAGAAGGGGCAAATACAACCATATGGGTGAACGTAACAGGAGGCGAACCAAGCACAAAATATGCCGCAAACATCACCGTTAAGGACCCTGCAGACAACACTTACACATCTATGACAGAGCTAACTACAAATACTGCAGGCTACGGAGAAAAATACATAACATACCCCACAAACTTCACTATTGGAGCGCACACAAACTACACTGGCAAATACACAGTAGCCTTCAATGAAACTCTTGCTACAAGAGAATTTTCGGTGGGTTTAACAAATGCAACAGAATATACACTACTCCAAACAGTGAATATAAGAGCCGCGAACTACACATACGCAGCGGAGCACGCTTGGGTAAACATAACATACAATGGAGAAACCATATTTTCTGAAAATGTTACAGCATTGAATGGCTTAATCGAAACCAACTGGACAATTCCGATTAATGCACTCATCGGCAACTACACAGTAACAATAACAAACTCAACAACACCTGGAACCCGTAAACCAGTAGATGACACCCAACAGTTTGTCGTAGAAAAACCTGTCTTCACCGTTCAAATCAAAGCAGAAAATCTAAACAGGGAACCATTATCAAACATCTTAGTTGAAGTACACAATAAAACAGCAAAAGTAGAAGCAAAATCTACAAACGAAACTGGCATCGCAACACTTCTACTCGAAATGGCCAACTATACACTTAAAGCCTTCTTGAAGGAAGTAGAAGTCGGAGTCCTGCCCAATCAAAGCATTATCGAAAACAAGATAGGCAGCAAAGCGCTGCCGCTAACATGTAATCTCACAAACATCAAAATACTTGCGACAGATGAAGCAGGAACTCCTATGCCTTTTATAAGTTTCACAGCAAACTATAGCTACACAACAAGACTAAACACATCAAACCAAGAAACATTAACATTCACAACAAACTACACTGGAATCGGGGAGCTTCGCAACATGTTTACAAACATCAGCTACCTCATTGAGGCACGTCGTTATGGTCACATTTTTAACCAAACCTATATTGAAAGGATGGCAATCTCACCTTGGTTCAATCTAACCATCACTCTTCCTACATACACCGCGCTAGTTCATGTGGTAGACTCCCAAAATAACGCAGCTGAAAGTGTTGGAGTTGAAGCTTATGAATGGAGCAAAGGAACAGGTCAACCTGACCAGTCTTACACAACTAACTCAGATGGCAATGTCACCTTCTCTCTAACCTTCGGGAAATATAAACTCAGAGCATACAAAGACGATGTTTTTCTCGACGAAACAACAATAGATTTAATCCAAAATCGGTCTTATTTCATCTTTCATCTCGCCACCTTTAACGTAGGCCTCACTGTTATAGTCCTTGACTATTTCGGCCAACCAATCCCAAATGCCGTAGTAAAAGTTGAGCAGAAAACAACCGCAGAATCTGTGGAAAGCACTACTGGCCCCGATGGTCAAGTCACCTTCAACATGTCTATAGGAGGCGATTCAAGAATCTTAATCTACATTTGGGAACAATTAAGCGGGACCAAAGAACTCTACTTAACAAACTCGAAGCATGTTACATTTAATCTGAACAAATATGTGGTTATTGCAGGCCACACTGTGGAAACCAGTCAGTTTGTAACAGCGATTGCCTTAACCATATTAGCTATCGTATTTATTGTAGGGCTAACCTACAAGAGGCTGTCAAGGATTTTCGTGAAGTGGAAATAAACATTCAGTGCAAGAAAAGCTTATAATGGGCGTCGAGTTTACATTTACTTGATTGAGAACACAACTTATGAGAAAAGGTCTAGTTTTCAATAAATGGTTGTGTGAATTTTGGCTGAAGCAAAACATTGCTCTGCAAAATGTAAATTGTTTCGGTGTGGCAAGAATGCTCTAATGTATCGCGGAAACACAACTTGGTGTAGATGGACCGAAGAAGAATGCCAAGTAGCCAGCTGTAACTATGCGACATGCATAAAGCGACGCCTGCTCCCGAATGGCATCTGCGGGGAAACACTGAAACGAAAGACCACGGAAATAGAACCAGAAAAGGCAATGATTCCAACCGTAAAACTTAAGGGAAAAACCCTTCGGAAACTGGGTGAAAAAGAAATCTTCTAACAATTTGAAGTAAGCAACTTGAGAATCGACCGCTAATTGGGCAGTTCTGTAGTGATAGCAAGATAATAGTTTTCGTAATCGTCATAAATTAGAAGCGAAAATACTAAACTTGGTGTAAAGATCTTGTACGATGAGAAAGAAATCAGCTACGCCTCAATTATTTTTGCTGCTTTGAGCAATCCTACGAGGCTTAAGATTCTTTCAATAATAAGTAAAGCCAAGAAACCATTGCACATTAAGGCAATAGCCAAAATATTGAAAATGGATTATGCAGCAATCTATCGACACATCAATGTTTTAAAAAAAGCTAACCTACTGCAAATCTCTGAGGTAGATCGTTCCGGCGTTTTGTCTCCATTGCATGTAGAAGTTGTGAAACAGCTTATACAGCAAGAAATGCAATAGGAAAATGATTCGTTTAAATGAAACGCAGATATGACTTTTTTGACATACATTTTTTCAAAAATTCTAAAATATTTTAGCAATTTCTTAGCTTAGGGTATCCTTTGAGTCAACTCTATGTCAAAAGGAAAAGCATCTTCTTGGCTGGTACCGCGCTCTTAGCAGCCGCTGTTTTTGTCTTAGACTGGACTTCAAGATTACAGGTTTGAAAATACCGTTTCGCCACTTGCCTATTTAATATTTGATCTCATGGGAATACCCATGGTACTTGCATTTTTCCCGTTTGGCTTGCCCGCTGCAGTCGTTACAAGCTTGGTCACTTTTCTCAGCGTATCGTTTCGAGACCCTACCTTTTTCAAGGGATTCATGAAATTCCTAGCTGAATTCGCAAAAATTTTTGGCGTATACGTTGTTCGAAGAACGCGGAAGCCTACAAGCGATAAGCTGAAAATCTTGGCCATCATTTCTGGCATAATTGTACGTGTAGCATTGATGGGCATAGGCGTCGTGTCACTTCTTCCAATCGTTGGTTATTATCCAACTCACATAGCTGTCATCGTTCTCTTACCTCTCTTTTCCCTGTTTAACATAATTCAAGGTAGTATCAGCATATTTGGAGGCTTTCTTCTTTATGAGGCTGTGATTCGGCGATTGCCATCTCTTAAAATAGGATAAAAGTGCTCTATTTGTTTTGATTCTCAAGGAAAAAAGGGTTCAAGCAATTTCAGTCTATCTGGTTTCTATGCGTTTTACTACTGGTGGGCGTATCTTTTTGAGAACTCGATAGCCACAGTGGGTGCATTTAACTCCTCCGCCGCGTAGCTCTAACTCTTTAAGAGTCACAATTGCACCGCATTTGACACATTCATAGACTAGACCAGGTTCAAGCTTTTCAGTTTTCTCGGACATTTTGTTTGCACCACGATTTTGCTAATCATGTTTAGCATTTAATATAAATGTTTCCAACGCGAGTAACGCAGAATTGATGTGCACGCGTTTTCTGGTTGAAAAAGAATTTATGTTTGCACTAACTATAACGAGAGAAGGGTATGAATAAATGAAAGTGCTTGTTACAGGTGGATGTGGTTTCATAGGAAGTCATCTCGCAAACTATCTTAAGGAGAAAGGAAATCGTGTTAGGGTTGCAGATATAAAACCGATCTCAGAATGTTATCTTCCTCTAAAGGTTGACGAAGTAATTCCATCAGATTTGAGGAATTTTGACGCGTGCGATTATGCGACTAAAGATGTTGACTGGGTTTTCAATTTATCAGCCAACATGGGAGGAATAGGCTTCATAACAGAGGTCGGAGCACAAGTCATGCACGATAACGCTTTAATGAACGTGAACATGATGGAAGTATGCAGAATGAACAATGTCGAAAGAATTTTCTTCGCAAGCAGCGCTTGCATTTACCCTGCATACCGACAAACAATGCCAGATGTCGAACCTTTAAAAGAAGAATATGCCGTTCCGGCCCAACCGGACAGCTTCTATGGTTGGGAGAAACTTTTCACCGAACAATTGATGAAAGCTTACTATCGAGATTATGGAATGGATATACGAATAGCACGTTTTCACAACATCTATGGTCCTTACGGGACTTACAAAGGCGGTAGGGAGAAAGCACCTGCATCTCTCTGTAGAAAAATCGCTGAAGCAGCGGATGGTGGAGAGATAACTGTTTGGGGAGATGGAAGACAGACTCGAAGTTTCCTGTATATCGATGATGCTCTTGATGCAATTTACGAACTCATGCAAAGCGATTATGTTGAACCATTAAACATTGGAAGTGACGAACTCGTAAGCATAAATGAACTTGCCGATTTAATAATCGAAATTAGTGGAAAGAAAATTAAAAAGCAATATGATTCAACCAAACCTCAAGGAGTTCGAGGAAGAAACGCAGACCTCAACCTAATAAAAAAAGTGTTGAATTGGGAGCCCAAAACAACTTATCGTGAAGGACTAACAGACACATACAGATGGATTGAAGAGATGGTAAGGAATGACAAGAAAAATGAATAAAATCCAATGGAGTCTAGTTTGTCCTATCAAAAATGAGGTTGATCTAATAACTAAGACTGTCCCTTCCTTTTATGCTGTTAATCCTTCAGAAGTAGTACTGTGCTTTGATAATCCTCCACATAAAGGGGCCTATGAAATCGCAAAGAAAATCGCTGATAAACACAAAAATATTTCGACGAAATTTCTCCTTGTGGATAGAAATCCAGATTTCGCTTTTCATCAGTCTTGGGTTCGACGTAAAGGTTTTCTTGAAGCGAAATATGACAGGATCCTTACTAGTGATATCGACCTTATAATCAACAAAAAAGTACTTAAGGCAATAGAATTAGTCGGAAAAAATAATACTGGATTAGTTTCGTTCAGCAAACGTTACCCATACCAAGGAATACAAAAAATATGGAGGAACATCACACAAGAAATTGTGCGAATATTCTACCCTGGAAGATTTTCTGGTCTTTATGCTATTTGGCGACCTTATTGGCTTGATAGTGAAGATGAAGACATAAAAAAGCTGCAAAATCCTAAGCAGGGTAGTCTGGGAGATGTGAGAACTGGTGAAGACACGTATTTGCGTGACTGCATGATTAAGGAACATAGAGTTGTTTATCTTAAAGATGTCGGAGCAAAAGTCCTAACAACTAATATTGCCGATTTGCCCAGAATCCAATTTGAGAGAGGGAGGTATTTCGCTTCGCAAGGTTATGGACTTATCAGGATTCTACTTAAAGTGTTTCTTTACTTCCAATTTCATGTATTGTCAGGCTGGGTATATGAAAGAAGGAGACAATCAGCATTTGGTAAACCCGCTTAGGTATTTTGGTGTTAGCGGCTTTTACAATCCGTTAACTTTAGCATACATGTTAATGCGCGTCTCCTTAAGATTCCTTTTTGGAAGAGAGATTCGAAATAAAATTTTGAAGACAACAAATCTAGAGACGTTGGAAGAATTTCTTAAAAGTATGCATTTCCCAAGATATCTAACCTACATTCTTTTAGTGAAGGAAACTGAGGCAAGAATCCAGAGAAAGATTTTTCGTCATGAATCACAAGTTTCTTCTTTCATAATTAACAAGAAAGGTTCCGTTTTTGTAGATATAGGAGCAAACGTTGGCTACTACTCTTTCTTGCTTTGTAACAATTTTGAAACAATTCTTGCAGTTGAACCCCATCCAGAGAATGTGAAGATAATGAGCGTCCTAAGAACGGAAAACAACTATTCTAAAGTTAAGATTTGTCCGTTGGCGGTAGGAGACAAAGATGCAAATGAAGTAAAACTGTACTTAGGTTCACATTGTGGCGGGCACACCCTGTTGGCACATGAAAAACAAGAGCAACACATAAAAACTGAGATGGTGACGCTAAAAACACTGCTAAAGAACTATGAAAAAGTTGATCTGATTAAGGTTGATGTGGAAGGAGCTGAATGGTTGGTTCTAGAAGGGGCAAAAACCGTTCTGAACAAAATTCGGTCTTGGATAATTGAACTTCACGACTGGGAGAGAAAAGAAGAACTTGAAGAATGGTTTAACAACAGGAATTATCGTTTTGAATGGATAGACAAGAAGCACATTTACGCAGAGAGAGAGACTAAATGATGAAGCTGTATCATGGGAAAGAGCGTGAAAGTTGTTTCCATGAACCCCATTGTTTAGTCTGCTGGATAAGACGATACGTTGCTAACCTAAGACTACGGTTGTGGGCGAAAAAGGCTCCGTCAGTTAGTTACTCATTAGATAAGGCAAAGGAATATTGGCAATTCGCTCCAACCTCAATAGGAAGCACAAAGATGTCAACCAAGGAATTGCTTGGTAAACCCGATGATTACTTGAGGAAGTTTGTGTGGAAAAGCATCGCAGTGAGAAACAGCAAGGAGAGAGCAATGGCATATAGAACCAAGATCCTAAAATGGATAATCAAGAAGGATGTGAAGAGTCTTCTTGATTTTGGTTGTGGAATAGGACAGGATGGTGTTTACTTCACCATCAATTGCCCTCACACTATGAAAGTAACATTCGCTGATATAGTTGAATCCAACGTCAAACTCGCCTCAAGATACAGTCGGGTTTTCAACATCCGTTCAGACGCGATACGTATAGAAAACCCTGAAACTGAAAGTTTCACGGAAGCCTATGACATGGTATTGGCGAATGGCGTTCTCCATCACACACCCAAGGCAAGACAGATAGTGTTGAACCTAAAACGTTGGCTTAAAACGAACGGAATTTTCGTGTGCATGCTTTACGCCCCTGAGCACTTCAAATCTAGGCGCGCCAGAAACCTCCGCGAATATGCATTTCTTTCAGAGGGAAGACTTCCCGAATCTGCAAAGTCAACATTTAACCCTTACTCAGACTTTTACGATAAAGCGAAGGCCGAAAAACTCTTCAAAGGTTTTAAGCTGCTGGAACACTTCACAACGAACCAGAAAAAGTTTGGGTGGTATGTATGGTTGAGAACATGATTCTAGACATAGGCTGTGGTCATAGGCCGCACGGTCATGTGAATGTAGATTTGTATGCAAAAGCTACTTGGCATCGTTCAGAGGACAGATTCCCAACTGATCGTTCACTAATTAGGAAACGCATCAAAAATCTCGTTACGGCTAACGCTCATCATTTACCTTTTAAAGATAACTCTTTCTCAACAGTCTTTTCAAGGAATACAATCGAACATGTCACAAACCCTGTAAAAATGATTAAGGAAATGCTGCGAGTTTCAGAGCATGAAGTCATAATTGTATGTCCACATCGCTACTCAGATGCAGCAAAATCGCCACCACACCACAATTTTTTCAACATAAAATGGTTTCTGTACGAAACAGAAAAATTGGGTTACTACTGTAAGGTTGAAACGACAAAATGGAGGTATTTTCCACACACCATATTTCCACTTTTTCAGTTACCCAGAGAAATCAAAGTCACCATATTCAAAGGTCCTATCCACACTAAATCAACGAGTTGAAAACATGCTCTATTTAACGGCTGGTCAAGAAAAATCTGGGTTCCTTTTCGATATGTATTCGGAAGCTTTTAGAAAACGTGGATTCAAAAAATATACCCTTAAGAAGAGTTATCGGAAGTTTCTCTTGCATTTATTCCTTCGTAATCATCGAATTATCTGGTGTGAAGGTAACGCAAGAGGGTTCATAATGGTTCTTTGCAAAACCATCCTAAAAAATAAGCTGAAAAATACAATAGTAATCACACGTTTTCATAGAGCCCCCTCAATGATGTTAGAAGAAAGAGGATGGAAAGCTTTTGTTCCCTTGTTTGGAAGTGACATCGTTGTCTGGGTTTATGATTGCCTAAGTGAATTAACCAGACTTTTTCCCAGATTTCCACCTGAAAAGTTCTTTGTGGTCCATAACGGAGTAGATTTAGATTTCTATAAGCCAATGGCAAATATCACGAAAAATGAAAACCTTATCTTAACATTAAGTAACTGGTGGAAACATAAAAGACTCGAGTTATTGATAGAAGCAATGAAACATTTGCCGAATTACGAGTTGGTAATAATAGGACGGTTTTTGGACAGCGAGTACAAAGAATATTGTCTTAACTTAGCAAAGAACTTTCCTAGAAGAATACTTTTTCTAGGAGAAAAATATGGAGAAGAAAAAGTATACTGGATGAATAGAGCAGGAATATTCGTCTTACCAAGTAAACTTGAAGCAATGAGCACTCAAACAATGGAAGCAATGGCATGCGGAACACCAGTCCTCATCACTAAAGGAGGAGGAGCAGATGAATATGTTCCAGAAAAAGAGAGATTGCCAAAGAACATAACAGCGGAGGAATTAGCTGAGAAAATCGTTTCGCTATCTAGAAATGAGAATATTGGAAAAAAGAATAGAGAAATTATAACGAAATATAGCTGGGAAAATATACGAAAAGAAGTAGATCTAGTTTTAATGGAAGTGGAAAAATGAATATAGGCATAATAGGATTAGGGAAACTGGGACTTCCATTAGCTGTTTTGTTCTCGAAACATTTTCAAGTCTACGGAGTCGACGTAAGCGAAAAAAGAGTTAGGCAAATTACGAACCGTGAAAGATTTAACGAACCACAAATAAACGAATATCTGGAAAAATACGATAGAAACCTAACAGTTTCAACAAACTACGATATAGTCGATAATTGTGACGCTGCCTTTATAATAACACAAACTCCCTCGCTAAAATCTGGGAAATTTGATTTACAGTACGTTGAATTTGCATTAAAAGAACTGCATGAGGTAAATCCAAACGGTTTAGCTGTTATTTCTAGCACAATAAACATAGGCGACACCGACAAGCTTAAAACTGTTCACAAAAAGGTTTGTTACAATCCAGAGTTTATAAAACAGGGCTCAATAATACATGACTTTGAAAATCCAAAGTTTGTTTTGATAGGAGCATATTCCAAAGAAGACGGAGAACAGGTGACAAACATTTGGAGAAAAATCCATGGTAAATCAACGTACATTGTTCAGCCAGGAGAAGCGGAAATAATTAAGCTTTCATTAAACGTAAGCTTCACATTAGGCATAACGTTTGCAAACATGATTGGAGAGTTATGTGAAAAATTTACTGCTGATTCAGATAAAGTCTTAGACATAATTTACCAAGATAGAAGAAACTACAAGGCAGGACTCGGCTATATGGGACCATGTTTTCCACGAGATGTCAACTGTTTCAAAGCTACATGCATAGAAAACCATGTTAAAAGCGGACATAAATTTTCAAAAATGCTAAACAACCTCAATGATTATGTAGTTGACAGATTCATCCGAAAAATCAAATCCTTTGGGAAAAAGAGAGTTGGGATTCTCGGTGTAGCATATAAACCGAATGTTCCTTATGTTTACAAGTCTCAACCACTAAGAATTGCTGAGCGACTAATAAATGAGAATCATGAAGTTTACATTTATGATCCATCAGCCGAAGAAAATGCTAAAAAAGTATTAGACGGCAAAGCTCATTTCTGCTCAACCATTGACGAGTGTGTGGATAAAGCCGAAGTCATTTTCATAGGAACAGTCAACTATTCTGGTGTTAAAACGGACAAGGCGACGGTGAATCCATGGAGGTAATCAGTGGTCTGTAAATCCGACACTTCTGACTTTTGCTAATCTTCTTTTACCCCGATAATTCCCCAATACTTGTGACAATAGCATGCCTTGAAGTTGGTGTTTGTTCCAATCGGGCTATTCCTTGAGATGTATCTGTAGAGTTAGGAACGAACTGAGTAGTGAGACGGACCATCACTGGGTGCTATAACAAGAATGAATGTACGCTTCAACGCTTATGTATATAGTGGTAGTTTTTTGATACTCAAACGCGCCCCACCGTTAACGTATCCTACTTCGAAACGTTTAGAACCATGAAAGAGGAAACCCACTCTAAAAGTCTGGGAACAATTCACATTTCACACTTAATACGTAATGTAGCTTATCTTCTTAAGTTCAGCCAAAACTTTTTTGAAATATTTTATTTTGAGACGTTAACACACAAGCAGAAGCTTAATAATTGATCTTGTAGACAGCAACCACTACGTAGATTCCACTATAAGGTCCGCCTGTTGAGAAGAAGGCTTTTTCAAAATGTTGCAGTGTAGGAGCGGGGACACTAGGCACTTTTTCATGTTTTGCGTATGTCATGAGTTTGTAGATTGTAGTGTTTTGTCCCTTAACATTCCGTACTAGTTCGTCTTGTTGTCTCTGACCATCGTCGTTTTTATCCACCCAATCGGTTCCAAGGGTGAGATTTCCAAAAGAATCATCGTCTAACCCGGGAATTTTTGCCATCCATCTCCATTTACCTTCATCTCCATATCCACTGTCACTTCCATCATTTTGCCTAAAAGTCACGAAAACCACGATATACTCTGGGCGCTTCCCATCGCGCTCATACTCCTTGAGTATTTTGATTGCTTCTGTTTCAGGGGACATGAATATTCTCCCAATGTTCTGGATTTGAGTCGTATTCATTGTTCCATTGTCAGCTAATGTCGTTTTATTTCCAACGATTGATATCCAGTAGCCGTAGTCCCACCAGCTGACAACAATTGCATCATCAGGCAATATGTTTTTCATCCACATCAAAGTGTCATACCATTCAGGTATGGGCTCACCAGTTCTTAAAGGAATACTCGATGCCATAATGGTTACAGGAGAATAAGTCTGTTCATAAACTCTTGGTCTACCGCTCAAAGGACTTATCGGCAAAATGAAGGCAAACGACAGAAGCACAAAAACTAGGATAATTGCGGCGCCGCTAAACTCCTTCCCAACACGACCAAAAACATACTTTTTCCTGAAAGGCACTTTTGGGACTTCCCTCATAACCATGATAAAAGGCCTTAGCACGCCAACTAAACCTACCGCCCAAAGCATACTGAAACAAGGCGCCAGAATCACAAGAAGCCTCACCATCGAAGACGCAAAATAAACGGCTGTAAGAGCAAATAAAACCAGGAATAGGTTTCGGTTTGTAGGGTTTCTCACTGCAAAATATAGTCCGATCACAATGAAGAATATTCCCAATCCGTAGTCGTAATAGAAGGAGCTCCAGGCCGGTGGTCTATGCTCCTGCACTGATTCCACAATTGGATTGAACAATCGTTCAAAAGGGTTCAAAACGGTGAGGAATTTGCCTGATATCGGTGTTGTTCCTCTTCCCAGTATTGTTGCAATTGCAACACCAGCAATTGCAAAGAGACCAAGAGTGAAGATGAATTTCCATTTGTTTGTTTGTGTGTTCCTGAATATTTCCCATAAACATAGAAAGGAGAAAACAAGTAATGCAGCAAGCACTGGTGCAGTAAATAAGAAACGCGTTGAAAGTTTTGGAACGTTAATCGCAATGAACAAGCTTAACCCTAGCGTTAAACTATAGGATAAAAGTAGCCTTCTAGAATATCTTCCTAGAAGTGGAAGCAAACCGGCAAAAAGCGCTGTCAATCCTAAAGGGTAATACGATGCTCCCCAACTGGTAAATATGTAACCAAGCGATAAGCCTGAAGCAACGGCATATTTTACTGTTGAGTTCCATGCTCGTTGTTCATCGAGAGAACGCAGAAACAGAAATGCAAAAAGCACAATGGCAAATATTCCGATAGCCTCGTCGTCAAACCATCCCAGTGCTGTCCTTCCAATGTAAGAATTGTTTAGCGCCAAAAACATGGCAGAGAATAGTCCAACGGTTTTTCCCCAGGTATCTCTACTCCAAAAATACATCACCAAACATGTTAATGCAGCCATTATCGGCGGAAATATAACTGCAAACTCATACAATGAAATAGGTACAGCCAATATCTGTAAAATTTTGTAGAAGAACGCGGCGGTAAAGGAAACACCCGGAAAATACGCTTTCGATACCTGCACACCAAAAGGATACCATCTTTGATAGTCGTGCCACGTGAACCAAGATGAAAACCCATTTTTGACTATATGTTCCGCTGAACTATAATGAGAAAAGGGATCAAATTCTGATAGATGGAATCCCCAGCGTATGGGCAACAAACGAATCGCAAAGGCAATCAAAAGAATAATTGAGAGAATACTTATTTGCAGTATCAGGTCATGTGACATCTTAAACCTTAAATCTTTGAGAAGCTTTATGCCGTCCCTCAGTTTTGGTACAATTTTTTTCAGCTGCAATTTTTTCCCTTCACTCCAACTTCTAGGCTTAGAGAATACTAAGTGGTTTATGAAAAACCTTTCTACGGTTGCGCATATAAACATCCTTGTAAATCTATTTTTTATTATTGCATACATATTTTAAATGTCATATACCGCGCTTACAAGAGGCCGAATATCATTGACAATGTTGCGTGCCACAACCCATGTTGGGCGCGGCGCTACTTATCTCTTCATTCAAGGCTTTGCCTTCTCAGTTATAAGTCTAATCCACTTTGTGGTTCTCACCCGCACACTTTTAAAGGAAGAAATAGGTATCCATGCCATCTTATCCTTCACGCTAAATCTAGTACCTATTCTCGGAACTTTTGCCTTACGTTCTGCCGCAGTTAAATCCTATGATATCGAAGGTGATATCGCAATTATTCGTGTTCACAGAATTCTTAAACCAAAAGCACATGTTATTGCTGAAACTATTATGAAAACACATAAACAAGTAAATACTGTTCCGCTTCAAATCAGTCCAGTTTGGGTAAATTTCGGTTACGCAAACTGCAGTGGATTGCTGGCGAAAACAAGACTGAAACCGTTCATAAGGAGTTCGGTTGCTTTCAATTTAGAACATCGACAAAAACTTTCTTATATTAGCTGTGACTTGAGTTAGAATCTAACAAATCTTTTATAATATTATCAAGTTAACATATCTAAACGGAGGAATAAAACATCAAAAGAAAATTGATGGATATTCTGGCTTGCCCTATTGACAAGTATTACCCTTTAGAATTACATGTTTTTGAAGAAAAGGAAGAGATTGTTGAAGGCATAATAATCTGCCCAAAATGTTTACGGTGGTACCCCATAAAGGATGAAATTCCAGAGATGCTACCTGATGAACTGCGTGAAGAAAAAGATGAATTGCCATTTTTACGCAAATGGAAAGGTGAAATTCCTCAAAAAATACTTTTAGAAGGAAAACCCTTTAACCTAAAGAAAAAGGGCTAGAGAAATCTCAGCTTAGTGATTATTCTTTTAGTTTTATTCTTGTGCATTTCTTGGCAGATTTTAGGGCAGCTTCTGCCATTTGAAGAGCTTTTAGGCCATCCTTACCAGTGATTACTGGTTGTTTATTTCTTAACACACAATCGGAGAAATGTTGCAGTTCAAGTTTAAGTGGTTCGGCCCATTCATATCGCGGGGTTAAGGTTTGTCCAGCGGTTTCTATCGTTACTTCTTGCGTGAGATAATCTACACTCATTATGGCTTCGCTTCCAGTTACTACTAATTTTCGGATTTTGTAGGGTGTTAACCAGTTGGCTTCAATAAAGGCTGTTTTTCCCTTACTAAAAGTGAGCATAATCTGAGCGTAATCCTCAAATTTATGTTTTAAGGCGCCTGCCTTTGCATAGACTGCTATTGGGTCTTCGGTGAAAAGGGTCCTCATTATATCTATGTCGTGAATAGCTAGATCTTTGATAACTCCGACATCTCCGATTCTCACTGGCCATTGAGAAACCCTTTTTGCAGTTGCACAGACTATATTCCCAATCTCTCTTTTATTCACGGCTTCTTTAATGCGTTGAACACCTGGTATGAATCTCATTAAAAAGCCTACCATGAGTATCCGTTCCTTTCTCTTGGCTAACTCGACGATTTTTTCGGCTTTCCGAGCAGTTTTGGCCATGGGTTTTTCCACTAAAACGTGTTTTCCAGCTTTTAACGCCCTTAATGTTTCAAGAGCAAGTTTTGTTGACCACGTGCAGATTGTTACGGCTTCTATGTCCCGTCTTCTAAATATTTTTCGACTATCGGTGTATGCATCCACCTGGAACTGCTCTGCAACTGCTTTAGCTCGTTCTGGGTTAATGTCACACACTGCTAAAAGTTCGGTTTCATCTATCTCCTTGAAGTTTCTAGCGTGGTTTCTACCCCAGAAACCTGTTCCTATAACGGCTACACCTAGTTTCTTCATTTAGACCAAACGCCTCTTCCCATACCGCGATATATGAAGCCCGCCTTCTCCACCATCGCTGGCTCAGTGACGTGTCCCATGTCCACTATGGATGGTGACTTTCTCATCAGAAGCTTAATTCTCCTTAAATTCAAACGTCTAAAACGGTCGTGTCCTACTGCGATTATTAGACAATCGGCGCCTTCGACAACTTTTGTGAGTGTTTTCTGGGCGGAATAGTCCATATCTGTTAATTCTTTCAGGGAATAGAAGGGGTCGTATACTTGAGTAATAGCACCCTTTCTACGCAACATGCTCGCAAGCTCTTTTGTTTTGCTTCCTCGTGATTCCTTAACATTAGGGCGATAAGAAACTCCCAATATTGCAATTCTAGCTCTTCTCAACGGTTTTCCACACTGCCTTAGAGCATCTCTGACTAATTGAATTGTATGATTTGTCCTTTCATCATTTATTTTCCTTGCTAGCAGCAACATGCGCAATTTTACATTCACATTTTCTGCCTCTTCTGAAAGAAGATAGGGATCCTTTGGGATATGTCCACCAACGATTCCTGGGATAAGTAAGTGGCAAAATGGTTGGGTGTTAGCTGCCATTTGCGCTTCAAGGTAATCTATTCCAGCCTTTTCGCAGAATTCGGCAAAATCGTTCGCTAACGCAATGCTAACGTCGCGATATACATTTTCGAAAAGTTTAACTGCTTCAGCCGTTTTGATGTTTCTTACTTCAATTATGCCTCCCTTAACAATTGTGCTAAAAACGAGGCTAGCAACTTTCAAGCTTTGCTCGTTTATAGCACCAATAACCCTTGAATAGGTAGCTATGTCTTTCAACACTTGACCTGGGGCTGCTCGAGTTGGACTGTATGCTAACCCGAAATCAACCCCAGCCTTCAAACCAGAAGCATTTTCTAAGGTCTCTTTTACCACTGTTTCTGTAATTCCTGGGCCTGTCGTACTGGCGACGATGACCATAGACCCCGCACATAGCCCCATGCCAACCTCTTTACACGGTCTCTCAATGAACGAGTATTCTGGCTTTTTCCTCTTATCAATGAGGGTCGGAACAACAAATAAGATGATGTCACTGACAGAAGCTTCTTCTCTGATATTTGTGGTAGCCCTAAAAAGGCCATTTTTCACATGTTTTTTTAGAAGCGTCCTGAGACCTTTTTCAAGAAAAGGGGGCTTGCCCTTGTTCAAGAGTGCAACTACTCGTGAGTTTACATCCGCTCCAATCACTCTGAATCCTGCCTCTGCAAAGAGACAGGCCGTTGGCAAGCCTATTCTTCCACATCCTACAATGCACACTGTGTATTTTCCGCGTTTCTCTGGTACCTCTAAGTCTCCTTCCTCTAACGCCATTGCTGTTGGCAATACATCACCCTTTGTTAGGTTATGTTAATATGTATTCCAAATGTAAAGGTATAATTGTTTCGAGGAGACTAAGCAACTGGGTTTACATCTTCAACTGCTTTCACAATAACGTCAACTGGATCTTCAAAAGCGCTAACTAATCTTCTTGCTTTGTCAAATTGTCTCTTTCTCTCTGTTTTCAGATTGTCTAGTGTTTCTAAGATTCTTTTTGCAAGCTTCCTAGGATCTGTCTCACGAATTGCCAATCTCTTGCTTAACAAGTATTGCTCAATTAAGTATGGTTCTTCTGGATAACACGAAAAGGTAGGCACTCCAAGCAGTACCGCTTCACTTGTCATCGTACCTCCTGCTCCAACAAATATTGAGGTAAATGACAAAAGGCTTGCAGCATCTATTGTTGTATGACATATCACAACTTTTTCGTGAAATATGCCTTTAAGGGCAGAAATTTGCCTTTCATATCTTGGTAGGACTACCACTTGAGTGTCTCGAGATGTTTGAAGAAGTTCTCGTATCGTAGAGACAATTATCGGGATTTTTTGTGCTCTCTGCAAAAGATATGAAGCAAAAGTTTCTTCGGTTCTGAAAGTTAGGATCAGCCTTGCCTTGTCTAGTCCTAGTTCTGTCAGAATTTTTTCGTTGGGCTTAAAATCTTTTAGCCAAGCCCAAGCGTCCAAGGCATTATATTGAACTATCTTATCCGCTGATATTCCAAATTTTGTCCATGCTTTTTTGGGTATTATTTTGGGCGTCAACAGCATCTCGGAAAGTGGAATTGTTAGTCGTGCAACAGCCTCTGCATGTGGTGAATCGTTTATGCAGATATGTGGGATACCCAAGCCAAACGCAACACGTGCGGCTTCTGGAGATGAGAAGGAAACTGCGACATCTGGCTTCCACTTTTCTATTAATGTGGTTAGTTGAAGAGTCCTTTCTGCGTTTGCTTTTAGCTTGTCTAAAAGTCTTCCTCCACCATGCTTTCCAACAACTTTGACGTGTATCCCTTTTAAATGTAAGAGCTGAAGAACTTCGCGGTATTCTCTGGTTGTTTGAAAAATTTCGTGTCCTCTTTTTGTCAATCTCTCCGATAATCTGGCAAATAGCATACATTGTTTTGGAGTTAGTATGTCTATGAAGATCTTCATATATGATTTCCTCTTTTTCTTTTCGACAGGGTTTTCCGAGCGGTGGACTCAGCCACTTATGAAAAAGTGCGCGGGTTACATTAAACATTTTGGAGTGAGAACGCTTTCCGTAACGTCCCTGAAAGGACACACGCTTACGCCCTTGGTTAGGGTTACATTATCGTGAATTATCGCGTGGTCACCGACGATGCATCCGCTTTCAACCTTTGCCCATCTTCCAATAATTGAGGCTTCACCTACAATTGCGCCCTTTATGGAAGTGGAATCAGAAATATTAGTTCTTGGGAAGATTATTGAGTTTTCGATCTGAACTTCTTTTCCAAGAGTCACATCTTCTCCAATGGCCGCGTAAGGACCGATTTTTGATTTGTTTCCTATAGTCACGTTTTCTCCGACTATACAAGGCTTGTATACTTCAGTTTCACATTCTAGGGCGACGTTCTTACTTAGTTTTTCTTGTTTAATTTCAATGTCGAGCAGAAGCTGGTTGGCTTTTAGATATTCACTGGGTTCTCCGATGTCCGTCCAGTAGCCTTGGAAGTTATAACCTTGGAGTTTTCCTTCTTCCGCAAGTTTTGGAAAGATTTCATGTTCAATTGAAACTGGGCGTCCTCCTGCTATATAATCGAAAATTTGGGGGTCAAGAGCGTAAACTCCAGCATTCACCAAACTGTTGGGGGCTTCCTCTTGGGTCGGTTTTTCCACAAAACGCACTATGCGGCTTTTATTGGTTAGTTCGACAACCCCGTATCGACTTGGGTCCTTAACTTCATAAAGCGCTATAGTTGCAATTGCACCGCTTGCTTTATGCCTCTTCA
>SMTZ1_10000969_pt1 | contig 28090 bp, 22 predicted proteins | sample DeeMarSWOR136_30_FD_25667 | JGI IMG/M metagenome (IMG submission 25667)
GGAGAAGGCGCGGCAGTTGTCGTAAATGACATCGACCTCGAAAAAGCGTCAAAAGTAGCTGAAGAGGTAAAAGCGCGGGGAGGGAAAGCATTACCGATAAAGGCTGACGTGTCCAAAAGAGACGAGGTAAACAATTTAGTTAAAGAGACATTGGCCAGTTTCCAAAAGGTGGACATTCTGGTAAATAACGCCGGCATTGCTAAGTTAACACCATCCCTGGAATTGGATGAAGAACAGTGGGATAGCACTATCGACACCAATCTTAAAGGTCAATTTTTGTGCAGCCAGGCGGTGGCCAGACATATGGTCGAGCAGAAACGGGGCAAGATTATCAATATCGCCTCCCTGGCGGCGCATATAGGGACACCCGGGCTTCTGGCCTATAGTGCCAGCAAAGGCGGCGTTGTTCAACTCACCAAGGTGTTAGCTGTGGAGTGGGGGAAGCACAATATTACCGTTAACGCAGTAAGTCCAGGCTTCACCATAACCGAGTTGGTTAAGTCTGTATTTGAGGAGCGTCCCGACGTTTTCGAAGGTGTGGATAGAATTCCATTAAAAAGGCCGGCAACGCCGGAAGATATCGCCAACACTGTCTTATTCCTTGCTTCTCCGGAATCCGATTATGTAAGCGGACAGGTGATAGCTGTGGATGGTGGGACGCTTTCTATCCATCCCCGCATGGTAAAGCCGCTATAATAACTGATTCTAACCGCATTCCGCATGCCCAGATAGCCTGAGCCCAATTACCTCCGGCTCAGCAACAGGATTGCAGAGCAGACGATAAGCATGGCCATAATAGCCACGCTGCTGGCGGCAAAGGTCGTGTGGAAACCGAAATGGTCGATAAGGTAGCCCAGCAATGGGGTCAGTATTCCGGCACCTTCCATATTGCCGAAAAAGTAAATGCCGAGCACAGTGGAGCGATTTCTACCTGAAGTGCGGTCAGCGATGAATGCCTGTGCGGCGGTGGTGTTGAAATACATGGCAATGCCGGTGATAACCAGTATAGCACCGGTACCAAAGCCGTAAGGTGCCAGATTGAGAAGGTAAATTACGATGCTGCCCGTCAAACACATGGTGATGATTATCGTCACCCGGCCAAAGCGGTCAGATAGGTAGCCGCCGACTGGTCCCGCCCAGAGCCCCATGAAATAAACCAGGGATATTGAAGCCGCCGCTGTTTCTTTGCCCGTGTTAAAAGTATCAACCAGGAAAAGCGGGACAAAGGAAACGATGGACATGAGCAGCGCCTGGGTGAAGGAACTGAGTGCAACCACAGTTACCAAATGGCGCTTATGGCCGGGAACAGGCGGGGCTTCAGCGGGGGCGCTGGCCTCCTTGGCTGCCGCTTTCTGAGATGGCACGCGTTTCCTCAGCATGATATGGAGCATAATGCCGATGCCGATGCTGGGAATGGCCAGCCCAAGGAAAGGTCCGCGCCAGCCCCAGGCGGCAGCGATGCCGGCGGCGATGAGGGGTGCCAGGAAGTAGCTGGTGCTGCCGCCGACCATGTGAATGCCGAGCGCCCGGCCCCAGGCTCTCGGCGCCACCACGGCCGATATCATAGTTGTAGAGGCGGGGTGATAACCGCCGCCCAGTATGCCCATCAGCACTAGGGCGATGATCAATACAAGATAGTTTGGCGACATACCAGCTAACAGTCCGGTGGCGCCCACTCCGGCGATGCCGATGGTGAGCAGAATACGCGGCCCGAAGCGGTCGGCCAGCCATCCCGCCGGCAGCTGGCAGACGCCGTAAACCACGCCGAACGCCGATATGATGAAGCCGGCGCGGGTGTAATCAAGAGCGAATTCGTCGCGGATGTAGGGCAGTAGCGGCACCGGCAGGGCGGTCACCAGATGATGTGATAGATGCGCCAGTACAAACAGAGGCAGCAGTCCACTAAAGAGGGGGCGCAAGCTGAATCTACTAATAATGGCAATTTCCTTTCTGTGGTGAAAAACCGTTTTGCTGACAGGCGGTTACTGTGTCTGTATCATACCACGAAAGGGAAATAAAATTCTCATCGGGACTCCTGCCTTGTCAGGAGGTTCTTATTGGGGGAAGAAATTGCGTCCTGTGGTCAGCACCACCATTCCTTCGGCACCGTCGATATAAGCTGACCTCATCCATCATCTGGAAACAGTCATCTTCTCTCTGCGAAACTTGCTTTTTCCCAGCTTTGGCGGCAGTGGCTGTGGGGTGATGATGCAGCGAACGGCGCACTGCAGACAGCGCCTCCCCTCTTTCTTGGCTGCCTCATCATTGAGACCAAGCTCAACTTCGGCAAAGTTATTGATTCTCTTCTCCACCGGCAGCGCCGGCATAACCGCTCTGGCCCATGCGAAGAAGCCCTCGTCTTTGCCCACGCAGGGGCTGAACTCGCTCGGTGGCGCCAGGACTTCGCTGATGTCTCCCGTGCCGCCCAAGTATTTATCAATAGCAGATGCGGCCTTCCGGCCGGCGGCGATGGCCTCAATCACCGAGGCCGGACCACTGACGGCGTCCCCGCCCGCCCAGACGCCCTGACTGCTGGTGGCCAGCGTGTCAGCGCTGGTCTCAATGGTGTTGCCCCGGCCCAGCTTGAGCTTGAAACCTTCCGGGATATCCGGTGTCTGACCGATGGCCGCGATAACGGAGTCGAAGTCGGTCGTGAACTCGCTGTCCCTGATAGGGACAGGTCTACGGCGGCCGCTGGCATCGGGCTCACCGAGTTGCATGCGGATGCAGATCAGCCTCAATATTTTGCCTGCCCGTTCTATGCGTACCGGCGCGGCGAGGAACATTATCTCTATCCCTTCTTCGAGGGCAGCCTCGACTTCTTCCGGACTAGCGGGCATCTCCGCCCGGGTGCGACGGTAGATGATGGTGACCTTCTTGGCCCCGGTGCGCAGGGAGACCCTTGCCGCATCGATGGCAACGTTCCCGCCGCCGATGACCGCCACCCGATTCCCGGTGTCTAACTTCTGGCCAAGGTTTATCTCCCTCAGAAACGTGGCGCCATCGAAGACGCCCTGAGCATCTTCACCTTCCACGCCCATCTTCATGCCCTGGTGTGCCCCGACCGCGGCGAAGACGGCATCATAGCCCTGGGCAAAGAGGTCATCGAGGGACTCCACTCTGGTATTTAATTTAATCTCAACCCCGGCCTTTTTAATAATGTCAATCTCGGCATTGAGCTTTTCCGGCGGCAGACGGTAATCGGGGATGCCGACGCGCATCATACCTCCGGGCTCAGGGAGAGCCTCGTAAACGGTAACGGCGTGTCCCTGCTTGGCCAGGTAGTAGCTGGCAGTCAGACCCGCCGGCCCCGAGCCGATAACCGCCACCTTCTTGCTGGTTGGCGGCGACTTCTTGGCGCGCTGCTGCCACTGGCCGTCGTCGCGCTCTGCCGCGGCCCATTTCAGGAACTTGATTGCTATGGGCTCATTCAGGGCCTCGCGGCGGCAGGCCTGCTCGCAGGGATGTATGCAGACCCTTCCTAGAACGCCGGGGAAGGGGACTTTTTCCCTGATGACAGCCAGCGCCTCGGCATATCTCCCCTCGCCGCAGAGACGTACGTAACGGGGGACGTCAATGTGGGCAGGGCATTCGTAGCTGCAGGGATTGGTCAGCTTCTCATGGTTTATCTCTGGCCGCCACTTGGCCGCCTTATCAATCAGTGCGCCGGTGGGGCAGACCTCAACGCAGGCGCAGCAGTATTTACATCCGGAATCAATCAGTGATTTGCCATCTGATGGTTCCGGCCAGCGGTCGCCGTCATGGTCGCCCATCTTGATAGCCTCGATGCCGCGTATCTCCTTGCAGGCATTGACGCAGCGGGCGCAGCTTATGCACAGATTATAGTCTCTCTCGAAGAGAGGATTGTCCCGGTCAACGGGTAAGCCACGGTATTGCCAGGCAAGCTCTTCTCCTTCCAGCCCGATGTAGTCGACGACCTGTTGCAGCTCGCACTGGTCATTATAGGGGCAGAGGACGCAGCGCTGGGTCACCGCCACGTTGCGCAGGCAGATATCATACGGCCCGCAGCGGTCGCGTCGCTCGCAGATGAGACATTCACAGGGGTGATGAGCGAGCAAATTTTTCAGCGCTTCCTTTCGCTCCTCTTTGACCCGGGGCGTGTCCGTGTGGACCACCATGTCTGCGGCGACCCCGGCCTTGCAGGCAAGGGCCGTTTCCTCCATGCTCTCGATTTCCACCAGGCACAGCCGGCAGGAGCCATCGGGGGTAAGCATGGGATGGGCACAGATGGCTGGGATATAAATGCCCGCCGCCCTCGCTGCCTCCAGTACCGTCATCTCCTCGCTGGCTTCGATTGTCTTACCGTCAATGGTTAATCTCATAGTTCCCCTACCCGATAACATTAAGTTCCAGATTTAAGCAGTTTCACCAGCCGCCAGCTGGTGTTCTGGCAGAGAATGATAATATCCTCAGTGGGCAGATAGTCGGTGATGGTGCGGTCGAACATGATGGTGCCTTCAGGGGAGAAGTCGGCGTCGCCTTTCCAGAGCACCAGCGTAAGAGGCACCATGGGCAACGGGTTAACGGTTGTTGAAACGTCGCCGAAGTCCGCTTTGCGTCCACCGACCGATTCCGCCATCTCCAGTAATTTATCTGGTTCATTCCCGAAGTACATGACCAGCGGCTTGATGGCCCGTTTATAAAAGGTAGGAAAATAGCCGACAGCTTCAGAAAGTTCCTTGAATGAGATGAGCTGGCCGGAGAGAGGAGTTCCCGAGACCTGCGCCACGTAGTGCAGCAGCAGGATTTTGTCAACGAGGGTAACGTGCTCATCCGTGTCCTTGAAGGTTACCTCGGCTTCCGGGTATTTGATGAGGTACGTCCGGTTCAGGTAGTCAAGGGAGATGATTTTTTCTGATTTCAGAAATCGGGCACCACATCGGCGGCACTGCTGCTCAATATCTTCGATTTCAGCCAGCTTTTCCACGGCGAGCCGGAACGCCAGTTCATAGCCATACCCGTCGTTTTGTTTGATGGCTGATATCAAAGCCTTGCCTTCATTCATCTGGTCTTTTACGCAATCTTACCCGATAGCTATTTCCGTCACTCCAGGGTGATTATAATTCCAGCCAGGAGTGCGAGTAGAGCGATTCACCGGTCAGAACCCTGACCGTTTTGGCGTACTTCGCTTCTTCTTCGGATAACGAGGCATAATCCGGCTTCTCGCCGTCCATAATATGGTGCACCAGGCTTAACAGCTCCGGCCTCTCCCCATTGGCAATCTTTATCAGGTCGGTATCAAAAGCATCCACAATTGCCGCGTGCAGGCCGTACTTCATCAGCATCATCAGGTAGGTGCGGTTAAGCCATGGCCTGAGGTGCGTAGGGGCACCATTGGAGACATTGGATAAGCCTACCGCAGATTTGCATCCCGGAACAACATCCTCCAGAAAGCTCATAAATTCCAGGCACGGCTTCACCTGGCTTGCTTCTACGTTTACGACGGGGGTAACGATAGGGTCAAACCAAATACTATCGTTGGCTATGCCCATCTCGTTGGCTTTGTACATAAGGTCAGCAGCTATGACTGCTCTTTCGGAAGCATCTCTGGGCATCCCTTCTCTTCCCCACAGGAGTCCAATGAAGTCAGCGTTGTATTTTTTAACCAGAGGTAGTTCCTCTTCCATGCGGACCAAGGAGATTGAATTAATCAATGACTTGCTTTTATTTGCCTTCAGCCCGGCCTCCATAGCCATTGGATTCGTTGTGTCCAGAGATAAGGGCTTATCCGTTACCTCCTGTATCGTGTTGACCACCCAGGTCATCAGTTCGTCACCGGCCTTCCTTGCCGGTCCGATGTTGAGGTCAAGGTAGTCCATCCCGGCTTCGGCTTCTGCTCTAGCTAGGTCTTGGATTGGTTTGGGATTTTTTTCCTTAATCGCCCCCCCGATGACCTTTGACATTATGTTTATGTTTTCGCCGATAAGTATCATCTTTACCTCCTTAGGGAGTCCATGACTTCACGTAGGCGGGAATGTGGGCGCCTTCTCTCGGCCCGACCAGTATCTCCCAGCCGGGCAATTCTTCTTCCAGACCGCCACTCTCCACGGCGGCATATCCCGGAATAATCAGTTTCTGATGTTTTACCTTGTCCATAATGCCGCACTTCTTGACAAAGGGGGCGATGATATCGGCGCTGAACTTGCCGGCCGCCCAGGCGGTCATCACCGAGAGCCCCTCCGTGTCCTTCACCAGTAGCCAGCTGGGAACCCGGCTCGTTTCCAGGTAACCCGAGACCAGGAAGTAAGTCAGGGAAAAATTGGTCGTTATCAGCACTGGCGCGCTTTCACCGGGGCTGCCAACCTCGTAGATACCTTCTTTCGTCGCCAGTGGCCGCTGCGGGTCAGTGAAGATGTTCATTCTTTCCACGAGCAGCGGGAACAGGCTTTCCCCGTAAAAATCAGACAGCACGATGATGCCGCCGTATTTGGCGACAAACATGGAGGCGAGCAGCGCTTCCTTCATCGGGTCGTCCGTTATCTCGCAGGGGAAGGTGATGGTGGGGAAGCCGAGGGGGCGAAACTTTTTGTTCAGTGCCGCGCTCCGGATGATTATCTGGTCCTCAAGGGCCTGGCGGGGGTTTCTGGAGCCGGAGTCGATAACGATATTCTTCAGTCCCGCCTGGGTCAACTTTTTCGTCAATTCCGCAACTTCTTCCAGGCTCGAACCTTTTACTGCCACCGGGCAGGAACTTTCCTTGGCCATCCCTGCGACCTTGTCAACACTATCCTTGGTGGCCGCATAGATAAGCGGCTTGCGGTCGGCACAGGCTTTCAGGCCGGCGGCCAGGACATCGGGATTGTCGCTCATCAGGATGATGCCGCCGTCGCTGCCCTGCGCCACCTTGCCCACCACGCTCTCAAATTTTTGGGGGTCGCCGGATTCGCTTTTCACCGCCAGCAGGTCGGGGCGGAGGGTGAGGCCGACCCTTTCATACTGGAGGTTCTTGAATTTATCCAGCCTGGCGCTCACCTCGGCATCGTCCATGGTGTCCTTGATGAGGATGGCGATGCCGGGCGGGTTCTCAAATCTTTTTTCGTGGCGGAACATAACCGTCTCGCCACCGATTTTGAGTGCCCGGTCGCCGGTGCCGATGGTGACCGGCAGAATGGGCGGTGCCGAGGCCTCGGACAGTTTCTCCTTGGCCTCCTCGGAAACGTGTGGGCAGGCGCTCAGTTCCACCTTGCCCGAGGCCAAGCTCATAGCGAAAGCCAGGCAGGTGGGTACGCCGCAATCACCGCAGTTCGTCTTGGGCAGCAGTTTAAAAATCTCAATTCCGGTAAGTGCCATGGCAAATCTCCTTTCTCAGCCCAGTATCGGGTCCATCGTCAGAGCCGGATGCCCTTTTTCCTCAAGGAAGGGCAGTATCTCTTCTTCAGTGGTGCCGACGGTCTCATCGGCAATCTTGTCCAGCAGGTCAGGCACGCCCATCTCCTCGGCGCGTACCTTGACCCGCTCGCCGATTTCCTCCTTCAACGACTTGGGCATCCAGACCATTCTCAGCAAACCACCGTCCCCGATGAGGAATTTTTTCTGGGTGGTGTTATATTTCCCGTGCCCGACAAAGCCCGGCGTGCTGATACCGCCACCAATGGTGCCGGCAAGGGTGGTGAACTTCATGCCGCATGGTGTATCACCGCTGTACTCACGGTTTACCGTCATCACGCCGTTGCAGAGGGGCAGAACGACGGCAATACACTCGCAGCAGCCGCAGGTGGTCATCGGGTCGTTGACCAGGCTGTAGAAGTTATAATGGTCGATTTTGCCGCGGGATGCCTTGGTGACGAATTCATTGACTCCCTTCCACTGCCCGAGCTTGGCATCGACCGTATCGCCCTTTTCCACCGGCTGGTTAGGGCCGGTAGGGTTGATTTCAAAGGCGGCCTTGCAGTCCATCCAGTTGTAGGAGCCGCACAGGCCGGTCCTCTCTGGGCTGATGACGCAAACGTGGCTTGGGGCGAAGGACTGACACAGCGTGCAGGAGTAATAGATATCAGTGGTCTCATCGGTCATGCCTTCGATGCGGGCATCACGCGTGGCATAGACTCCCTTGGCTTTCTCCACCACTTCTTTGACCTTGTCTTCTTCGGTGTAAAGCTTGACCTGTAGCTTATCGAAAATGCGTCCGAAGTCCTGGTGCAGTTTAGCGTGGAGAATGGTTCCGATGTGGGACAGATTGAAGCCTTTTTCCACCGCCTGCTTGCTGACGCGCAGCCAGGCGATGTCCCTCTGTCCGATGTGCATCGACCCCTGAGCATAGTTGATAAGGTGATGGATCTGCCGCTCCAGGATGGGCTCATAATCCTCCTGCATATTGCGGCCGGCGACTTCAACCACAATCGCCAAAGGCAGCTGGGAACCGGCTTCAACATCCTCTATCCCCGGACCTATAACCTCGATTTTGCCGTCCTCCACCTCTTCCATCCGCTTGCTGGTCACCCGTTCCACCATCGGGGTGCGGCCGCCGCCGGTCTCAAGGTAAATATCCTCACCGCGGACCCTCTCCCCTTCAAAGGCGGGGCCGAAGGCGACCGGAATGGGCACCTCGGAGACGGTAACCTTAAGCCCCCTGGTTTCAACTGCCTTGGCCACGATTTCGTCGTGGGGAATATTGGAGACCACGTGTTCATAGGTGGTGATGCCCGTGGGCAGGACCTCGGGTATAGGTGTATCAGCGATGGCGGGGAAGCCGAAGTTAATCGCTCCAGCGGCGTTGGCATACCACTCGTCGCTTACGTAGCCCAAGGGCAGGGCAAAGGCGAAGATACGGTCCTTGTTATAGATGAGCACCTTGCGAAAATCGCCCGGCTCAATGCCCCCGAAGGATAATGCCGCCCGGGTGGCAAAGCCCATGGCGAAAACGGCCGACGTTATGTCCGGCCCATAGGAGACAAGGCGGGTGGGCCAGCCTATCTGCACTCCGGCCTCAAGAAGCTGCTCGGAAAAGCGCTGCCCGTTATATTCAGCCGCCATGAAGACGTAGATGTTCTTCTGCTGCAGCTCCTGCGCAATCTTGGCTGCAATCTCACTGCTCGGCGCAGCTCCGAGGACGGCGGCAAAGCCAGGCGCTGTGCCATCAACGAACTCGATGCCGCGCTTTCTCATGATGACATCATCGGCCGCCCCGAGCCAGATATTGGAGTCACTGACCTCTTCTCCCGTGAGGTAGAAGTCAGGCTGTTCCAGGTACCGAATGGCTTCAATCATCTCCTCGGCGAAAAAGGTGGCCATGCCGGCATCAAGGGCGGGGGCGAGGTAGGGTAAAGGGTGTTCTTCTCTAACCGGTGGTGGCAGCAGGGCGCGGCACCTCTTAAGGATGCCCTCCATATCGCCCAGTTTGGCCACCTTCTCGCCCAGGATACCGTATATCACTGGCAGGTAGTAGGCGGTGTTGGGGAAGCCAACCGGTTCATTGGCGCTCCATTTATCCATCGCCTGCTTCCACTTCTCTTCTGCCTGCCCGACAATCTTATAAGCACCTCTGATTGCGGCTGAAGCTATGATTTTTGACATTCTTGCTAACCCCTTTCTCTCATCGCTCTGGCTTGGCCTACTCCATCTCGCGCCTCATCGCCATATCATAGAGGACGCGCTCCCTGGCCTTGTCAATGCCCAGAGCTTTGCGCTTCTTGTCTATGTGGTCAATCATCAGTTTGGCCATTTTAATCGGGTCAGGTTCAAAAGCCCACATACCGCCATACAGCTCTTCCATGTCCTTGAAGAGGAATTCGGTTACCTCTTTGCTGCCCAGCGTGGGCCAGGTAACGCCGAACACGGTGAAGACGCCGGAGCTGACGAAGTACTGGCCGATGGAGATAGCTTTCTCGCTCATCCACTCCGGTGCCGCGCCGGCAGCGGGCAGGTCACTGATGTCATCGCCCAGGCCGCCGTCCTTCACCATCGCCGTGGCGGCGATAAGGATGCGGGCGTTATCAACACAGGAACCGAGGTGCAGTACCGGCGGTATGCCCACCGCTTCACAGACGGAGGCAAGTCCCTCGCCGGCAAACTCTTTGGCTGATTCGGGGAGCATGAGTCCGGCCTTGGCACAGGCCATGGCGGCACAGCCCGTCTGCAGTACCAGCACGTCGTTCTTGATAAGTTCCTTGACCAGCCTGACGTGAATATCATCGTGGGCGACGCGCGCGTTATTGCAGCCGACCACTCCGGCCACGCCGCGAATGCGGCCGTTGATGATGTTATCGTTGAGCGGCCGGTAAGAGGCGCGGAACAGTCCGCCCAGCAGGTAGTTGATAGTTTCGTGGCTGAAGCCAGCAATCAGGTCAGACTTCTGTTTGGGAATGCGGATATTCTTGCCGCGATTGGAGAAGTTATCGATGGCGGTTTTGATAATCGTTTTGGCCGTTTCCGTGGCCTTGCGCTCGTCAAACTCGATGTGGGTGGCGCCCTCAATCTTGGCCCGGGAGTCGGTGGTGATTACCTTGGTGTGGAAGCAGTTGGCCACGTCCACCAGTCCCTGCATGATGCACTGCACATCCACCACTATGGCCTCCACCGCCCCGGTGACGATGGCCGTCTCCTGCTGCAGGAAATTACCGGCGATGGGCACGCCGTGGCGCATCAGTATCTCATTGGCGGTGCAGCACATGCCGGCTAGATTAATGCCCTTGGCGCCTTTGGACTTGGCGTATTCAATCAGTTCTTTGTCCTGCGTCATTACCGCCAGTATCTCGGCCAGTTGCGGTTCATGGCCGTGAATAATCAAATTGACCTCGTCTTCCTTCAATACGCCGAGGTTTATCTGGCTGAGCACCGGCGATGGTGTGCCGAAGAGCACGTCCTGGAGCTCGGTGGCAATCATGCTGCCTCCCCAGCCATCGGCAATAGCAGCCCTGGCCCCCTGAAGGAGCAGGTTTTTGTAGTCCTGGTCAACCCCCATATGGGTGCGGTGCATTGCCTCCACCACCTCACGGTCAACACCGCGCGGGGCAATGCCAGTCTCGCGCCAGATCTCCTGTCGCTTCAGTGGTGCCTTCTTCAGAGTGAGGAGCTCTCCCTCCTGCCGGCCGAATTCCGCGAGCAGCATCTCACCGATGTCAACGGCAATCTCATTGTTGCTGCGCTCTCCAATCTCGACGCCGAGGTCGAGCGCCAGTTGCAGGAGCTTCTGCTCGTCTTTGATCTGGAATTCGGGGGACTCTCCTTTGGCGGCAATGAGGAATGCCTCAGCAACGCGGCGGCCGTGGTCGCTATGGGCGGCGGCGCCCCCGGCTACCTTGCGCAGGAAATTGCGGGCGGCAATGGTCTCGGCGGTGGCGCCACAGACGCCGGTCCGCTTCCTCTTTTCTTCCGGTGTCTCCTCTTTTCCTTTCGGCAGCGGCACCCGGCAGGGGCCCATGGCACAGATATTGCAACAGCTCCCCTCCGAACCTATAGGGCAGGGTTTGGTGGTATCAGCGCGGTCAAAGACGGTTCTCACCCCGTCCTCACCTGCTTTTTTAATCATATCGATGGTCGCATCGTCAATGCTTTTTACTACTTCCTTTTCCTTCTCTTCAGCCATTATGGTCTCCTCCCAGTCCTAGTTTTTATCTCAAGCGGCGGTCAGTTCAGCCATCATATCCTTGACCAGTTTAATTGCCTCGGGATGTCTCATAATCAGCACGTCGGCACCCGCTATAAGCAAACACATGGCGGACATGGCCTCAAGCAGGACGCCTCGCTTCTTGGCGTCCCCCATCGTGGGGTCATCCTTCTCTGAAATCTGGGCTTCTTTGGCTTTCCAGACTTCTTTGGCGATATTGCAGATAATGGGGAACTGGAGTTTATCGTCCTGCTGGGTTAATGCCGCCATTCTCATTCGTTCCATTACGGAATAGGCATACTCAATGCCGTAGCCAATGCCGCTCACCGTGGGGTCCATGACAATCAGCTCGTCAGGGACACCCAGGTTGCCCAGCAGGATATTCAGTTGCTTGGCCAAGTTGATATCAATCGGCGTTGAAGCCGCCACTGTGTGCTGGTAGCCAATGGCGGCGGCGCCAAGCTGTTTGTGGTCACCCTCTTCCACCGGGCCGATAATCAGGTTTTTCCCGTGGCAGACTTCGGTTACCTTGCGGAAAACCTCAACGTCTTTATCATGGTTGGCGGTGCCCCAGACGATGAGCGGGACATCGACCGCATCAGCGACCTTTTTAACCACCTCGGCTGCCTCCTTGGCACCGCGGTCAAGTCCGTTGGGGTCGGTGCTGGCCAGTTGCAGGCAGAGCATCTCCGCTCCATAGTCGTCAATGCACTTTCTGGCCCAGGCAGCAGGGTCATCGGTGATGCCGGCAAAGGGCTCCAGGGCGGCTTCGGGCCATTCCTCGGGAGGTGAGTCGTAGACCTCCATGGCGATTCTGGGCAGGTGCGGCATCTCGCCTTCAAAAAGATAGAACGGATAGCAGCTCTCGCCGCCAACGACGACCGCCTTTTCATCCTTGCCCAGTTTGATTTCTTTAATCTTTCCCGTATAGGTGGTTTTCGGTATCTCGATTGCCATTGTTACCTCCTTTGCCTAGGCTGGATTCTTTCTCTTCTCGCTGCCGAACCAGTCTTTTCCGTACCAGTACCTTTCCGCGGTGCTCAGGTACTTCAGCTTTTCGGCGCGGCTTCCCAGCTTCTGACGCCACCTGCCCATCTCTTCGCCCTCGGGCTTTCCTTTATCATACGTTTTCCCGAGCACTTCCACCTTATCGCGGTTGGGAGCGCTCTTTTCCTCAATCTTATACTCTTCCATAATTAGCCTCCTTTCAGGCCAGGCCTGCGGCCAGTTTGGCCGCTCTTACCGTATTCAGCATCAGCATGGTTATGGTCATCGGCCCCACGCCACCCGGGACCGGCGTGATAGCGCTTGCTTTCTCTTTTACTCCCTCAAAGTCAACATCGCCGACCAGAATGGCCTTGCCCTCCGCCGTCTTGCCCACCCGGTTCACGCCGACATCAATCACCACCACCCCTTCCTTGACCATATCGGCGGTGACGGCTTTGGGTCGGCCCGCGGCTACTATCAGTATATCAGCCCTTTTGGTGTGAAAGGAAATATCGCGGGTGCCAGTGTGACAGACAGTCACGGTGGCATTCGCCCCCGGTCTCTTCTGCAATAAAATATTGGCAATAGGCTTGCCGACGATATTGCTTCTGCCAACAACAACGACCTCAGCGCCTTCTATCTGCACTCCAGACCGGATCAAGAGCTGCTGGATGCCATGGGGAGTGCAGGGTAAATAATCAGGTTCCCCTATCATTAATTTTCCCACATTTACCGGATGAAATCCATCCACATCCTTTTTGGGGTTGATGGCATAGAGTACTTCCGTTTCATCAAGGTGTTTGGGGAGGGGGAGCTGCACCAGAATGCCGTGTATCTTGGGGTCTTTGTTCAGTCGGTCAACGAGTGCCATCAGTTCCTCCTGAGTGGTCTTCTCGGGCCGGTCAATCCGTTCCGAGTAGATGCCCAGCTCAATTGAGGTTTTCTCCTTGGCGCCCACGTAGGACTGTGATGCCGGGTCCTCGCCGACCAGTACCGTGGCCAGCCCTGGCACTAGGTTGTGCTTTGCTTTGAGCTCGATAATCTCCTGCTTCAATTCCTCGCGGATCTGTCTGGCAATTTCTGTCCCGCTGATAATACTGGCTGTCATTTCACGTTCCTCCAATGTGTTTTCAGGCACTGACCTTGTTCTTTAACAATTCGGCCATTAAAGTATCGACGGCACTTGCCGCCCGGCATTCGGGCAACTCAAGGAGCGATTTCATCGCTATATCAGATTCACTGATGATATCATCCAGGGGAATGATGGCGGTCGGTTCCATTCCCAGTCTGCTCATCTCTTCTCTTACATTAGGGTCCAGGCCATCGGGGACCATGTTTATGATGACTGACTGCCTCTTCACCACCAGTTTCAGTTCCTCCACCAGTTCCTTGACGCGGGCGATGGTGCGTACGCCTTTCACTGAGTGGTTGGAGACGAGGAGCAGCTCATCTATGTTCTGCGTGGTGCGGCGGCTAAGGTGCTCCATGCCGGCTTCGTTATCCATAACAATGTACCGGTAATTCCCAGACATGCTGTCCATGAATTTACGCAGGAGCAGGTTGGGATAACAGTAGCAGGCGGGCCCCTCCCCCCGGCCCATGGCCACCAGGTCAAGGCCCTGGCTCTCCACCATAGCATCGTTGAGCTTTATTTCCAGGTACGCTTCTTTGGTCATCCCCGGCGGGATATTGATTTTCTCTTCATTGAAGGTGGCGATGATGGCGCCAATGGTCTGCCTGACGCTGAGCCCCAGGCTCTCACCCAGGTTGGCATTGGGGTCAGCATCCACCGCCAGAATCGGCCCCATCCCGTTCCTCTTCAAGTAGCGGACGACCAGGCCGGCAACCGTGGTCTTGCCGCTACCGCCTTTGCCGGCAACCGCAATATTGTAGCTCAAACTTTGATCCTCTCCTTTGGGTTATTGTTTGACTTACTGGCCAGCCTTTTGCTCACCGTGGGAAACTCCTCAGCGTTGGTGTGCGGCAGAAACAGCGCGGCCACATAATTATTCATAAAGTCTACATTCTCGCTCAGCTCGAGATTGGTCATCATCTGGGCCACTCTGCGGGCATCGTCAAGCAGGTCCGTGGAGAAAGATGTCAGCCTGGCGCCCAGGAGTGCGCCATTGCCAATGAATATGAATCGCTCCTCGGGCAGATCGGGGAGCAGCCCTATGGTGATGGCTCTTTTTACATCTATGTTGCTGCCGAAAGCACCGGCGATAACTACCTGGTCAAAGTCGCAGCCGCCGATGCCCACGCTTTTGCTCAATGTCTTGCAGCCGGCATACATGGCAGCCTTGGCCCGCATCAGGTTATCGATATCCACCTCGGTAATGACAATGTCGCTGCCGGTCTGCGTTTCTTTTGCCCAGGCCAGAACGTACTCGTAGCCATCGGCGCTGGGCCTCACTCGCTTGGTCGGCAGGTTCTGGTTAAATTTGCCGTTTTGCCCGATAACGCCGGTTGCCAGCAGCTCGGCGACCGCGTTAATCAGGCCGGAACCGCAGATGCCTTTGGGCTTGACGCTGCCGATGGTGCCGACTTTTGGTTCATAGTTTGATGGATTGATTTCTACGTCTTCTATCGCGCCCTCGGCGGCGATGATGCCATGCTTGATGCCGCCGCCTTCAAATGCCGGACCCGCGGAGCACGAAGCAGTGACCATCCAGTCTGAATTGCCAATGACGATTTCCCCGTTGGTGCCGATATCCATAAAGAAGGTAAGCACCTTTCTCTGGTGCACGCCGGCGCCGACGATGCCGGAGACAATATCCCCGCCTACGTAACTGGCCACCGCCGGAAAGAGGAAAATCTGGGCGTGGTCACTGGCCTTGATTCCCAGCGAGCTCGCCGGTACAGGAGGGAAAAAGTTGGCCACGGGGGTATATGGCGTCAGCCTGAGGTGCTGGGGATTGAGCCCGAGCAGTATCTGGGTCATGGTGGTATTGCCGGCCACCATAAGATGGCCAATGCGTTCTGTATCGACCTTACTCTGGGCTTGCAGTTCCTCAATGATGCCATTGATGGTAGCCACAACCGCCTGTTGCAGTTTCTTCAGGCCGCCCGTTTTCTGACAGTAGGCAATGCGGGTGATGACGTCTTCTCCATAGCTAATCTGGCCGTTGTAGGCCATGCTCTCGGCAACGACACGGCCGCGGTTCAAATCAAGCAGCTGCCCGCAGACGGTGGTGGTGCCGATGTCAAAGGCCAGCGAGTGATGTTTATCCCGGGTGTCCCCGGCCTCGATATTGATCACTCGTGGCCGCCGTCTATCTCCAGCCCTCGGCTTCACCGCGGTGACCAGCGTGGTTACCGTGGCTTTCCAGTTGCCGTCACGCAGAGTGCTGGCCAGCTTTTGCACCACATGGAAGTCAATGGAAAGGTTGCTCAGACGGTAGCGCTGCCTGAGGCCACGAAGCAGCCGGGAAAGGTCGCTGGTATTGTCATCCAGCGTGGGCGAAGGCAGTTCCACGAAGTACTTGGTCAGTGGGGGCACGAACCGCCAACCGGTGGCCAGAACTTCGGAAACCTGTTTTTGTTCACGGGCCAGTACCGCTTTTTCCAGCCTTGACTCTACCGGGACGTATACGGACAGGTCAGAGAGAACCCGGCTCTGACAGGCCTGTCTGATTCCTTTACTGAATTCCTGGTCAGAGATTTTATCCGTTCTGGTGGTTTCTACCTCGCCCTCTTCAATCTGTACCTTGCACGTCCCGCAGGTGCCCGCACCCCCGCAGGAAGCATAAATGCGCACCCCGGCGGCGATGGCCGCCTGCAGCAGATTTTCCCCCTGGTCCACCACGATTTCCACGTTGTCCGGTTTGAAGTGGACCTTTAATTTTTTCTTTCCTGTCATCCTGACCAGCTACATTAAATATTATTAAATATTGCTAAAAGAGTCCCTGTACTTTACCTGTATTGGCGTCCACATCTACCTTGCGGAAAGCCGGGTCAGAACTGGTACCGGGCATCAGGCTGATGGTGCCGGCACAGGGGCAGAGAAACTTGGCCCCCGAGTAAATAAGGACGTCGCGAATGGGCAGTGCCCAGCCCTTGGGCACGCCTTTTACGGTTGGGTCGTGGGTGAGGGAAAGGTGTGTTTTCACCATCATGGTGGCGTATTCATCATATTTGTTATCCGATTCGAATGCCTTGGCCTTGGCCTCGGCGTCCGGAGTCCAGGACACTCCATCAGCGCCGTAGACCACCTTGGCAATTTTCTCCACCCGCTCCCTCAGCTTCATCTCCATGGGATAGAGGAACTGGAAATTGTTATTGTCTTCGCTAGCTTCTTTGACGGCGTCTGCCAGCTCCAGCGCGCCATCGCCGCCGTTGGCCCAGTGAGAGGCAACGGCGCAGCGTGCTCCTGCCCCCTCGGCCGCTTTGCGTACCATGGCGATTTCATCTTTGCTATCGGTGGCAAAGCAGTTGATGCACACCACCGGATTGATGCCTGACGTCCGGATGGTGTTGATGTGGTGGAGCATATTGGGCAGGCCTTTCTCCAGCAGCCCGAGGTCTTCTTTGGTGTAGGCTTCGGGTAGCGGAATTCCAGCCACCACTCTGGGTCCGCCACCGTGCATCTTAAGGGCACGGATGGTGGTGGTGAGCACGGAGACATGTGGCTTGAGGCCGCTGTAGCGGCACTTCACATTCCAGAACTTCTCAAAACCGATGTCCGCGGCGAAGCCGCTCTCGGTAACATGGTAGTCAAATAGTTTAAGGCCAACGCGGTCACCGATGATAGAGGACTGCCCCACGGCGATATTGGCAAATGGTCCAGCATGCACCATTAAGGGCTGGTATTCAACAGTGGAACACAGGGTGGGGTTGATGGTGTTGCGCATCCAGGCGGTCATGGCCCCGCCCACCTCTAAATCGCCGGTGGTAACGGCGTTGCCCTTCTTATCATAGGCTACAGTAAGCTCATCCAGCCGTTTTCGCAGGTCGGCCAGGTCATTTACGATTGATAGTATGGCCATGAGCTCGGAGCTCACGGTGATGCCGAACTTCGACTGCATCATGAAGCCGTCCATGCGACCGCCAAGGCCGATGATAATGCTGCGCAGGCTCTGAGCGCAGAAGTCAATGACCCAGCCCATCTCCACTCTGGTGGGGTCAATGTCCAATCGACGCATTTTGGTCAATCGGGCAAGCTGCTCGTCATCATAGTTGCGCTCGTGCTGCATTCTGGCGGTCAGGGCGACCATCGCCAGGTTATGGGCGTTGGTGATGTCGTTGATATCACCGGTGAGACCCATGGAGAACTCGGTGAGCGGAATAAGAAGGGCGTTGCCGCCGCCGGCCGCGGTGCCCTTGATGTTCATGGTGGGTCCGCCGGAAGGCTGACGGATGCAGCCGCCAACATTCCAGCCTCTCTTGCCCATACCTTCAATTAGTCCGACGGTGGTGGTGCTTTTGCCTTCACCGAGAGGGGTGGGGGTGATGGCGGTTACCTCGATATACTTGCCATCGGGTCTGTCTTTGAGGCGGTCGATAATCTTCAAGAAATCGAGTTTGGAGATTCTGCCGTAGGGAAGAATCTCGTCTTTCTCCAGTCCCATCCGCTCACGCCACTCCTCCGGCATTGGCATATTTGCCTCAGAGGCTTCGGCAATCTGCCAGTCCTTCATTTTGGTTGCGTCGTACGCCACGGGGACCTCCTGTATTATATTTTTATTAGCTGATTTTATTTATAGCTGGCGGTTTCTTTTATGGTCGCCAGTTTCTGGTAAATGTTCTTTACTTCGCTCATAACTACCGGGCTGGCATTAACCAGAGGTTGATTGGCCAGGTCAGCATCAACGATTGCCTGGTCGTAGGGTATGAAGCCCAGGAATTCGAGGTCGGGCAGACTGGAAATGAGGAAATCATGGTCGGATTGGCTGCGGATTTTGTTGCCCACGGCCGCCATGTTCTCCAGGCCGATGTCCCTGGCCAGACTTTTTATGGCGTGGGCGGTTTCCAGGCTCCGCCGACCTGGCTCCACCACCACTATCAGTTTATCCACGGCACCGGCAGTGGCCCTTCCCAGGTGCTCTATGCCGGCCTCCATATCCATAATGATGACCTCATTTCGGGCCAGGAGCAGGTGGCTCATCAGCGCCTTAAGCAGCGCATTTTCCGGGCAGTAACAGCCGGTACCCCCTTTTTTAATTCGCCCCATAACCATCAGCCGGATACCGTCGAGTTTTTGCCAGTATTTTTCCGGGAGGTCGTCTACCTTGGGATTCATTCTGAAGTAGGCGCCGGAGCGCCCTGGCTGGGTTTCTGTTCGTTCGGCGATAAGGTCTTTCATTTCCGAAATGGGGATGACATCTTCAGGATGGGTGAAGCCGAGGGTGGCGGCGAGGTTGGCATCGGGGTCGGCATCGATGGCGAGGACGGAATAGCCGGATGCAGCAAATGTATGGGCGAGCAAGGAGGCTAATAACGTCTTGCCTACACCGCCTTTACCACTGATCGCAATTTTCATGATTTTATACGCAGTAACCCTTGTGCCTGGCTGTTCTGGGGAGAATATGATTGTTATTTTAAGACGGTCTGTTTCGCCGCCTATTATACTACCTAATTGATATAAGTGGCAAGGGTAAAGATTTATTTTTCTGAAACGGAAGCTATTAAACAGCCAGCGTAGAGAGATGCTTTATTCTCTTCAGCATGTTGGGGTGCGTGGTGAAAATCTCCAGCATCTTTTGCGATGTGCTCAGCTTTATCTCCTTCTGGCGCAGTTCCATGAGTTCATCATAGTCAATGGTACCGCTCATATCAAGGTCAATCTGAGATAGCTCTTTTATCTCGTAGTAGGAACGGGAGGGGTCATTGACGAAGAAGGCCTTAACCCCTTCCACCCGACGTAGCTCTTCGCTGTTCCGCAGGCGGGCGTTGCCGTAGACCAGCTTGTACAGTGCCGTCGCCAGATGGTGCGGCATACTGCCCAGCTGGACACTGCCCAGGTCGGCGTAGTATTCGCGTATTCGAGAGCCGTAAAGCACCAGCAGATTGGTGATGAAGTAAAGCAGAAAGGCGCCCAGTCCAACGAGGGCGGCATAATTGCCGCCACCCTGCCGGCCACCGCCGAAAGCACCCCGCCACATGGTGGTCCAGGCTATCCAGTACATGATCAGAGGGATAACCGAGATAAGGGTGATGATGGCCATATCGCGGTGCTTGATGTGGGAAAGCTCGTGGCCGATGACGGCTTTGAGCTCCTCCTTGTTGAGCAATTGCAAAATACCCTGGGTCACGCAGACGCGGCCGTCCCGCTGGGTGCGGCCAAAGGCGAAGGCATTGGGGATGTTGAGCTGGGATATGCCGACCCTCGGCTTGGGCAGCCCGGCTCTTTCTGCAATCTCGCCCACCATCTGGTGCAATTCAGGCGCCTCTTTTTCCGTCACCCACTTTATCCTCATTGACCAGCCCACGATAGCCGGGCTGATAAGATATTGCAAGAGAAGAAAGCCAAAGCCGATAATCAGATATGTGATAGCGCTGCCGGCACCCATCCAGGTCCCGATTCCGGTGATAACCCCATACAGTATACCGAAGAGAAGGGCGATGAGCAGGTACATCCTTGCTTGCAACCACATATCAACCTCCCTATCTATATTTTATAAGATTGGCTAGCTATTTCACAACTTATTTGTTTTTGGAGTGCGTAAAAATTAAAATAGAACGGTATGGTCATGCTGACCTTTTTACATACTGATAAGCAAGGGGATAAAAAATGGTGAAGAAGCTATATCCCGTATGTGCTCGCTGTACAAAGGCGGTCTGCTATCCACAGATAAAGTCAGGTGAGGAACCTCCCATCGATGAAGCGCCGGCATTTTGTCCGATGAAGCTGATGCCTGAAGTTATCGAAAAGGCAACCGCCGAATATGACCGGCCGGAGGTGAAGGAATTTGCCCGCCTTGCCTCGGTACAGGAATTCGAGTGCTACGAGCAACTGCCGGAAGGCAGGCGGACCAAAATCCCGCGGGTCGAAGAGCTGATTCAGTTTGCTGGCAAGTGTGGTTATCAGAGGCTCGGCATTGCCTTCTGTACCGGCCTGACCAATGAAGCTCGCATTCTGACCGACGTTCTGGAGCACAAGGGATTTGAGGTGGTTTCCGTGCGCTGCAAGGTGGGGGCGACGCCCAAGGAGAGAATCGGGATCAGGGAAGAGGAAAAGATACAGGGTCCGGGCTGGCTGGAGACAATGTGCAGCCCGATAGTTCAGGCCGAAATATTAAACGCGGCCGGGGTCGACTTAGCCATCATGCTGGGCCTCTGTATCGGGCATGATACCCTATTTATAAAATACTGTCGCGTGCCGATGACGGTGATCGCGGTCAAAGACCGGGTCTTCGGCCATAACCCGCTGGCGGCGCTCTATCTGGCCAATACCGGGTACTATGGCCGCCTGATGACCAAAACCAAGTAATGATATTTATTTTACACAAAGGAGGTGAGGAAAGATGGCCATTCTTGAGATAAGCGTCATGCCGCTGGGCACCGGGACGCCATCGGTAAGCAAGTTTGTCGCCGGTGCGATGAGGGTTTTGCAGGCGGAGAAGGATTTGAAATACGAGATGAGTTCGATGGGGACCAACATCGAAGGGGACCTGGAACGACTTCTCGACATTGCCTTGAGGATGCACCGCTCTGCCTTTGATGCCGGCGCGCAGCGAGTGGTGACCACCATGAAGATTGACGAACGGCGAGACCAGGTGGCAAGCATCCAGAGCAAGCTGGCGGCAGTAAAGGAGGAGCTGGAAAAGGCCTGATAAATCCGATGGAGTTAATCCACGTTCTTATCCTGCTGGGCACCGGTGTTTTTGCCGGCTTTGCCAGCGGCCTGCTTGGGGTGGGTGGTGGCTTCATCATGGCGCCGGTGCAATATTTCGTTTTCCTTCATATGGGTTTAACCGCTGATAGCGCCATCAAGCTGGCTTTCGGCACCAACCTGCTGGTCATCCTTCTTAACTCCCTGAGTGGAACGTGGCGGCACCACAAGCTGGGTGCGGTGAACTGGCGGGCGGCGGTGGTCATGGGCATCTCCGGAATGGCCTTTGCTTATGCCGGGGCTACCTTGGCGGCACATCTTCCCGGAGAAGTGCTGAGAATCGCTTTCGGCGTTGTTGTCCTGCTCGTCGCGGTCCGGATGTTTACCTCAAAAGCGGTGCAGGCTGAGCGGGAACCGGTGACCAATCCCTGGGTGTGGTTCGCCTGGGCCATACCACTGGGGCTGCTGGGCGGCATAATGGGACTTGGTGGGGGTGTGGTGGCGGTGCCGATAATGGTGCTGGCGCTCCGGTTCAAAATCCATAATGCTGTGGCCACTTCTCTGGCCATGATTATCTTTAACAGTGTCGGCGGGATGGTGGGTTACATAGTCAACGGGCAGGGCATTCCCGGCCTGCCGCCTTACTCTATCGGCTACGTAAATCTACTCTCGGCGTTCATTTTGGCTGTGAGCAGTTTCTTCATGGTACAGGTCGGTGCTATTGTCGCCCATAAGCTGCCGGGAAGGCGCCTGAGGCTGATATTTATTCTGCTCATGTTTTACATTGGGTTGAGGATGATCGGCGTCTTCGAATGGCTGGACTGGCCGCTGTAGTCATTATGCCATCGTTGCATTTTCGCTTGGTTTGTGTTATATTTACTTTTTGGAAAAGAAAATAAACCGCTAGGGGTGCTCACGGGCTGAGAGGCAGTAAGCGCCAACCCTGTGGACCTGACCTCGGTAATGCGAGCGTAGGGAAGCGGCAGTAACTTGGACCAAGGGTCTAGAAGGAACCGCCGGAGCCCTTGGTTTTTGTTATGTGGAGGAAATCATGACGCAATTAGAATCAGCCAGAAAAGGCGTTGTAACGCCGGAGATGAAAGCCGTGGCAGAGGCAGAAGGCCTTGATGCGGAGTTTATCCGGGAGGGTATAGCCGGGGGCAGGATAGTTGTCCCGGCCAATATCAATCATGGGAAGCTGATACCCTGTGGCATCGGCCAGGGGCTCAAGACCAAGGTCAATGCCAACATCGGCACCTCCTCTGACTTCGGTGATATGAATACGGAACTGGATAAGCTGCGGGTTGCTATCGATGCTGGAGCGGACACGGTGATGGACCTCAGCACCGGCGGCGATATTACCGCCATACGGCGGGCCATCATTGCCGCCAGCACCGCGGGTATTGGCACCGTGCCCATCTATCAGGCCGGTATCGAGGCTATAGAACGGCATGGCGCCATTGTGAAGATGACGGCGGATGACCTGTTTGCGGTGATTGAAGAGCACGCCAAAGACGGCGTCGATTTCGCCACTGTGCACTGCGGCGTTACCCAGGCCGCCATTGACCGGCTCAAGAATCAGGGCCGGGTGGCCGATGTAGTCTCGCGTGGTGGTGCCTTCCTGATCGGCTGGATAATCTACAACGAGCAGGAAAACCCGCTTTACGAACAGTATGACCGCCTGCTGGATATCGCCCGCGAATATGACGTCACGCTGAGTCTGGGCGATGGTCTGCGTCCGGGCAGCCTTGCTGATGCCACCGACCGTGCCCAGGTAGAGGAATTGCTCACCTTGGGTGAGCTGGTGGAGAGGGCCTGGGAGGCCGGGGTGCAGGTGATGGTGGAGGGCCCAGGGCATCTGCCCTTGGACCATATTGAGACCAATATCAAGCTGCAGAAAACGGTCTGCCGGGGAGCGCCGTTCTATGTGCTGGGCCCACTGGTGACCGATATCGGAGCTGGCTATGACCATATCACGGGAGCCATCGGTGGTGCCATTGCCGCTGCCGCCGGCACCGATTTTCTCTGCTATGTGACGCCATCAGAGCACCTTTCATTGCCCGATTACGAAGATGTCAGGCAGGGGGTAATTGCCTCGCGCATCGCGGCTCATGCCGGTGACATTGTGAAGGGGGTAAAAGGCGCTAAAGAATGGGACCGCAAGATGTCCGTGGCCCGCAAAAGGTTCGACTGGGAAGAGCAGGCCAAGCTTTCGCTGAATCCGGAACGGTCGCAGAAAGTCCATCGCCAGCATGCCACTGCCGGTGCTGCCTGCAGCATGTGCGGCAAATACTGCGCCATGGAGTTGGTGGAGAAGTATCTGGGCATCGGTTCGCCGCGGTGCTAGCTTGACATAATCCTATGGGCGGCTCATTCAGTTTAGGCAGGATTTTTGGCATCCAATTCCGCATTCACTACAGCTGGTTTATCATCTTCATGCTGATAACCGTTTCCCTCTCTTGGCAGTATTTTCCCTATGCCTACCCGGAATGGAGCACGCCGATTTACTGGCTCACCGGCATCGCCACCAGCCTGCTTTTTTTCACCTCGGTGGTGGCCCATGAGCTGTCCCATAGCCTGGTTGGTCGGGCCAATGGCATCCCGGTGAAGAGCATAACGCTGTTTATCTTCGGCGGGGTGGCGCATATGACCCGTGAGGCGACCCGGCATGGGGCGGAGTTCAGGATGGCTCTGGCCGGACCGCTGGCGAGCCTGGTTATCGGCGGTTTATTTTTTCTGCTTCACCTTTTGCTGCAGGGCATCAGTGAACCGGTCGCTGCCCTGGCGTTCTGGCTGGCGCAGATAAACGTGGTGCTGGCCCTGTTCAATCTAATCCCCGGCTTTCCCCTCGATGGTGGCCGCGTCTTTCGCTCCCTTCTGTGGCGCTTCAGCGGCGATTACAAAAAAGCTACCCGCATCGCCTTCGAGGTTGGACGGGGCGTCGGTTATCTTTTCGTAGCTGCCGGCATTGTTCTGATGTTTCTTTACCCGGGGCGCTGGTTCAATGGCCTCTGGCTGGCGTTCATCGGGTTGTTCCTGAGCTACGTGGCCACAGCCAGCTACCGGCAGGCGCAGTGGCAGGCGGCGCTGCAGGGCATCAGGGTGGCCGATGTTATGAACACCGCCTGCCCGGTACTATCTCCGGATATGACCATCAGCCGCGTGGTTCAGGAATATATCTTCATCAGCGGCTACGGTTGTTTCATGGTCACCGGCAACGGGCAGCTAAGGGGTATACTGACCCTGCAGAATATCAAGTCGGTTGACCGGAAAGATTGGGACAGTACATCGGTGGGCGATGTTATGACGCCGTCGGAGAAGCTGAAAGTCGTTTCCCCCGATGAGGAAGTGCTGAGCGTGGTCGAACAGATGGAAGAGTATGGTATGGGCCAGATGCCGGTGTTGAGCGAAGGCAGAATCATTGGTCTGATTACGCGAGATGACATTATGAGGCTTCTCTATGCCCGTTCCCGACTGGGCATATAGGTCTTCACCTTTCTGCGGTTTTTCCGATAATTACCATTCTATTGACTTTTAAGGTCAGCGTAGTAGAATGGGGACAACATAAGGACTGTCTATTTCCTTTTAAGGTTCATTCTTTTAAAAATAAATAGTATCTGACGACTGTGTCGAGCAAGGAGAGCGTGGATTGAAAGCGGTTATCCTGGCGGCCGGCGAGGGCAGCCGCATGCGACCTCTTACCTATACTAGGCCCAAGGTGATGCTGCCCATTGCCAATAAGCCGGTACTGGAGCATTTGCTCATTGAAGCAAGCGCGGCGGGCATCGGCGAATTTATCTTTGTGGTTGGCTACCACGATGAAGCGGTGCTTGATTACTTCGGTGATGGTAGCAAGTGGAGTGTGCGTATTGACTACGTTAAACAACGCCGGCAGTTGGGCACCGCTGACGCTCTGAAAATGGTGGCTGACCTGACGGAGGGTATTTTCCTGCTGATGAACGGAGACATGGTCATTGGTCGTCAGGACATAGCTGAGATGGCCGGCAGTGAAGACACCACGCTGGCGGTAATCGAGGTAAGTGACCCGCGGGGATTGGGTGTCGTCGAGGCTGGTGGGGGCAGGGTGGTCCGCATTTATGAAAAGGAGGAAAACCCGCCCTCGCGGCTGGCCAATGCCGGACTTTACCTGCTGACGCCGGAGATATTTGACGCGATAGCTCGCACCGTCAAATCGCCGCGCGGCGAGTATGAGCTGACCGATTCCTTAACATTGCTGATAGAGGCCGGACACAATATCGGCTGCCACACCATAGGACAGTGGCTGGACATCAGCTATCCCTGGGATTTGCTGACGGCAAATGAAGCATTGATGTCCGACCTGAAAGCGCAAAACTCAGGTGAGGTAGAGGCAAATGCAGTCGTTAAGGGAGCCGTTTCCATCGGCAGGAATACCGTAGTTCGTTCCGGTACGTACATTATTGGTCCGGCAGTTATCGGGGAGAACTGCGAAATTGGCCCCAACTGCTACATCAGGCCCTGTACCGCTATCGGGGATAATTGCCATATCGGCAACGCGGTGGAGGTGAAGAACTGCATCATCATGAGAAACACCAAGCTTCCTCATCACAACTATGCCGGCGACAGCGTTATCGGCGAGGGGTGTAATTTCGGCGCCGGCACCAAAATCGCCAATCTGAGACTGGACAAGGAAGATATCTGGATTGAAGGCATCAATACCGGCCGGCGCAAGCTGGGCGCCATAATCGGGGATATGGTGGAAACGGGGATAAACGCCAGTATTAACGTGGGCAGTATGCTTGGCGACCATACCTTTATCGGTCCGGGAGCTCTGGCAAAGGGCATAATTGCCCCGGGGTCAAGGATATTCTGAGGAGAAGAAGATGAAACAGGCGGTTATTCTGGCCGCCGGCGAGGGGCAGAGGCTGAGGCCGTTTACCGTAAACCGGCCCAAGGTAATGCTGTTCATCGCCGGCAAGCCGATTCTGCAGTACGTAATCGAGGCGCTGGCGCAGAAAGGTATTCGCGATATTGCGCTGGTGGTGGGCTACCATAAAGAGCAGGTGCTCGACTATTTCGGCTCCGGCGAATCATTCGGTGTTGACCTGACCTATGTTACCCAGGAGCGTCAGCTGGGGACGGCACATGCGCTGGCGCAGGCGAAAAAAGCCATCAAAAGCGATTTCCTGGTCCTGCCCGGCGACAACCTGATTGCTGCGGACACCATCGACCGTTTTGCCGCTATTGAACCGGAGGCGGTGCTCATCAAGAAAGTGGATAACCCGATGCGGTACGGTGTGGTAAACGTACAGCGCGGTACGGTGAAGGAAATCGTGGAAAAGCCGGAAGAAGCGGCCAGCAACCTGGTCAGCACCGGGATATATTCCTTCAGCAAGGCGATTTTCGACTTCGTGGAACCTCAGTTGGACCTTCCCGATGTCGTCAACCGGATGATTGAACAGGGCGGGAAAATCAGGGCCCTGGAAACGGAAGGAGCTTGGCTGGACGCGATTTATCCCTGGGATATCCTGAATCTGAATGCCGCCATTTTGCAGCAGAGCCAGGCGAAAACAGGTGGCACCATTGAAGCCGGTGTCTCGGTCAAGGGCCAGGTCTCCATCGGGAAAGGTACGGTGATACGTTCCAATTCTTATATCCTGGGGCCGGCCGTTATCGGCGACGGCTGTGAAATCGGGCCCAGCGTCTGCATCTTTCCGGCGACGAGCATCGGCAATAACGTGGTTATTTCTCCGTTCACCGAATTAAAAAATAGCGTCATCGGTAACGATGTAAGCATTGGTCCGGGCAGTATCATGCACGACTCGGTCATTGATAATAGCTGCCATATCGATGGGCGGTTCGCCGCCTGTGGCGGTCAGGCGGAAGTTGCCGTCAACCGGGAATATCATTCGGTCAGCTTTGGGGCGATGCTCGGGGAAGGGTGTACGCTGGGCAACAGCGTGGTGGCGCAGCCAGGAGCTATCGTCGGCAGCTACAGCCAGATATGGCCGATGAAGTTGATAAGCGGCTGTTTGCCGGACCGCAGTCTGGTGGTGTAAAGCAGGCTTGATGGAGTGATTTAGCGGTATGTGCGGTATCGTTGGTTATATCGGGGAAAGACAGGCCAGGCCAATCCTTTTGAACTGCTTGGCGCGACTGGAGTACCGCGGCTATGACTCATGCGGCATTGCGGTAGCCGGCGGCGGCCTGCAGATACACAAGGACGCGGTCAGGGTACAGGCCCTGAAAGAGCGGCTTCCGTGTCGTATCGAGGGTAAATTCGGTATCGGGCATACGCGGTGGGCCACCCACGGAGCACCATCGTTAATTAACGCTCACCCGCACGGCGACTGCACCGGGAAAATAGCCGTGGTGCACAACGGCATTATCCATAACTTCCAGCAGTTACGACAGCAGCTTAGCCAAGAGGGGCACACCTTTGCTTCCGAAACGGATACCGAGGTCATCCCCCACCTCATAGAGAAATACTTTGACGGCGACCTGGAGAAGGCGGTGGCAAGGGCACTCGGCGATGTTGAAGGCTCATATGCCATCGCGGTGCTGATGTTAGACAAGCCCGAGCTCATCGCGGCGAGGAAGGACAGCCCGTTGGTTATCGGAGTTGGTGACGGGGAAAACTTCATTGCCTCGGATGTTCCAGCGCTGCTGGACTATACCAGCCGGGTCATCTACCTGGAAGATGATGATATCGCCGTGCTTACCGGGGAAGGTGTTCAGGTAAGAAGAAGCGGCGAAATAGTCGACCGAAAGCCGCACCAGGTAACCTG
>SMTZ1_10001409_pt1 | contig 28090 bp, 23 predicted proteins | sample DeeMarSWOR136_30_FD_25667 | JGI IMG/M metagenome (IMG submission 25667)
GGCTCAGAGACCTGTGCTGGTTATCCAGGGTTGCTTCTGCCATCGCTGTTGGTCTGTCGGGGTGTGAGCAGTGTTGATTGGGATGTGAATGTGGGCTTATAATCTGGCGAACTATATGCTGAGAAACGCAGAGCAGAGAAAGGAGTGTGATGATCAACGCGCATAGACCAGCCGATATCCGGAATGTTGTGTTGTTGTCTCACTATGGGGCTGGTAAGACCTCGCTCTCTGAAGCGATGCTGTTCACTTCAGGGGCTGTGAAGAGGTTAGGCAGAGTTGACGACGGTAGCACTACGTCGGATTATGACCCCAGCGAAATAGACCGACATATGAGCATCAACCTGTCCGTATTGCCGCAGGAGTGGAAGGGTAAGAAGGTGAATGTGATCGATACTCCTGGCTACGCTGATTTTGTCGGCGAGGTCAAGGCCGCGCTACGGGTGAGCGACGGCGCCGTTATTGTGGTGTGCGCTGCCTCTGGTGTCGAGGTAGGTACCGAGCAGGTGTGGGACTACGCTCTCAGACAGGGACTGCCTTGCTTGATATTCGTTAACAAGGCAGACCGAGAGAACGCTGATTTCTTTCGCACTCTGGGGGAGATTCAGTCTAAGCTATCCGCAAGGTGCCTGGCGATCCAGCTACCCATGGGAGCTGCCAGTGATTTCAAAGGTTTCGTAGATTTGGTGACTATGAAGGCCTATGGTGGCAGCAAAGAGCAAGAGGTGCAGTTGCCTGACTCTCTATTGGAGCAGGCTAGGTCGCATCGCGAAAGGCTGGTAGAGGCTGCGGTCGAGATTGATGATGAGCTCATCACCAGGTATCTGGAGGGAGAGGAGATAGGCAGTGAAGAAATCTCGAGGGCTGTGAAGCAGTCAACGGCTGAGGGAAAGCTAGTGCCAGTCTTTGTCGGTTCAGCATTACATAATATCGGCACTCGTGCTATTCTGGAGGCTATCTGTGACTATGTCCCCTCCCCTGATGGGGAGGGAGAGGTGAACACGGGCGCACCGTTGAGCAGCCTCGTTTTCAAAACGAGCGCTGACCCCTTTACAGGTAAGGTTAGCTATTTTCGAGTCTACTCAGGGGCTATCTTCAGCAACTCTCAGGTGTGGAATGCCAACAAGTCTACCAGTGAGCGGGTCGGTCAGATCTTTACCCCGCTGGGTAAGCAGCAACATAGCGTGAACCAAGTAATTGCGGGAGATGTCGGGGCAGTAGCCAAATTGACTGTGACCAGCACCGGAGACACGCTCTGCGCTCAAGAGAGGCCTGTGGTACTGGATGGAATAGACTTCCCTCTGGCCAACTTCAATATGGCGATCAAGCCCCAGAGCAAGAATGACCTGGACAAGATGAGCACTGTCTTGCCCAGAGTCTGTGAGGAGGATCCTTCTCTGAAGATAAGTCACGATTCGGATACTAATGAAGTCATTGTCTCTGGAGTGGGCGACAGCCATTTGGAGATGGTCAAGGAGAGAATGCACCGGAAGTTCGGCGTGGAGGTGGAGATGGAACCCCCCGCCGTGCCCTATAGGGAGACTGTGACCGTGCCGACCAAGGCGGAATACAAGCACAAGAAACAGACCGGAGGGCACGGCCAGTATGGACATGTCTTCCTGCAGATAGAGCCTTTGCCTCGAGGTGGCGGATTCGAATTCGAGAAGAAGATCGTGGGTGGAGCCATCCCTTCGAACTATATTCCTTCGGTGCAGAAGGGAGTCAACGAGACGAAGCAAGAGGGGGTTCTGGCGAGGTATCCTGTGGTTGACGTGAAAGTGACGCTTTATGATGGGAGCTTTCACCCTGTGGACTCTTCGGACATAGCCTTCAAAATTGCTGGAGCTCAGGCGCTAAAGAAGGGGTTGTTGGACGGACAACCGGTACTACTTGAACCGGTGATGGACCTGACGGTGACCGTGCCCGAAGCATCAACAGGTGATGTGATTGGTGATCTCAACACTAAGAGAGGTCGCGTACTGGGGATGAGCCCCGGAGACGGCGGCAATGTTATTACGGCTCAGGCCCCATATGCTGAACTGCGCCACTATGCCATTGACCTGAGATCAATCACGCAGGGACGAGGGACTTTTCGCATGGAATTCAGCTACTACGACGAGGTCCCCGCGCATATTGCACAGAGAGTAATCGCGGAGGCCAGAGCAGCCAAAGACTAGCCCCGTGGCCCCACTCGGGCAGGTCATCTCTTGCTAGCCAGCCAGCAATTCCTTGAGCTTCTCGGTGAAGGCGGGCAGCACTTCTTCATAGCGGCCCACCACCCCGAATTGCGATTCCCGGAATATGTTTGCCTCCGGGTCTTTGTTGATGGCTATCATAGTCTTGGAGCCAGAGCAGCCAGCTATGTGCTGGCTGGCTCCGGATATGGCTACGGTGATATAGATATCTGGGGCAACTATCTTGCCTGTAAGCCCGATGTGGAGTGTTTCCGGCACCCAGCCGTTGTCAGCCGGTGGCCGTGAGGCTCCGACGGCACCGTGCAAGACATCGGCGAGTTGCTTGAGGGTTGTCGTGAAGGGCTCAGGACCTCCGATACCTCTGCCGCCACTGACTATTGCGGGGGCATCCTCTAGCTTGATGCCGGCGACCTCCTCCTTAACCTTTTCTACGATTCTTGTAGCTATCGTTGAAGCATCAATCTCGGACTCAATGGCGATGACTTCGCCGGTTCTGGAGTCATCACGTTTCATAGGGGACATGGCCTTTGGCCGTACGGTAGCCATCTGAGGCATGACGCTCAGGGTGAATATCGCTCGAGCGTTCCCGCCGTACACTGGTTTTGTTTGTAGGAGCAGCTTCGACTCGGGGTCAATAGAGAGGTCAATACAATCTGTTGCCAGACCGGTTCGCAATCTGAAAGCGAGGCGGGGAGCCAGATCCCTGCCCATCGGAGTCTGTCCCATGAGTATGATTCGTGGGCAGGTGTCTCTGACCAGCTTCTCGGCAAGTTGGAGATGAGTCGATGGCTCATACTCTTTGAGTGAGGGGTCCTCCGTTGAGTAGACCTTGTCAGCTCCGAAGGCGATCGCCTCCTTGGGAGCCTGCCCGACGCTATCGCTGGTGACAGCACAGGTCAGTTCCTCCTGCAGTTCGTCAGCTAGACTCCTGCCGCGCCCCAGCAGCTCGGTGGTGGTTGAAGATAGGTGCCCCTCAATTATCTCACCGTAGACCAGTATGCCCGTGTATTCAGTCATGTTTCCCCCTCAATGCCAAAGACTCAGAGTACCTTGGCTTCCCTGAGCCTCAAGGCTAGATTAGCTCCGGCTTCGGCTGCGCTCTCGCCCTCAATGATCTCGCACTTGGCCTCTCTGACAGGCTGGAAGAGCCTCACCAGTTTGGTGTTCCTTCCAGCAGAGCCAACTTGTGATTGTTCGAGGCCCATATCAGCCGGTTTCCATACCGTAGGCTGCTTCTTAGCTGCTGCCATGATGCCTTTCAGCACTGCGTAGCGCAAGTTCCCCAACTCACTGGTGACAGTGACAAGAGCGGGGAGGGCTACTTCGACGATCTGATAGCCATCAGGAATGACCTGCTCTATTCTTGCCTTTCCATCGCTCACTTCTACCTTGCGGGCGAGAGTCACGGCGGGCACCCCCAGTAGCTCCGCGATGCCGAGGCCGACCTGGCCAGCGTCCCAGTCAGATGATTGTCTGCCGCAGAAGATCAGATCGTACTGTCCGATCTTCTTGATTGCCGTTGCCAGTGCAAATGCTGTTGACCAGCTGTCACCCTCCTGGAAGGCGGCATCTTCAAGCAGGATAAGCTCGTCCCCTCCCACAGCTAACGCCTTCTTGATGACGTCGCGTATGATGTTATTGCCTAGACTGAGTATGGTGATCTTTCCTCCTGTCTTGTCCTTGATTCTTAGAGCGGCCTCCATGGCAAACTCGTCATATTGTCCGATCACCGGCTTGATGTCCGGAGGCAGGGTTATCTTGTTCGAGGCTGTATCTACTTTGAAGACTGAAGGCGGTGCCTCGGGGTCGGGCACCTGCTTGCAGCATACGATCATACTAGGCTGTGTCATTCCTGGACCTCCTCAAGCTGGAACGCTGTGCAGAAGTATACCATAGTCAGGCCCATGTCAATCCGTCGATAGCTTGTGCAGAGCTGCTTTCAGTCTGCTGAGACATCTTCGTTTGCCCAGAACCTCCATAGTGTCAAAGAGTGGAGGTGCAGCTGTGCGAGCTGTGGTAGCTACGCGAAGCAAGCCGAATAACTCTCGTGTGCTCAGGTTCAGTCCTGCGGCCATGGGGCGCAGTGTGTCTTCGAGGCAACTGCCCTTCCAAGCCTCCACCTTGTCAAGGGTTGGAATGGCGCCTCTGAGGGCAGCAGCGGCTGAAGCGGCGTCCAAGTTTTGGCCCAAAAGCAAAGCAGCATCGTATTCTAGCTCATCCAAGAAGAAGAAGTCAGCAAGCTGAGGGATTTCGGCAAGAGTCTTGGCACGTTCCTGCAGCAGAGGCACGATCTGTCGGACGTAGGCTCCATCGACTGGGCGCCGCACCGAGTCTGGCAAACCCTTATTCAGAAATGGGATGGATTGTCTGGCAAGTTCCTCTATGTCCATGCGCCGGAGATAGACCCCATTCATCCATTCTAGCTTGCGGTCGTCGAACACGGCCCCAGTCTTGGACACTCTTTCCAGCGAGAAGTACTTGACCAGCTCGTCGCGACTCAGCTGCTCTGTCTTGTCATCGAGCGACCAACCCAGTAGCGCCAGAAAATTCACCATTGCTTGAGGGAGATATCCCTGTTCTTTGTATTCGCCAATGGTGGTGGCACCATGTCGCTTGGAGAGCTTCGCCCTGTCTTGCCCCAGTATCATAGGAAGATGCGCGAAGCGCGGAGGCTGCCAGTTGAGAGCTTGGTAGAGTAGTATGTGGAGGGGAGTGCTGGATAGCCATTCATCGGCTCTGAGGACGTGAGAGATCGCCATCAAGTGATCATCGACGATGTTGGCTAGATGGTACGTGGGGTAGCCATCGGACTTAAGCAAGATGAAATCATTAAGGGTGTTGTTCTTGAACTTGACTTCGCCGCGAATCAAATCATGAAAGGATGTCTCACCCTGGAGTGCAGTCTTGAATCGGACCACAGGCACAGTGTTTTGTTCCTGAAGGCGAGCTCTTTCCCGAGCTCTTTCCGTTGGTGTCAGGTTTCGGCAGCGACCGTCATACCTTGGTGGCTGGCTCCGTTTGAGCTGCTCTTGGCGCAGTCCCTCCAAGCGTTCTGGCGAACAATAACAGAGATAGGCGTGGCCGCCTGTGAGCAGTACGTCGGAGAACTCATGATAGAGATGCAATCGCTGCGACTGGAAATATGGGCCTTCGTCCCAATCCAAGCCGAGCCAGCGAAGACTCTCGACTATGACTTCCACAGCATCATCTACCTTGCGCGCGATGTCAGTATCCTCTATACGCAAAATGAACTGGCCCTTGTGGTGCCGGGCGAAAATCCAGTTGAATAGAGCAGTCCGGATGTTCCCTATATGTGGGTAGCCGGTAGGGCTAGGAGCGAAACGAACCCTGACTGGAGCTCCGGATTCAGAACTCATGGTGTTTCATTGCAGGGCGTGTAGCGCCGTAGCGCCGTCCTAAGGCAACTGATGTGGCAAGCACTACTTGCAGAGAACCTTCTGGAGGCCTCTTAGTTGCTGCAGATGTTTCTTGAGTCTCTCGACCAGTTGCTCAGCGTGCTTCAGGGCATCTTCCGTGTCTTCAAGCTCCGTGGCTATTTCGAACAGGAGGCGACTCAGCTGTTGGGTCAAGTCCGCTTCAAAACGCGTCAGATCCTCCATGCTGGTTTCGGCCAGCAGACGGGATAGAAGCCTGCTGTCCCGCTGCAATTGCTCGCCGGCAAGCTGATTCAGAGGGTTCAGGGTCAAACCTCCAGTCACCTTCTGCCCTGGTCTCGTGTGGGAATATAGCACGGTGGGTGTCTTTGGGCAAGTCGCTAGAGTTCACATCGGAGGAAGTTCAGGATTTGTTCCAAGTCGGGAGGCAGAGGGGAGGTGAACTCATGGTACACGTCAGTTGATGGGAGACGAAAGCCCAGGCGGTAGGCATGCAGGAATTGTCTCTTGATGAGCAGGTCAGGCGGCCGGCCACTGCGTTTTGGGCCATAGAGCCGGTCGCCAACTATGGAATGACCGATAGAGGACAGATGTACTCTGAGTTGGTGCGTGCGTCCGGTTGTCGGCGTGATGTCGAGTAGCGTGTGGTCGCCGAGGTACTGTCTCACGGCATACCGACTGCTGGCCTCTCTTCCTGCTGGCACAAGCGCCATCCGCTTGCGGTTGTGAGGGTCTCGCCCAATGGCAGCTTCAATCACTCCATGTGTGTTGGGCAACCTGCCCCTCACTAGGGCGAGATACGCCTTCGTGAGGGTGCGGGTCTGGAATTGACTAACGAGATGCTTTCGAGCGTGCTCGTTTTTGGCAATGACCATAAGTCCGGAGGTATCCTTATCGAGTCGATGCACAATCCCCGGTCGGCTCAGGTCATCGCTCGCGACGATTGACGGGCAATGCGCCAGGACAGCATTGACCAGCGTATGGTCGGGGTGGCCCGGGCCGGGATGAACCACCAATCCTGGGGGTTTATCTATGACTAGAACATCGCTGTCCTCGTAGAGAATGGCCAAGGGAGTTGGTTCAGCCAGAGGATGGTGTTCAGGCACGGGAGCAGGCAATGTAATTGTTATTTGATCTGTGTTGTCGAGGCGCTGGCTTGGCTTGGCTTGTCCATCATTGACGAGGATGTGGCCCTGTTGAATGAGCCTCTTCAGGTATGATCGGGAGAACTGTGGAAAGGCCTGAGCGAGATATTTGTCTAGGCGGACCCGCGGAGTGTCGGGGGACAAACAAAGCACGTTAGCCTCTCGGCTGGTCGCTGTGGTCATGAGCTTGTCCGAACAGGCCTGTTCGATATAGGGAGTAGACCAGGAGGAGGGTGCCGACAACTATGGAGGTGTCGGCAAGGTTGAATGCGGGCCAATGGAAGTCTGCCCACAAACGCGCATCGACAAAGTCGGTTACATGACCGAATCGCAATCGGTCTATAAGGTTGCCGATAGCACCACCAAGAATCAACCCGAGAGACGCAGTGCCCAGCCTGGTGATACAGGCGGGGTGATTGGCCAAGAGGTAGTGCAGAAAGAGAGGCACGAACAGCAGGATGACCAGAGTTGCGACGACGAGGATGGAACTCTGGTCGGGAAACAGCCCGAAAACGGAACCGGTGTTAGTGATGTGAGTCAACCGTAGCGCGCCGGTCTGAGGTAGAGACTGTCCCAGCGGAAGGTGCTCCCTGATCCACGACTTGCTCCCCTGGTCGAGCGCAAGAACCAGCAAGACGCCAAGAGCGAGTATTCGTCCCCTTGTTCTATCTTGTTCCGGCGGCATTCCTCGCCTGGCGCGCTTTACAGCTTAAGCACAAGCTTGCTTGAGGTAGCGCCTCAAGGCGTTCTTGTTCTATTGGCTTCCCACAGGAGTCGCATAGTCCGTAGGTACCCGCTTGCCATTTCTCCAGGGCGTGATCTATGTTGGCCAGTGTGGCATTGAGCTTCTCTTCTAAGGCCAGCCTCTTCTCCAGTTCGAATGCCTCACTTGCCTCTTCCTCTCTCTTGCCAAAAGGGCTACCTTCTCGCGTTTCCTCTGCTTCCTGTGCGCTAGCCTTTAGCTGTTGCAGCCTCTCCGCCGTTTGCCTTCTTTCCTCCCGTAAACGCCCGTACAGCTTATCTCTGTTCGCCATTCCACCGGACCTCGCCTTCTATTTCGATAGCCTAAGGTATTCTATCCTGTGCGGTAGTGCAAAGCAAACTCGTCAGGGAGTGGTGCTGGCTGGCGAGAAAGAGGGTAGGCTAGCGCACCGCTGGCCCAGGGAGTGCATGTCACCTTGCCGGCTTCGCACGTGCATTTTCACTGTTATCACCTGGCGAAAGCGGCCCTGATTCTGGGACTTATAGAGTCACCAAGCGTCTCGATCGCCTTGTGCCTGAATCGACTGAGTTCCTTCTGCCCCTTCTCGAATTCAACCCTGGAGTAGAGTTTCTCGGGGTGAAAGAAGATGTCATCGACTTGCCTCACTGCTTTGGGGACCTTGAACCCGGTCGGCGAATCGACCCAATCCTCCAGCCCTCCCCTCAGCAGGGAGTCCAGTATGGCCAGGGTGAACTCCAGCCTGATATCCTTGTAGCCTTCTCTTGCGCCTATTCCTCCTGTATTGATCAAGTAGTAGCTGATATGGGGAAGGCCCTTCAGTATTTCGTAGAAGATGGTTGCATGTCGAGCCTTGTCGCCAGCTACGAACGGGTCATAGAAGAACTCGCTTTTGATCTTCCCTGCCTGTGTAGGATCACCTGCCGACGATTCCATCGACTGTCCCAGGATCATTAGTGCTACTGCTTGTTCGAGTGTCAGTTGCGATATTGCTGGTATCAAGGGGCCCCTGGTAATCAGAATGACGTTGTCAATGCTGTCAACATCGATGTATGGACTTGCATGCAGGAAGTCCCTTCGGCGCATAACTGCCCTGCCGTTTGACGTTCTCTCAAAATTGTAGAAGTCGAAGTCTCCATCCTCGTCGACATAGACATTCTCACAAATGGTGTCCGGCTTTAGCAGACCGTAGTATATCTCCATCTGGTTCCCTGGATTCGCGCCCTCGGTCTTGACGAATACGCCTCCTGCCTCGAATCCATGAAAAGATCCGTCTGGCATGAGAGTTCCACCGTCGTCCTGAATGAGCCAGGATTTCTCCTTGCCTTTCCTGGCGAGTATCTTTGACGTAAGGGTGGTCTTTCCGTTCGCAGTCAGCGCAAGCAGCAAAGTCCTACTAGTTGCATAGTCCCCGTGCGCTGATTGAAGGTAGTCCTCTCTGCAGCCTGCGTGCAAGAAGACCCCGCCTCGGATGGTCTTGGCTACCCAGTCCTCTGCGGCGAAAACCCCTTTCTTGTATTCGCCGATGTAGCTGCTATTCCTGACTATTTTGATAACCCTCCCGGTGTCGAGCATAGCCAACCTTATGGTGATGTCCTTCTTAGGAAGCGGTTTGGACTTGTTCGACTGGAAGGCCTCGTCGGTAAACATGAGGATTTGGTACGTTGCGTCCGTGATTTCTTTCCTCACGGGTATGTAGAGATTGGTAGCTGCGTAGGCTACATGGGCAAACTTCTCGGGGACAATCAACCTAACGGTGGTGTCGCTCTGCTCGTTACCTACGATGCGGTCAATGGAAACAAGCTTCTCTTGGGCCAGAGCTTCTTCGCATTGACTTAGTAACTGGAGTTCCTCCTCGCCAAAAGCATGGTCCACGCTGTTCTTGGTGAACATGGCTGCCCTCGACATCGGTTCGCTCTGGGCAACGAAATTGTCGTATATCGTTTTTCTGATACCCGGCTCATTTCGCACGAGAAGGCGCAGGTCGTTAGGGGAGGGATTGTTGATGAGCCGGTGTTCTTCTACGGCCCTGCTAATGACCCTGTCGGCGGTCTGTTCGAATCTGTGCAGATCAATTGCGGTCATTGTCATTCACACTTCGCGGAATTCCCCTTCGACCGTGTCGTCCTCGCCTTTCTCAGACTCAGGTCCGGGACCCTGTTCAGCGCTGGATGCTTGTTGTCCTGGCTGCTGGTACACCGAAGCGCCTGCCTTCTGCATGGCATCTGACAGTCCCTGCATAGCCTGGCGAATGGACTGCACGTCGCTGCCCTGAAGCGCCGATCGCAGCTCAGACACCTTGCCATCTATCTCTTGTTTCACGTCGGCAGGGACCTTGTCGCCGAAGTCGCGTAGCGTCTTCTCTGCAGTGTAAGCCAGGCTATCAGCGGAATTGCGCGTCTCGATTTCTTCCTTACGTTTCGCATCTTCGGCGGCGTACTTGTCTGCCTCCTGTTTCATCCGCTCGACCTCTGTCTTGTCAAGCCCGCTGGAGGCAGTGATGGTGATCTTCTGCTCCTTGCCGGTCCCCTTGTCGCGGGCACTGACATTCAGGATGCCATTGGCGTCAATCTCAAAGGCAACTTCGATCTGAGGCAGCCCCCGGGGAGCTGGTAGAATGCCATCGAGCATGAATCGGCCCAGTGTACGGTTGTCCGCCGCCATGGAACGCTCTCCCTGCAGCACGTGAATCTCGACACTCGGCTGGTTATCGCTGGCGGTGCTGAAGATCTGGCTCTTCTCCGTGGGAATGGTGGTGTTGCGAGGAATAAGAGAAGTAGCCACTCCTCCCAAGGTCTCAATACCCAAGGTGAGTGGAGTGACGTCGAGCAGAAGAACCTCTCCCACCTCTCCCTTGAGCACACCTGCCTGGATGGCGGCACCGAGGGCGACGGCTTCGTCAGGGTTTATCCCCTTGACGGGCTCCCGGCCGAAGAACTGTCTCAGCATCTCTTGCACCTTTGGCATTCTGGTCTGGCCCCCGACCAAGATAACATCGTTGATCTGGCTGGCTTGCAGGCCGGCATCGGCCAGAGCCTGTCGACAGGGTTCCAAGCTACTCTCTATTAAGTCGGCTGACAGTTGCTCCAGCTTGGCTTTGGTCAGCGTCATGCTGAGGTGCTTGGGTCCAGAGGCGTCGGCAGTGACGAAAGGAAGATTCACGTCGGTCTGGCTCACTGTCGACAGCTCCTTCTTGGCTTTCTCAGCAGCGTCCTTTATGCGCTGCAATGCCATTCTGTCTTGTGTTAGGTCGATGCCCGATTCCTTCTTGAACTCGTCGCAGATCCAGTCCATGACTCTTTGGTCAATGTCGTCACCGCCGAGGTGCGTGTTACCGTTGGTTGATTTGACTTGGAAGGTGCCCTCGCCTATGTCCAGTATAGAGATGTCGAACGTACCGCCACCGAGGTCATAGACGGCGATAGTCTCGTCTTTCTTCCGATCCATGCCATAGGCGAGAGAGGATGCTGTAGGCTCATTGATAATGCGGAGAACGTTGAGTCCAGCGATGGTCCCAGCATCCTTGGTTCCCTGACGCTGGCTGTCATTGAAGTAGGCCGGCACGGTGATCACCGCGTCGGTGACCTTGTCCCCAAGATAGGCCTCCGCATCGGCCTTCAGCTTCTGCAGTATCATGGATGAAAGCTCTTGGGGGCTGTATTCCTTCCCACCCATGACCACCCGGCAGTCGCCGTTGGCGGCCTCGGTGATCTTGTACGGCAGGCGCTTGATATCCGATTGTACTGAGGCATCCTTGAATTTGCGGCCGATAAGGCGCTTTATGCTGAAGATGGTGTTGTCGGGATTGACTATGGCCTGGCGCTTGGCTATTTCGCCCACCAGCCTCTCTCCGGCCTTGCTCACTGCTACGACTGATGGAACCAGATTGCCTCCCTCAGCGCTCGGGATAATCTTGGGCTCGCCCCCTTCCATCACCGCTACGACGCTGAGGGTAGTGCCCAAATCAATGCCTACTGTTCTTCCCACGCTATTCCTCCTGTGGCCTTGCCTGTTCTGTTTCCCTATTGTACCCCACTATGACCATACTAGGACGGATGACTCGGTCATTCAACTTGTATCCTTTCCGAGTCTCCTCAATTACCATTCCTTCGTCTCCCTCACGGCGCATGACCGCCTCATGGAGATAGGGGTCAAAGGGTTGCCCCTTGGCCTCGATCTCAACCAGGCCCCGTGACCCCATAACAGCTTTGAGCTTATCATAGATGAGCCTGATTCCGTCAATCCATCCAGACCAGCTGGAGACCCTGGACTTGGCCGGTCGCACGATGAAAGCTCGTTCGAAATCGTCCATTATCCCCAGCAGACTGAGTATGAGCAGACTGGTGGCGGACTCCGCGGCCTCTCTGCTCTCCTGCTGAGCACGCTTCTTGTAGTTCATGAGGTCGGCCTGAGCCCTTTGCCAGCTAGCAAGGTAGCTCGCAGCCCGCTCCTTTTCCTCGGCGAGAGCTAGTCTCAGGGTTTCAATATACCCTATGTTGTCGGCTTCCGCCTTACTCGCGTCATGTTCGGCTGACTTATCCTGTTCGGCCAATCCCTTGTCACCGTTACATGTAGTCCGCTATTGACTCGGTCAACAGTGATGAGAGGTAGTCGACTGATGAGATTGTCCTGGCGTAGTCCATCCGTCTTGGTCCGATAACCCCGATAATGCCGCGCGCTTTGTCTTGGACTCCGTATTCGCCGATTACGAGGCTCAAGTCCTGCAGTGTCTGGTCTCGATTCTCCTCGCCAATAATCACCCTTATCTTCGCGGCATCATGCTGGTGTTGCACCGCGGTCTCCAGCCAGTCCTCCTGCTGCAGTAGTTCCAGTAGGCTCAGCGGACTCGGGCGACCGGTGAACTCGGGCTGCCCCAGCAGAAGGTGCAACCCCTCGAGGTGCGGCCTGCCGAGTTGAAGGTTGTCCTCGCTGGCCATCATAGCCACTATGGAATCGCTAACTCGTTTCTCATCAGGGGAGAGCTCTAGCTTCTCCATGGAGATCTCGGTATGTGTCAACTGTGCATAGCTGGAGTTCAGTCTCGTGGCCAAAGCCGTCAGCTCATCTTGAGTCAGCCTGTTCTCGAAGGATAGAGTCTTCTGTCTCACCTTGGTCTCACAGAGGACTAGAATCAGCATGGCCACGAAATCCTGTATGGCCACGAGGTCGAGGTGCTTGAGACGACATTGCGGCGCCTTGGGGTGGGTCACGACGGCAATATTGTGGACAATATGGGCCAGGAGCACTGCCGCCGTTCTCAGCCACTGCTCGATCTCCAGTTTGGCCTGTTTGAGCAGTTCGGAAACCAGATATGGGTCGGGTGAGGAGCGCTCGGTGTCGCTGCTCAACGATTGGACATAGAAACGGTAGGCCTTGTCTGTGGGGACAGCTCCGGCGGAGAAGTGCGGCCGAGTGACATAGCCTTCCTCTTCGAGAGACGCTACATCATTGCGAATAGTGGCCGGGCTTACTCCCAGGTCATAGTCGAGGGCGATGGTTCTTGAAGCTACAGGCGCCGCCGTCGCAATATGTTCTATGATTATGGTCTTCAGTACTGCTTCGGTTCTTTCTGTGACGGTCATTTGGCACTGTGCGCTCGAGACTGCTAATTGACGCTAATCTAACACTTTGGCCGTGGCCTGTCAAAGACAACAGATGGTTTGGGCGAGGTTGCCTTTGACCCTGGAGGAGGGAAGTAGTATTATTTCACGATTGTGAACGTGCAGGCAATGTTTTCTCTCGCTCAACGTGACGCCGAGGTAGCTCGCATCCTCCGCTTGGAGGTAGAGAGGCAGGCAAATAGCATAGATCTCATTGCGTCGGAGAACCATATCGGGCGGGCTGTACTTGAGGCGGGGGCAAGCCTCATGACAGACAAGTATGCTGAGGGTTATCCTGGACGTCGCTACTACAGCGGCTGTGCAAATGTGGACCAGGTTGAAAGCCTAGCGATTGACAGGGTCAAGAGGCTGTTCGCAGCCGAGCATGCCAATGTTCAGCCCCACAGTGGCAGCCAGGCGAATCTGGCAGTATACCTAGCGTTGTTGGAGCACGGTGACAGTGTCATGGGCATGAGCCGGAGCCATGGGGGGCATCTCACTCACGGTGCTGAGGTGAACTTCTCCGGGAAGTGGTACAGGGCTATCAGCTATGGGGTCGACCGCGAGACTGAGATGCTGGACTACGACGCCATTGAAAGGTTGGCCGTGGAACATAAGCCAAAGCTCATCGTGGCTGGGGCAAGTTCCTATTCCCGTACCATTGACTTCGAGCGGTTTGGGCACATAGCTGACAGGGTAGGTGCCCTGCTATTGGTTGATACAGCCCACATAGCGGGCATAATCGCTGCGGGGCTTCATCCTTCTCCTGTCCAGTATGCGCATGTGGTCACCTCCAGCACACAGAAGACCCTGCGAGGTCCGAGGGGAGGGTTCATTCTGTGCCGGGAAGCCTTTGGCCCTACCATTGATGCTGCGTTCTTTCCTGGGGTGCAGGGAGGGCCACTGATGCATGCAATCGCTGCCAAGGCTGTGTGCTTCCTTGAAGCGATGCAACCCGAATTTGTGGAATACCAGCGAGCGGTGCTGGCCAACGCTCGCACACTGGCCTCAGAGTTTCAGAGGCACGGTCTGCGTGTCGTTGCTGGAGGGACGGACAACCACCTTGCCTTGGTGGACCTTTCTTCCATGGGGTTGAGTGGGAGAGATGCCGAGGGGGCCTTGGAGGCGGTTGGCATTATGGTGAATAGGAATAGCATTCCCTTCGACCCGAGGCCGGCTTTGACGACCAGCGGCATCAGGGTGGGGACGCCGGCGGTAACCACAAGAGGCTTCGGTTCGGCAGAGATGAAACGCGTTGCCTCGCTGATAGTCAAGGTTTTGGCTCATGCTGGTGATGCACATGTGGAGCGACAGGTGCGGACGGAAGTGAAGGAAATCTGCGACCGCTTCCCGATACCTGGGTTGGTCGCGTAGGCTTCTCCTGGAAGATATACTTCTCGGCTCTGAAGGGTCTGCTTCGGTATGTAAGCTGTTGTCGTGCTATGTCTGGAGGCTAGCTGCTATGAGGCTAGTGGATTGAGGGGCAGGCTATTCTACGGATGGGTAGTGGTAGGAAGCGGTTGCGCTATCCTGGTCTTGGTTTGGGGTTTTCAATATTCCTATGGAGTCTTCTTCACTGAGTTGTGCAATGATCTGGGTTGGAGCAGAACCGCGGTGTCTGGGGCATACTCCCTGTTCATGTTGTGGCATAGCGCCTGCTATCTGCTGGCGGGTGGGCTAAACGATAGATATGGGCCGCGGACAACGCTTGGCGTGAGTGTCACCGTCCTAGCTGCTGGCTATGCTCTGATGGCTACTGTCAATACACCGTGGCAGCTTTATGCTGTCTACGGGATTGTCATCGGGACAGGGTGCGGATTCTGCTTTGCGCCTATCACCTCCACCGTATCGCGCTGGTTTGTCAAGAGAAGAGGAATGGCATTGGGGATTGCTGTGGCCGGCATAGGAATAGGCACAATGGTCATGGCGCCATGTGCACAATTCCTCATCTCAAGACTGGAATGGCGCGCTTCGTATTTGGTGATCGCGGCGGTCTTGCTGGCTATAGGCCTTCCAATCTCGAGGCTGATGCGGCTGGATCCAGCGGAGAAAGGGCTGCTTCCTGATGGTGTGGCTGCGACGTCAGAGGAGCGCGGCTCCAAAAACTCGTTAGTGCAGCTTGATTTTGCGCTCTCCCGGGCCGTCAAGACAAGGGCGTTCTGGCTGCTGTTCGTGATGTTTGCCGCCTTCAACTGTGCAGTGCAGATGTTGATGGTTCATCTGAAGGCGTACGTCACTGGCTTCGGTATCACGCCGATGCTTGCCGCTACTCTCATCGGCCTCATAGGGATTGGGAGCGCAGTGGGTAGGGTGGTCATGGGACATGCATCAGACAGGATTGGCAGAAGAACGGCTTTCCTGGCTTCGTATCTGGTGCTGGCTGCAATGATGATGTGGCTGCTGAAGACCAGGGAGCCATGGGAGCTATATCTTTTCTCGGGGTGTTTCGGGTTCTTCTATGGCAGTTGTGTCCCGTTGTTTCCGGCGATAACTGCGGACTGGTTTGGCATAAGACATGTCGGGGCCATTTTCGGAGCCATACTCCTGGCTCCTGGCCTTGGTGGTGCCGTTGGGTCGTTGCTGGGAGGTCGCGTTTTTGACAGCACCGGTAGCTACAGTGGCGCAATCACCATAGGTGCAATGGCGCTTCTTCTGAGTGCGGTTTGCAGCCTCGTTATCAGAGCACCGCGTCTTTCTTTGCCAGGATGAGAGTTGCTGGGTAAGGTTCTTCTTGCTGGCCAGCTCCCACGAGCATGAGGAAGCATAGCTTGACCCCGTGCTATAATTGGACTTGGCAGTTGGCATCTAGAAGGGAGTAGGCAACCATGGAGGAACTCAAAGTCTTCAGCGGGAATGCTCATCCAGCCTTGGCGAAATCTGTCTGTGACTATCTGGGCATCCCCATGGGCAAGAGCGAGGTGTTTGAATTCAGTAACGAGAACATATTCGTTCGCATCCTGGAGAATGTCCGCCAGCGGGACGTGTTTGTGGTTCAACCCATCTGTTCCCCTGTCAACACGAGTCTGGTGGAGCTTCTTATCATGATGGATGCTTTCAGACGGGCTTCTGCCGGAAGGATCACCGCTGTTGTCCCATACTATGGCTACGGGCGCACGGACAAGAAGGACCAGCCGAGAGTGCCCATCACTGCTCGGTTGATTGCTGACCTCATGAGCAGTGCCGGAGCCAACAGACTGCTTACGGTGGACCTGCACGCCCCGCAGATTCAGGGCTTCTTCACGATTCCGGTCGATGAGCTGACTGCCGTCTCGATGCTAAGTCAGCATTTCGCGCGGAAAGCGCTCGCCAAGCTGGTAGTGGTAGCTGTTGATATCGGGATATCCAAGCGCGCTCGTGATGTAGCCGCGAATCTGGGCGCCTCACTGGCCATTGTCGAGAAGAGACGCCTGGGCAACAACGACTCTACGGAAGCACTCAACGTGATTGGGGAGGTTGAGGGGATGACGGCCCTGACAGTGGATGATGAGATCGATACGGCCAGCTCATTGGTTGGAGTGGTGAATGCCCTTATTGAGCGTGGAGCCACAGAGGTCTACTCCTGCTGCACCCATCCCGTGTTCTCTGGACAGGCGGTGCAGAGGATAGCATCCAGCCCAGTTAAGGAAGTGGTGGTTACTGACACGATACCCGTCACTGGCGACAGGAAACTGAACAAGATCGTTGTTCTGTCGATAGCGTCGCTTCTCGGTGAGGCCATCCATCGCATCCACACCGGGCTTTCAGTGGGCGCTATGTTCGAATGAGAATGCTCAAGTGGCTGAGCGGTCTGGTTGATTCCAACGAGAGAGAGCTAAAGCGCTTTCTGCCTGTTGTCTCCCACATAAACTCACTGGAATCCCAATTCGAGAGGCTCAATGGCGCTGAACTGCGGGCCAAGAGCAACGAGTTCAAGGCGAGGCTAAGCAGCGGCGAGAGCACAGACGGAGTCCTACCCGAAGCGTATGCTGCCGTGCGAGAGGCTGCTAAACGAACCATTGGACAGAGGCACTTCGACGTGCAGTTGATGGGGGGGATTGCGCTTCATCAAGGCAAGATAGCTGAGATGAAGACAGGTGAGGGGAAGACTCTGGTAGCGACTCTGCCGCTTTACCTCAATGCACTCAACGGGGAAGGGTGTCATCTGGTGACGGTGAACGACTACTTGGCGAGGCGTGACTGTCAGTGGATGGGGTCCATTTATGACGCTCTGGGCGTGGGGGTGGCGTGCATTACGGCGAGGCAGGCCTCAGGTGTCTCTGCACCATCCTATTTGTATGATCCTGGATACGAATCGGATGATGGGAAATGGAAGTTCCTTCGGCCTGTGTCTCGCCGCCAGGCATATGAAGCCGACATCACCTACGGGACCAACAACGAGTTCGGTTTTGATTACCTTAGAGACAACATGGTTCTGGACTTGTCCCAATGTGTGCAGCGGAGATTGAGCTATGCCATAGTTGACGAGGTAGACAACATCCTCATCGACGAAGCGCGAACTCCGTTGATTATCAGTGGCCCCGCTGAGGAGGCTACGGACAAGTACTATGTGTTCGCGCGTCTGATTTCGCGGCTCAAGAGAGACGAGGACTACTCTATAGATGAACGTAACCGGACGGTCCACCTTACCGACGATGTTGGTATCACCAAGGTAGAGGAGATGCTGAAGAGGGAGGGGTTGCTCAAGGGGGGTAGCCTCTACGATCCATCCAACCACTTTCTCACACAGTATCTGGAGAATGGGCTCAAGGCCCATGCGCTGTTCAAGCGGGACCGGGACTATGTGGTGAAGAACGGACAGGTCGTCATCGTTGATGAGTTCACTGGCAGATTGATGTTTGGTCGCAGATACTCTGAAGGGCTGCATCAGGCCATTGAGGCCAAGGAGCAGGTGAAGATCCAGCGAGAAAGCGTTACCCTGGCTACTATTACCTTCCAGAACTACTTCCGCATGTACAAGAAGCTGGCTGGCATGACTGGTACTGCGGCTACTGAAGCCGAGGAGTTTCATAAGATTTACGGCCTGGAGGTAGTTGTCATACCTACGAACAAGCCTTTGGCTAGAGTTGAGCAGACAGACCGGGTGTACAAAGACGAGAAGTCGAAGTTCAGTGCTGTGGTCAGGGAGATCCAAGGTGCGCATAGCCTGGAAAGGCCGGTTCTTGTGGGCACAACATCCATTGAGAAGTCAGACGAGCTGAGTGATCTACTGCGGAGAAGGGGCATATCTCATGAGGTACTGAATGCCAAGAACCATGAGCGGGAAGCGGGCATTATTGCTCAGGCGGGCCGTGCGGGAGCTGTGACTGTGGCCACCAATATGGCTGGGCGTGGTGTGGACATCATGCTTGGCGGTAACCCTGAAGGACGTAGCCCGGAAGAGTGGCTGGAGGAACACGGTAAGGTGGTCGCACTCGGAGGGCTGCACGTCGTTGGCACAGAGCACCACGAAGCTCGGCGCATCGACAACCAGCTTCGCGGTAGAGCGGGAAGGCAAGGGGACCCTGGCAGTTCTGTGTTTTATGCGTCGCTGGAGGATGAGATAATGCGGCGTTTTGGTGGCGATCGTGTCAGGGGGCTGATGGAGTGGGCTGGCATGGATGAGACCACGCCCATTGAACACCAGATGGTTAGCAAAGCCATGACAAATGCACAGGTGCAGACGGAGGGATATCACTTTGATGTCCGCAAGCATCTTGTGGAGTACGATGACGTGGTGAACAAGCATCGTGAGGTCATCTATGCTGAGAGGAAGAAGATTCTGAGTGGCTCTGATCTCAAGGGGAACATATTGTCAATGGTGCACGGTGAGATCGAGGCTCTGGTAGATGCCCATCTAGATGGGCATTCGGGCGAGCTTGACTTCGCGGGCCTGGTTCAGGATCTGGCGGCTGTCTTCCCAGCGCCGGAGAGTGCCATCGCGAGTAGAGGAGAGGAGGTGCAGCGTAACGGCGAAGGGATTGTGCAAGAACTGTATGATTATGCTGTGAGTCTCTATGAGCGACGGCAAGAGGAGCTTGGGTCGGACAACATGCGCCTGGCAGAGCGAATGGTGATGCTCCGGGTGATAGATAGACTGTGGATGGAGCACCTAACAGCTATGGAACACATGCGGCGGGGCATAGGGCTGCGGGCCGCTGGTCAGCAACAGCCGCTGGTGGTGTACCGACGTGAGGGGCATGCGCTCTTCGAGGGCCTGCTGGCGGGAATTCGGCGCGATGTCGTGCGGGCCATGTATCATGTCGGCATCAGGCGAGAGCCTGCGCGAGAGAGGCGGGTTGTGACGGCAGGCAAGAAGGTTGGCCGGAATGATCCCTGTCCATGTGGTTCGGGGAAGAAGTACAAACACTGCTGTGGTAGGTAGTGAAGTCCGCCACCGGTGGCGTCGGTAGGCGAAGTGGGATAGGAAGCAGATAGTTGGGGGATTGGGAGGTGGAGGGAGAATGTTCTGGAAGAGACATTCATTTTCCCGCAGGCAGAACCAGTGAAAAACGCGGCTATCGCAAAGGTATTCCGTGACATTGCAGATCTTCTAGAACTGAGAGGCGAGGACGCCTTCAAAGTGCGTGCCTACCAGAAGGCTGTCAGGGCTATCGAGCACTTCCCGAAAGAAATGCAGGCTATGGTTGAGGAGGGAGAGGACTTGAGGGAGATCCCTGGGGTGGGTCAAGCCATAGCGAAGAAGGCTCGCGAACTCGTGACCACAGGGAGACTGGACTACTATGAGGATTTGAAGAGTCAGTTTCCCGAGGGCATAACCAGCCTCTTGGCTATCCCGGGCATCGGACCGAAGACCGCCAGCAGGCTCTGCAGCGAGTTGGGAATAGCTTCAGTCGATGCACTGGAGCGCGCCACAGTTGATGGCCGGATAGCGGGGATGTTTCGACTTGGTGACAAGATGGCGAGCAACATGCTCCAACAGATCCAGGCGTTTAGACGCAAGGATCGGCGTCTTCCTATTGGTGAAGTGCTACCGATCGCGGAGGATATCCTGACCCGTCTTGGTGCTGTGCCCGGGGTGAGGAATCTCAGCTACGCTGGCAGCCTGCGTCGATTTAGAGAGACCCTGGGAGACGCTGATCTTATGGGCACGGCCGATGCCCCACAGGAGGTCATCAAGGCCTTTGCCGCCTTGCCTGATGTGGGGCAAGTCCTGGCGCAAGGGTCCACCAAGGCCACTGCCATCGTTGCCGGAGGACTTCAGGTTGACGTTCGAATGGTGGACCATGACTCGTTCGGGTCTTTGCTGCAGTACTTCACTGGAAGCAAGGAACACAATATCTCTCTGAGAGAAAGAGGACACAGACAGGGTGTAAGGCTAAGCGAGTATGGCATTATGAAGGTGGATACAGGTGAACTGGAGAGGTTCGCTGATGAGAAGGAGTTCTACTGGCGGCTCGGCTTGCAGTATATTCCACCGGAACTGAGGGAGGCTCACGGCGAAATCCAAAAAGCGGAGGAGGGGGCCTTACCAGAGCTTGTTGAGCTAGGTCACATACGAGGAGACCTGCACGTTCATACGAATTGGAGCGATGGGCAGTGTTCTATCGAAGAAATGGCCCTCGCGGCCAAGGCCCTGGGGTACCAATACATAGCGATTACGGATCACTCTGCTGGTCGAGGCATTGCGCACGGACTCGATAGCGAGCGACTCAGGAGACAAGTCGCTGAGATTGGAGCGCTTAACGAGGGGCTGGTTGATATCCGTGTGCTCAGCGGGATTGAGGTCGACATTCGGGCAGATGGGAGCTTAGACCTGCCACGAGAGGTGCTGTCGGAACTGGATATAGTTGTGGCGGCAGTACACTCCTCGATGAACCAGAGTGAAGAGAAGATGACCAGGAGGATATTGGGTGCAGTCGAGAATCCCGATGTTGACATAATTGCACATCCTACGTGTCGGCTTCTGGGTGAGAGAGAACCTGTGGCGGTGGACCTGGAAGCCGTTGCGAAGGCAGCAGCGAAAGGTGGCAAGGTTCTAGAACTGAACGCTTTTCCTTCGCGACTCGATTTGAATGATGTTCACGCCCGGCGGGCTAGAGATCTCGGGGCGAGGCTTGCCATCGGGACGGATGCGCACACCGCAGTTCATCTGACCTTCATGAGGTACGGTGTCGGGGTGGCGCGACGGGCTTGGTGTGAACCGCGGCACATATTGAATACGCTAGCGCTGGAGGAGTTGCTCTCTGTATTGGGGAGAGATCGATGACGACGACTGTGGCTCTGTTCGACCTGGACGGAACCCTGTCCCGCGGACACATGTGGGGGAGGTTTCTGAGATACTACTTCGTGCACAAGAGAAAGAGGGGTTGGATTATGGCGTTCTGGGCCAAGCACCTAGCCCTGTGGTTGGTGCGGAAGTGCAGGCTAGTCAGCGAGGAAGAACTGCGGACCAAATGGGTTGAGGATCTCACTGCGATCTTTGAAGGCGCGGATCGTGACGAGGTGCTGGACGTTTTTGGCTGGGTTAGCGAAAAGTGCCTGCTACAGTCCTTGCGAAGGGATGTCATTGGCGTTCTCAATCGGCACAAAGCCAGTGGACATATGGTGGTGCTTATCTCTGCGAATTTCACTGAGTTGCTGGAGGTTCTCGGGCGACAGTTGGGTGTGCCTGCTGTGGTGGGCACCAGGACGGAAGTGGTAGACGGCCGCTATACTGGTAAGATCATTGGGCCGGTGTGTTTTGGCGTGCACAAGGCAAGCTTGCTCAGGGAGTTCATTGATCGAAGCGAATTCGACGTGGACTTATCGTCAAGTTTTGCCTATGCGGACAGCATTTCCGATAGTGCTCTGTTGAAGCTGGTAGGCCATCCAGTAGCAACATACCCTGACAAAGCGTTGCATCGGTTGGCCCTGGGCTACGGATGGCAGATAATGGCTTGAGGCGGCGCAAGTAGGGAGAGCAGGGTACTCCCGAATGCTGTGTTGGATGATACCATGTCCTCCGAAGAACGTGATGTACTGGCAATCGAGCATTTGAAGAAGGCCATCGGCGGTGGTAGACACTGGTATCTGGCGTTGCTCGAAGCTATCGAGCTCTGGTCGAGTCCTGAAGAGTGCTATGACGGGCGGCACCGTCGCTATCTGGTTGGCGGAGAAGCCTTTGACTGGTTGACTCTGGCGGAAAGGCTATGTGAAGAGGTCGCCGGTCTAGTGCCCGAGGCTGAAGTGACTGATCTCCTTTTCCGTGATCGGGCACCGGTGGAGTTGAGCAAAGATGACTTCAAGAGACTGATGGGCGAATCGAAGTACAAAGCCTATTTGAACTACCTTTATGGCGTCCTGGTGGAGGAGGTTCTCCTTCAGGCTACCACCGAAGAGATCCGCAAGACGAAGAGAGTATCAGGCTTGACCGGAGACGCCGGGGTGGTCAATGAGGCGTATCAGCAGATCTATGGGGCGAGCGAAGCAGACTTGCTGGACCGCTTCAGGAGGGAGAAACACCTGCCTAGGTGCAAGTCCTTGAACCTTGGGGAGGCCAAGGAGTTCACCTATTGGCTGTTCAAACTGCGGCTGCACACAAGCGACAGATCTCGCGCCGCCAGTGATACGAAGAAAGCCCTCGCGAAGCTACATCACGACGTGGCATCAAAAGGGAGGACTCTGTCTCAGTCCAGTTGAGATAGCTCCGACTGCAATCTGTCCAGCTTGTCTTCGAAAGCAGTCAGTCGCTGTCTCTCCTTTTCGAGGATTGTGAGAGGTGCTTTGGTCTGGAAGCTGCTGTCGTCGAGCCGTGTGGCAAGCGCAGTGATCCTGGTCTGGATTGACTTGATTTCTGCCGTCAATCGCCTCCTAGCTGTCAGTTGATCTGCCCCACCCATCTTCGTCAAAAGCACCTCGGCCTCTTTCAGCACGAGAACGAGTTCTCCTCCTCTTTGAGGTTTTCGGTCATTCCGATCGAGTATGGCCAGCGGACGCGCTCGGGCCAGGGCTTCTATGGCTCTCGCTTGAGAGGCGATTTCAGTAAGGAGTCGGCCGACATAGACTTGGCAGCCGATCCACTGGCTCGCGTCTATCCTGTGTTCCGTTCGGGCCTTGCGAACGGAGCGTATGATATCGATAGTTGCGCTCATAGCTCGCTCGGCTTGGGGGTCTATTAGAGCGTTGTCCGCGGTAGGATAGGGAGCTATGGCCAGCGACTCTGACATCCCGCTCCGGTCTGCGAGGCGCTCGCCGAGCCGTTGCCATAGTTCTTCGGTCACGAATGGCATGAAGGGGTGCAAGAGCCGCAAAGATTTCTCGAGTGTGCTTGCCAACAACGGTACGGGCGATTCTACCGAAGCGTCTGTGACTCTGAGGGCCGCAGAACCCCAATCCCGGAGTCGTATCTTGGCTATCTCTATGTACCAGTCGCAGAATTCTGACCACAGGAAATCGTAGATCTGCCACCCTGCCTCTCCAAACTGGAAACGCTCCATTAGTCTGCTGACGTTAGCAACAAGGCGGTTCAGCCTGCTTTGTAGCCAGCGGTCCTCTAGGGTCCTGCCAGCAAGAGTCTCCGCTGATGACAGCGCTGTGCCCCTTGCACCTTGACTGTCTATGCTGCTGAGGATGTATCTGCTGGCGTTCCATAGCTTGTTTACGAAGTGGCGGCTGGATTCCAGCTTCGCCTTGCCGAGGTTGATGTCGTTTCCTGGAGAGCTGCCTGTAGTCAGGGCGAGGCGGAGGGCATCAACGCCGTACTGGGCTATGGCCTCGGTCGGATTGATGACGTTGCCTCGCAGTTTGCTCATTTTGTCGCCATGCTCGTCCCGCAGCAATCCGTGAAGGTACACAGTGTGAAAGGGCGCTTGGCCAGTGTCTTCTAGACCCATCATGATCATTCTGGCGACCCAGAAGAACAGGATATCGTAGCCGGTCTCCATCACAGAAGTAGGATAGAAATAGCGAAGGTCGTCGGTTTCATCAGGCCATCCCAAAGTTGAGTGGGTCCACAGGGCTGAACTGAACCAGGTGTCGAGGACGTCGGGGTCCTGAGTGATCTCTTGCGAACCACAATGCTGGCAGGCATCCGGCTGCTCTACCGACACGGTGACTCCGCCACAATGCTGGCAGTACCAATGCACCAGTCCTTGATGTCGTTCATCCACTCGAAATAGACTTTGCCGAAGTGCTGCGGAATGATGGTGATTCTGCCATCTGCCACGGCTGCAATCGCCGCTTCGGCCAGAGGTTTCGTGCGGACGAACCACTGCATACTCACTCTCGGTTCGATCAGGATGTTGCACCGAGTGCAATGGCCCACTGAATGGGAGTATGGTTCGACTTTCTCCAGCAAGCCTGCGTTCCTCAATCGAGCTACCATTCCTTCCCGGCAGGCAAAGCGGTCAACCCCCTTGTATAGGCCAGCGTTGTCGTTCATGGTAGCATCGGGGTTCATGACATCGACCAGTGGCAGATGGTGTCGTTGGGCCACCTCAAGATCTGTCGGGTCATGGGCGGGTGTTATCTTGAGTGCCCCGGTGCCAAAGGAGGGATCGACGGCTTCATCGGCGATGATCGGTACCCTCTTGCCAATTGTGGGTAGAATCGCTGCTTCCCCCTGGAGAACTTTGCTGCGTTGGTCGGTGGGATTGACTGCCACAGCAGTGTCGCCGAAGATAGTCTCTGGTCGGGTGGTGGCTACGGTGATGAAGCCTTCTCTGGATGCCAAAGGATAGCGTACATAGTAGAGATGTCCGGTGATTTCCTTATGCTCGACCTCGAGGTCGGAGAGAGCGGTCTGGCATCTGGGACACCAGTTGATCATTCTCTCTCCTCGGTAGACTAGACCCCTGTGGTACAGGCGGACGAAAGCAGTGCGCACTGCTCTGCTTGGGCCCTCGTCAAGCGTGAAGCAATCCCGTGTCCAATCGCAGGAGGCTCCCAGCAATTGGTGCTGACGGTTGATGTTCTTCCTGCTCCTGTTTGCCCATTCCCAAGTCATCTCCAGGAACTTCTGTCTGCCTATGTCGTTCTTGGTCAGTCCCTGCTTGGCCAAGTCCAGCTCTACGAGCACTTGTGTGGCAATTCCAGCATGGTCGGTCCCAGGCAACCACAAGGTCGGCTCACCTCTCATCCGATGCCATCTGGTCATGATGTCCTCCAGTGAAGTCGTCAGGGCGTGACCCAAATGAAGGTCGCCCGTGACATTGGGAGGAGGCATGGTGATCACGAACGGTTTTCTCCCGCAGTCTATCTTGGGGGTGAAGTAGCCCCTATCCAGCCAGAAGTCGTACCACTTCTCTTCGATCCTGCCCGGCTGGTAGGCTTTGGACATCTGGGACATGCTCTAGGTCACTCCCTTCAAACCAAGTTGCTGTTGGGTCCCGGCAAGTGGCGACCGGCAGTCGATTGCCGTTATTCCGGGGCTGCGGCCCTCTTCAAGTGGCTTCGCCCAAGCAGCGTTGCCAACTTGTCTAGGATTCTGTCGGCTACCTCTCGCTTGGCCAGAAGCGGTAGACTCTCAGCGCTGCCCGCCTTGTCGATTATCGTAACTTGGTTGTAGTCGACGGCGAAGCCGCTATCACTGGCAGTGATGTCATTGGCAACGATGAGATCAAGCCCTTTCTGGCGCAACTTCCGGGTAGCATTCTCTATCAGAGTCGCCGTTTCGGCAGCAAAGCCAATCTTCACGAAATGGCCTTGTACGCTGGCCAGAATATCCGGAGTGCGCTCCAATTCAAGAGTCAGTTCAGCGACCTCCTTCTTGATCTTCTGCTGGGTGGCGCGTTTGGGCCGGAAATCGGCAACGGCAGCCGCCATTATGAGGGCATCAGTATGTGGAGCTGCATACCTCACGGCTGCTTGCATCTCCTCGGCTGTGCAGACACTGACTATGGTGACGTCGGATGGCTTGGGGAGAGAGGTAGGGGCTGTTATCAACGTCACCTCAGCTCCCCTATCACGCGCTGCCTCAGCAAGAGCGTACCCCATCTTGCCTGATGAACGGTTGGTGACACAACGGACGGGGTCGATAGGTTCCTGGGTGCCACCTGCCGTCACGATTATCCGTTTGCCAGCGAGGTCTTCTCCTCTTGTGAGCACCTGGCAAATGGTGGCGACGATGTCAGCAGCGGGAGCGAGTCTACCCAGGCCCTCCTTTCCAGACGCCAGTGTCCCTGTGGCAGGCGGAACGATAACGAAACGGCGCGTCCTTAGCTTAGCGAGGTTGTCCTGAGTAATCGAGTTCTCGTACATATTCGTATCCATGGCCGGCGCTAGGATTACCGGTGACTTGCCTGCGAGGATAGTACAGCACAGCAGATCGTCAGCGAGGCCAGCGGCCAGCTTGGCGATGACATCGGCGGTAGCCGGAGCGACCACCATGAGATCTGCGGCTGTGGCCAAGGCTAAGTGCCGAATATTGGACTGTGAATCCAGTTCAAACATCTCAGTGAGCACGGGCCTGCGTGTAATAGCGTGAAAAGATAGGGGAGCTACAAACCTAGTAGCTGCTTCGGTCATGATTACATCCACGTTGGCACCTGAGTGAGCTAGCCGGCTGGCAACGCTTACAGCTTTGTACGCAGCAATGCTTCCCGTAACTCCTAGTACAATGTTCTTGCCCCTTAACATGGTCTGCTCCCAGCTACTCCCCTATCTTATTCATTTCATAGATAAGCCGCAATCCAACGAGCGATAGATCGGCGTTTATCACCTCTATTGACTCTACGTCGCCGGCCACCAGGTGGACATAACCGCCTGTCGCCACCACTCTGGCTTTGCAGCCCAACTCCATCCTGACTCGCTTGATGATGTTCTCGACAAGGCCGCTGTAGCCGAAGATTATGCCTGACTGCATGGCGGACACGGTATTCCTGCCAATAGCCTGTTTGGGGTGGCTCAGTTCAATTCGTGGGAGCATGGCGGTACGTGTGAAGAGCGCTTCGCTAGCTATGCCGATTCCTGGAGCGATGGCCCCTCCCAGGTAGTCTCCTTCCTTGGAGACGACGTCGAAGGTAGTAGCAGTGCCGAAGTCGATGACGATCACCGGCTTGCCATACAGGTGGTGAGCAGCGACGGCGTTTACAATGCGATCGGGGCCGACTTCGCGAGGGTTGTCCATGCATATGCGGACGCCCGTCTTGATTCCGGGTTCAACCACCAGGGGTGAAACACCGAGATAGTCCTGGCATACCCCCCGAAATACCAAGGCGAGGGGTGGGACGACGCTGCACAAGGCTGCACCCCTGATTCTTGAGCCTGACAGCCCTTCGCGTTGAAGCAAAGTGAATAGCAGAGAGCCATATTCATCAGTAGAACGGTCGATGCCGGTTGTCAAGCGCCAGGTTAATATCAGTGTATCGCCATCGAATACACCCAGATTTATAGTCGTGTTCCCGACGTCGATAGCCAAGAGCATTGTCAGTCCGTTTCGCCACCTCTGCACGAAAGGCTGGTGATCAACGCAGGATGGCAGGGGCCTAGCTGGGCGCTACCTACAGCAATGGTCAAATCCATCTCCGACGGCGCAGGTAAGTGAACATAGCCCCTCCCATGAGCACCATGACGGAGAGCAGCACACCCAGCGGCAAGAGGCTACCAGATTCTACGCCTCCTGGTAGTGGGATGTTCATGCCGTAGACGCCAGAGAGCAGAGTGAGCGGTGCCAAGGTGGCCATGATAATCGTCAACACCTGCATGACTTCCTGAATTCGGTGTGAGGTAAGCCAGTTGCTGGTTTCTGCAAGTCCCTCCACGACCTCCTTGGCGTCTTCGAGGCCATCCCAGATCTTGCGGACATGGTCAGCTATGTCGCCGAAGTAGATCTCCTGGTCCTCTTTGAAGAAGGGGTACTCCTCGCTCTCAAGCGTCTCTATGACGGAGATTTGGGGACGAATGACACGTCTAAAGGAGACAAGGTCACGGCGAATTAGTGAAATCTGTCGCACTGTCTGGGGCACGGGCTTCGCGAATATGACTTCCTCGATATCGTCAACATTGTCCGTGACCTTGCCTAGGATAGGCAAGCAGTAGTTAACTAGCCTGTCAAGGACATGGTAGAGAAGGAAACCAGAGCTTCGTCCCAAGTAGGTTGCTCGGCTTTCCTCATTGATCT
>SMTZ1_10000970_pt1 | contig 28085 bp, 23 predicted proteins | sample DeeMarSWOR136_30_FD_25667 | JGI IMG/M metagenome (IMG submission 25667)
AAAGACCGTAGAAAAGGAAATAAAGGCAATTAATAATGAAGAGAGTGCTAAAAAGAAAGTCATTGAACAAGAGATTAAAGACTTAGAGAATGAATTAAAGGCTCTTGATAACTGATAGTTTTCTTAGAATTAAGATTAATCTATTTAAAATTAATAATAAAAAAATGTGAAAAGAGTTATTTGATCGATTGTAAGAAACTGAGAAAGATCTGCTGGGATGCTTCAGGCAAATCTTCAATATTTTTTTTTACTTTTTCTATAAAATCATCTTTTGATTTAGCATCTTTTAAGATATAATTATCAATATCTCTAAACTTATTAGTTATTTTTTCATATGCATGTGTAATTGAATCGAGGTTCTTACTAACTGCTAACTTCCATTCTTGATCTACCGAGACTTTAGATTTCTCCTTCTCTTCTTTTTCCTTTTCTTTTTCTTTTTTGTCCTTTTTCTCTTTATCTTTATCTTTCTCCTTTTCCTTATCTTTTTTATCTTTTTTCTCCTTTTCTTTATCCTTATCTTTTTTATCTTTCTCTTTTTTATCCTTATCCTTGTCCTTTTCTTTTTCTTTTCCCATAAAATCTCACTTGAACGATAGATTATTTTAGGTCAAATAAAAAACTACATATATTTAAAATTTTGGAGTTTTCTCAAAACTTTTAATAATGCTAATAATATAATTTTGTACTATGTAGCACATAATTAAGATATAAACTGAAAGTTAAAATAAGATTTCTATTATTTATAATCATAAAAAATGGATAAATGAAAATTGTATAAAAAAGATGATAAAATCGATATTGATTTGTGATTCACAAGGGTACCCATTTTACTCCAAGAAATTAGATCCAGATTTGAATGATATTGAGCCAACTATTTTTAGTGGTCTAATTTCTGCTATTGGAGCCATAGGAAAAAGACTTTTTAAAGAAGATATCGCAACCATTTCATATGGAGAAAATTATGAAATTGCGATAATAACAAAAGATTTATTTGGAGATCAAAAATCCATTTATTTTGTATTTATTATTGAAGAACAAGTTGATATCAAATTAATGAAACAGCTAAGTACAAATGTATTCATTGAAACTAAACAAGTTTTAAAAGATCCATTTTCCGCTAAATTGGATATTAAGGAAAAGGTTGATAAAATAATCGAAAATTTATTATAATTTTAAATAACTGTTTTTTCTTGGTAAATCCTTATCGATTAATAAAAGGATTACCATTCATTGTTAGTTATTTAAAAATGAATTTAAGTTAATAAATATTAAATTAGGACTCATGAGTAAAGTTAGCAGAATTTTAGCAAATCTAAAGCTTTGATGCGGCGCTATTTTCTTAATATATAGAGAATTCATAACTTATTTACCAATATGGGGGCATGTAATGTTTATATAAAGGATTTTTTTAATTCAAGTGAAATTTTTGTGAATTTAATCCTCCCAAATGTATGTAGAATTACAAAAATTATCTCCTTGCATTAATGTTTTTGTTCGTTCTAGTTTTACTTTTGGATGGAAAGCTTTTGCCATAGCAAAATCAGGATGACAACATATAGTATACCCAATAGTAGTAGCATTCATTTCTTTGAATGTTTTTGCCCAAAGACACTCGGTAAATTTAAAAGACAATTTAGTAGGGGTATCTTCTTCTATGGAAAAACTAGCACAATGTTTCATAAATTCTGTGCTCAACTGTTCCTTAAAGATTTCTTTGAAATCTTGAAAATTAGTTATAGGTTTTTGTTCTTGTATTTGTCTTACAATTATTTCTATATTTTTCTTTTCGAATAGTTTCTTAAGTCGATCTAAAATTTTATTTTCATCCATAAGTGGTTTTAGCGCCCTTAAAACATCCACAATCCCGTTGAATCGAGTTTTAAAATAATCCTCGTAAGAAATTTCGAACTTCTGCTTAAATTTTTCATTATTGGCTGTCATAATTCATCTTTTTTTTGGATATCTCCTTTTTACATACTCGTTATAAAATTAATCCAAATATCAATATATATTTTATACATCCAAAGAAATCGAGTCTATTTGTATCTTGATCAAAAATCAAGATTTTAAATATAAAAAAGAGGATTTGGAGTTATTTTATTTTATATTGGCTTTTTAAGAAATTGATTATATAATCTTTAACCTTGCCACGATCAGGTAAACTAGCAACCATTCCGTAAATAGCAGAATCTCCTCCAGATATTCCTTTGGGATTATTAATTACCTCATTTACAGCATTTTGAAGATCATTCAAAAATTTATCCACAATCTCCGCATGGAAAGGATTCACCATCATGTGTAGAGCATTTGGAAATTGAATTCGATCTAAATGCCACCCTTTCTTATCCAATATGTCTCCTAAATGATATACATTAAATTTATCAGATGTAAATGAAAAAACACTCATAACTGGTTTTCCAATGATATATAACTCAGAAATTTGACTAATTCCATTGATTAGCTTTCTTGAGGTATCCATAACAATCCTAGCTAAATTCAAATAACCTTCTGTTCCTAAATGCTTCATTGCTGCCCAAGCTGCTGCAATTGCCCCTCCAGGACGTGTTCCTCTCATAGATGGGGAAATATAGATACCACCAGACCAATCTGTATATACAGAGAATTGGTATTTCCAAATTCGCTCTTTTCGGTACAGGATCGTAGATGCTCCTTTGGCACCATAACCATATTTGTGAACATCTGCAGAAATTGAGGTCACACCAGGTACCGAAAAGTCAAAATCAGGAACTTCATAACCAAGTTTTTTTACAAAAGGCAGCATAAATCCTCCTAAACATGCATCAATATGAAGTCCAAGATCATGATCTTGAGCTAAAACTCCTAGTTCAGAAATAGGATCTACAACACCCCTCGGAAAGTCGCATGCAGATCCAACAAGGAAAATCGTATTTTCTGTAATAGCATCCTCCATGGCTTTTGCGTCTGCTCGATGAGTGTTATTATCGACTGGTACTCGTACGGATTTTACTTTAAAATAATCTGCTCCTTTCTCGAAAGCGGGATGTGCTGAGCTAGGTAGAACCATTTCAGGTTTTTTAATATTTGGAAACTTTTCTTCCGCCCAATCTCTATAAGTTTTAATTGCCATTAAAATACTTTCAGTTCCTCCAGAGGTCATACTTCCACAACACCGTTTATCTCCATTGAACAAGTCAACAGCCATGGAAACAACATCTGTTTCAAATTTTTTCAAACTGGGAAACGCAATTGGGCTCAATGCATTCTTAGAAAAGAACATTGTATATGCTTTTTTTAGGATATCTGTGTGTTCATCTGTAGCGTGATAAACGAGGCTCCACACTTTTCCCTCGCGCCAATTGATATCCTCCTTTCGAATTTCTTCCATTTCTTTCAGGAGAGTATCCTCTGGAATTCCATTTTCAGGTAAAACAATTTTAGGTCTTGTCATTTATTTTTCACAAAAAATTATGATTTTTTATTTATTCTAGAGCAAAAAATGTATTAATTCTGGTTTAATGTGTGTATAAAAGTATTGATCTTATCAGTATGGGCGTTTTTTTCAAGTTCTTTTTTTGTAATTTCTAAGGTGGATAACGGTTCTTTTTCACATAATTTAGCCATCCCTTCAAACAATTTAGGTCCACCTTTTCCACCTTCTGTACAGAAAAAAGCAACATTTTTAAATTTATTTTTATTGTCAGAAATGTATGTTCTTATGGCAGGTGTCATCCTTTTATTCCAATTGGGAGTTCCGAGTATTATAAGGTCATATAATTCGGGATTTTTTTGAATCTTTTTAATAGTTGTAAGTTTTTCTCGTGTAGCAGCATATCCACATTTAAAAAAGCCCACAATAAATCCAGTTCGTTTTTTAAGATCAATTAGTTCTTCATAATCACAGTTTAAACTGTTAGAAAGTAATTTGGCAATTTTTTTAGTTGTACCTTTCCTTGAATAAAAGATTAGTAATGAATTCATAATTAAAAATTGTAAATATCATTGAAAATTAAAAGTTTTTCTTCACACTTTCAAATAAGAGATTAATTTCAAATCTATGATTTATAAGAGAAGAATTTAATAGAAGATGTTCGAAATTATTAATTTAAGTAATTGAAACTTAATTTAATTAAAAAAATTAATTAAAAAAGGATGAGATTATAAAAATGCAAGGAGAAAGACTTTCATATCATAAATCTGTTCAAAAAGTATATGAAAGGATAAAAAAGGATGGAATTATTAATATATGGGATCGTTTTGAAGCTCAAGGATTCGGTGGAGTGCCAGATAAGCGGTGTCCTTTTTGTTTGAAAGGTGCTCGCTGTGATTTATGCTCAAATGGTCCTTGTAGAGCAGATGCATCAATAGATAAAAGAGGTGTTTGTGGAATTACTGCTGATGGAATGGCTATGCGAATGATGCTTGTTAGAAATGTTTTAGGTGCTTCTACATATCATTATCACACTGAAGCGACTTTAAAAACTTTAAAAGCAACAATAGAAGGCAAAACTCCTTTTAAGATTTCAGAACCTGGTAAATTAAAAAGTTTTTCTGAGCGACTTGGTTTAGATACATCAGGATCAGATAATGATATCGCACTTCGATTGTATAATTTTGCTAAAGAAGATTTCAATAGACCTTATGATGAACCAAGTAAAATAATAGCAAAAATAGCGCCTCCAGAAAGGCAAGAAGTATGGAAAAAGCTAGGAATATATCCTGGTGGACTCTATGGTGAATTAATGTTTTCTACAAGTTCTTGTTTGACTAATGTGGACGGATATTATGCAAGTTTAGCCCTTAAAGCAATGAGACTCGGAATTGCAATGGCATACCAGAGTCAAATAGTAAATGAATTCACACAAGATATATTATTTAATGTTCCTAGACCTCATAAAATGCGAGTAAACCTAGGAGTGTTGGACCCTGATTACGTCAATGTGCTCCCAAATGGTCATGAACCATTCTTAGGATTTGCAATGGTCCAATTAGCAAGAAAGCCAGAATGGCAGGAAAAAGCTAAAGTTGTAGGTGCAAAAGGATTAAGAATAATAGCAAATATAGAAACGGGACAAGAGATGATCCAGAGGTGGGAGATGGATGATGTTTTCTATGGTTTTACAGGAAATTGGATAATGCAAGAAGCAGTTCTTGCGAGCGGCTGCATCGATGCATTTGTCTGCGATATGAACTGTTCAATGCCAATCGATCCAATTTATGCTGAAAAATATAAATTCAAATTAATACCAGTATCCGAAGTCGTTGCTTTTGAGGGGATAACTGAAAGAGTAGATTATATTCCTGATAAGGCGGAGGAACAAGCAGCTAAACTCCTCCAAATGGCAATTGATAACTTTAAAGAAAGAAGATCAAGTATTGAACCCGTAACAGGGCTTGACATGAATGAAGCCGTTGTGGGCTTTTCTACCGAAAGTATTCTTGATGCTCTTGGTGGTACATTAGAACCACTTTTAGATGCTATCAAGGATGGAACAATACGTGGTGTTGCTGGATTAGTTTCCTGCACTACTCTTAGAGATTATGGTCAAGATGTCCACACAGTAAGTATTGCTAAAGAGTTAATTAAAAGAGATGTTTTAGTATTATCTATGGGTTGTGGTAATGGCGGTCTTCAAGTAGCAGGTCTTTGTAGCCCTGAAGCAAAAGATTTAGCAGGTTCGGGGTTAAAAACGGTTTGCGAGAAATTAGGGACACCTCCAGTTCTAAGCTATGGTACATGTACAGATACCGGACGGTTGGCTGATCTTGTTGGTGCGGTTTCAGATGCCTTAGGAGGTGTAGCGATTCCTGATTTGCCTGTAGTAGCTGTTGCGCCAGAATATATTGCTAATAAATTTTAGATTAGTAAATTCCAATGGAGCAAAAAGCAACTATTGATGCCATATTTGCATTAGCTTTTGGTTTATATACATATGTCAATCCTGTTCCTACAGTAACAGGGGGTCCAGATTTGGTGAAGCTTTTAACAATAGACTGCAAGGATGTTACAGGTGGGATTTTACATGTGGAAACAGATACAAAAGAAGCTGTGGATGCTATGTTAGACCATATTGAAGCAAATAGAAAAAAGCTAGGAATATAAATATTTTATTTTTTTCCATTTTTATTATATAACACTTATTTGTAATTCAACACCCTTTTTAATATAAGAAGTTTCATCGAAAAGTTCTTTGTTTTTCTTAGAGTTAATTATTGTACACTTTTTCCTACAGATATAACACTGAGAATAGAGAGACGAATAAGATTTGCAAGATCTTTTAGATCGCAGTAAATAAAATAAAAAAAAAAAGAAAATTTTTTATAAAAAGGCGACTAAATCTGTTTGAATTTCTGTAATTGATTTTGAGAGTGCATCATATAATTCCATTGGTATTAATCCACATCGATAATATTTATATAATTTATACAAAAGGCAATTGTATTTCTGTATTAAACATCTAATAGGGATTTTAAGACAGTTTATATTATAATGTATAGCATATTTATAGACAAGTGAATAGTAATGGTCAATAGTGATTATTTTAATATTGATTAAATGTAGAACCATACAATTAAGATCATAGTTGTTGAGTATCCTAAACAATTGGTTATGCTTAATTTGAATTAAACATAGCTGGGTACCAATTTTCTGATTAAGTGCTATATTAATTGTCATTCCTATAAGCAGCGAAATTTGATCTTTACATTCAAACAATTCATTTTTTACATAATTTGAGAATGAAATGTTAAAGAGTTTGTTGAAGATAAAAGTATCTCCTAATAAGTTCATAATTTGTAATTTTGTTCTTGAACATATATCCAATATAACCGAAACATCAAAGTAGTTCATATTAAAATAATACAGAGATCTATTTAATGCATGAATAGAACTCCTAAGAGAGGCTAATAGAAACCATTTTCTACATGAATCAGACGCTTTATCAATATTATCATATAATCGATCAAGTCGATTGATTATAAAGTAGATTAAGTTTCTAGGTGTTGATTCTATTTTTAAATTTACATCAAATAATTCGGTAATAGATTCGTTTATTTTGCTTATTTCTAAGATACAAATTGCATTTATAGCCTCCATATTTTCCCAAAAGTATGGAACTTCCACATTTAATATCAATGAACTAGTTTCACCAGGATCTAATCTTAAAAATGAATTTACTATAGTCGTCCAATTATCCAGAATTGAGTTGTTCCAAGAGAATGAAAGTAAAGAATAATCACTTATTACATTCCCTAAATTGGTAATATTACAAATGAAATCAACTGACTCCCCAATTTCAGCAGTAAGAGTATAATTTAGTACGGATTTTTCTGAATCATAAAATTCTAATACAGTGAAGTTATCTTTGATTATGCTTATCAACTCTTCATCCTCCTCAAGAGAAACAAGTAGACTGAAATTATAAAATCCAGGAGTAGTGGAGTATATTCTTTCTGGAGTCAAAACAATCGTTATATTTACCGATTCTCCTATATCTAATAGGATTGGGCTTGTAATGCTAAACCAAGATGGATTATCGAAATCAATAGGATATACTATAGCATTTACAGGAGTATTCCCTAGATTTTCTATTAATATCTTCGAAGTTTCAGATTCTCCAGGTATCAAAATTTTAACTTCTGATGGAGTATAGGTTGAATAAAAGTCATAAAAAGGTAAAATTATTAATTCAGATATGTACGACTTAAATAAATACCCTGTAAAATTAGTTGTAAATATAAAAGTGTCAGGTGGGATTTGATTTGAACGTGGAATCGAAAAATTTATTGAAAAAGTTAGGCTAAATCCAGATATTATATAGATAGTTTCAGATGGTAACTCATACCACGTAGAATTGACTCCAGAGACATTAACTATAAATTCCTCAGCTATATTTCCTAAATTTACGATTTTAAAATCAAAATATTCAGTTGCACCAGGTTTTAATGCTATTTGGTCCTTTAGTTGAATTATCGAAGTATTATGGAACGGTAGAATTTCAATGGATAAAGTGAGTTCTCGCATTTTATCAAATTTTTGAGACCAAACCAAAATAGTGATATCATAGACATCAGCAGAAACATGCCAATCATAGGGGATGGAAAATTGCTGAGTTATTGTTTCACTTTTGTCGCGGGGATCTACTGAAATGGCAAATTGATAATTTAATTCAATGAAATCAGGGGAATCTATGACTTCAATAGAATAGTAATCATTTTTATAGGCTATATTATATATTTCAGTAGAAATTTTAATTTCTTCACCGATATTATACCTATTTTTATCTGAATATATTGATGGAACAAAATCATCCATGTCTAAAATTTTGTTTTTAACCATGGTTGCTAAATTCTTGTACCATGCAATGGAAGAATTATGTGTTTCTTCAATAATTTGATCTACTTTAGATTCTACAAAATAACATCTATCTAAAGCATCATCATAGCGATGTTCTTTTAATGAGTTGTTAATTGCTATAATGTGTTCATCCAACAAAATTATATCTTGCGAATCGATATTTTTAGGCTTAATTCCTCCCATTTCTCCAGTGTGGTTTAATACCATTATATCATGGAAATCCTTTAACCCAAGGTAATACCCAGTTGTATTGAGACTGTCAATAACAGAAAAAGAGCTCCAGAATGAAATGTTTTTTAAGGGTGATGGGTCTCCTACAATTAATCCTGGTTGATCTATAGAATCCAAATATTTGTCATTAAATCCAGCATCAACACAAAAGTTTTTGAGAGGACCTGGTATTCCCGTTGAGTTAACGGTTTCAACAATTTCATCAAATTTATCATTAAATTCTTCAGTTTCAATATAACTCATATCTGTCTCTCTTAATTCTTCATTAAAGACAGTTACAGTACCTGTATACTCATTAATAGCATTCTCTAAATCGTTATAACGCTCATCTAATGATGTTGTAATCTCTTCTCCTAAAATAACTGAATTAGTATGATTCAAGATTCCCTGTGATAAATTATTTGAGGCAGTTTGAATTGAAATTAAGGATTTTGCAAAATTATTACCAATCCCAGAAATTGAATTGTTTGCAAAATTCTCTAAATCAAGTTCATTAATTTCAATGTCATCTAATGGAGGATCTAGCCACAACAATATAGGTATTATACATCCTATTGAAATAGCCCAACAAGTTGATATTGCAGCATTGACGAAGCATTCAATCGCAGCTTTTGCGAAGGCAGGAAACCATATTCCCGCAATTGCGTATATTACTCCAGCAATAATGTAAGCAGTGACTTTAAAAAGAAGCGAATCTTTAACTCCTACGAGAAATCGAAAAATATCAAATCCAAAAACTTTCCCTACCTCTACTTGTCCTTTAGTATAGTCTGTTGTTTCTCTCGTAATACTTTTGGTATTACCAAAATCATCCTTTAAAGTGACAGCGATTTGAAATAGGTATGATGCTTTAGAAAAGGTTTTACCCCATAGACCATATAGTGCTAAATTACCAAGTGCATCCGCTAATAATGGCTTTTTGTTAACATCAAATTTAATTTGTTGATAGCCATTATTATCTGGTTCATAATCCACATTATAAGCTTCTTTAATTTCTAGATTTTTAGGTTCATACCACACTCCAGGGAAAGCACTATAAATTAAATATGCCGCTATCCCCGCCAATTGAGCTGCTTTTACCAATAAATCAGCTCCAGATGCTGCTTCTGCCGCTTCTTTAACAAGTATAAGATCCTTTACAGCAGCAAGCATACTAGCTGCTTCTGCTGCTGCTTTTGCCCCTTGAGCTACTTTATATATATCATACATTTTATATATGAATGTTCCTATGCTAAACCACGGAATAGAAATGGGTAATTCAGTTTTTCGCCAAAAAGTATCAATGTCATAAGAAAAAGAATTTAGAACATCCCCATCATAATCAATTTCTAAATATCCATCTATAATTTGATCAAATAATACTGTTGAATCTACAATGTGGAATGATATTGTTGGATCTACTAAATCATATTTAATTTTAACAGGGTCTTTGTCAAGCATTTTTATGTTAGATAAACTAGCCCCCTTCCATTCGTAAGAAAATTCAAAGTAGAAACTACATATTTTAGGCAATTCTCCGCCTGGTATTTGTTTCAATTTAAAGGCTTTAAAGGTAACATCAAATGATTGATCAGGTACAATATCTATTTTTGTTTCAAAGGATGTCATCAGTAAAGTTCCAGGTTCAGTCATAAGGTAAAAGTCGATTTTTAAGAAAGTTGCATTACGACCGCCAAGATTCTTCAATCCCGCAATTTTTACTATAACTGAGGAACCTGGCTCGAAGAATTTATCATAATCAAGTATTTGTACCATATCGTGTGTTAACTCAAATCCAGGAACACTAGCATCAACTTTTACATCTAAGGTCGTAGAGACAGATCTTACTGGTCCAAGAAGTACTGCATCTCCGGTATAGGGATATATGATTTCATATATCTGTAATTCAATTATAAATCTCACTGAAACACTTCCTCCTGATACTGGTCTAAAATTAAATTCAAACTCATGTTCATTATCTTGGGTATCACTTGATTTAAGCTCGTGGCTTTTTGATTTAGTATCACCCTCTACTAATTTTAAAACCTGTACAGTCTCATTTTTTAACGAGGCTTCGTCAAGTGTGACAGTTGCCATAGCGTTTTTTAAATTGAGATTTCCTACTTTAACAAATATTTTAAAAGGTACTCCAATTAAATTCTTAGTTTGGGAATTATAACTGTCAACACTTGGGAATGCAACTCCTGTTACAGTATCAACAAATCCAACTACACAACTATAAGAGTAAAGACGATCTGAAAAAAAATAAACATATCCATAATAAAAATCAAATTTAACCCAAGACGATTTAATCGAATAACTATTTGCACAAGTGTAGGCAAATTTTGTAGATTTAGTCACTGCTTCCGATGTCGTATGTCTAACTGAATGAGATTGTGTGCTTTTTAAAGTACCATCAAAATAAAAGTCCATATTTAGAAGTCCATATTTTGGATTAACAAAAAGGATATCTAGACCTGCAATCCAACTGAGTGGCGTCTTTGTTGCTACAAAATTCCAGTAAAGAGTTAGTGTAATTTCATTATTGTCGACAACAGGAGATGCAGTATAACGCCAATTCACATAATAATTAATTCTACACCAATCAACCCTCACAAAAAATATATATGTATATAATACAATGCTTGCGGTTAAAGTACCTGTGTTTCCATTAATTATCGTGTTATTAGCATTGTATGTGGTAACTTCTCTTATTTCACTTACATATGATTTAGGGAAGGAATTTAATACTGGATCATATATATACTTGGCTTTGGAATCATCATATATCCCATAAATATACAATTCTAACCCATTTTGGAAATTCCACTTAATATAAACTAAATAGTCGTTTGAATTAATAAAATCTTTAAGATATGATGAAATTTCATTTATTTTACTCGAAGATATTTCAATATTTAAACATTCCCCTAATTCTATCAAAGAATTTAAAGTTTTTTCAATAGCACTCATTTTTTGAGTCCCAATGTTAATTTCAGAAATAATATTATAACTTTCTATCACTTCTCTATTATAATTTAGATCAATTGTATCTGAGATTTCTGGTTGTTCCCCAATTAAATAGAAATCAAATAAAGCAGAATCATCTAACTTATATTTCTTATATTTTTCGTTCTGTATCGTTCCATTTTCAGATGTAGTAGTGTGCTCCCAGCTTTCGACTAATTGATTAGTTGGCATAATAAAATTAGTTAATTGATCTCGTAAAGAATTATGTAGATTATCATCTTGGAAATTTTCTAAAATATTAGTATCTTCTACATTATTTATTGATTCAATAGCATCATTAACTCCATCTAGCAAGCCCTCATCTGTACTGTCTTGATTAGAATCCTTTGGTAATTTAGAATTAAATGAAAAAATAGGTGTAATTCCACTTGAGATAAATATAAGGATGAAAATAACGCATATAGATTTTAGTTTCAGATTTTTCATTTATTTAACCTTAGTTTTTTTGGATTAACTGTTTTATATTTAAAAATTTAGTTCAAAAATAGTTTAGGAAAATTAATATATAAAACTTTTTTTTTATAGGAAATTTGTGAATTCCTTATAATAAATTAAATGCAAATACATTTAGAGAGGGATACTATAGAAGATCTGGATGTATAAACAGAACACATTGAAAATAACAGGAAATTGTTAGGAATATAAGGAACAAATTTAACCAAATTTATTTTTTTTTTAATGACATCATTTTTTTAATAATAATTTTAAATAGCAGGGTTACTAACTAATACTTAATCTATTTTAGTAATAATAGGGATATTTTAATGAAAACTCGAAATTCAAGATATAGATCTAATTTTTTAATATTAATGATTTTAGGTTTAATGCTTATTTTACCAACTATAATATATTTTGTTGCGTCAGATATATCTCCGAATAGATTAATTATATTTAACAAATTAAGGCCAAGTCAACAAGATATAAATATTATTACACCTGAAAATAAAACTTACATAGGACCAATGAGTGGATATTATCCCGGGACATATGGATTTGAAAATGATAATATTGGTAATGTTCCTTCCAATTGGAGCGATAATTCAGGATCTGATTGTTCTGTTCAAGTTATTGATTCTTTAGATGGGCATAACCAAGTTTTAGATTGTTATGATAACTCAGATTCTAATATTTCAGCAATAGAGAATAATTTTTCAAATCAATCATATGGTACTATAGAATTTTGGATAAGGACTACAAATTCCACAGCTTATACAGATATTGATTTCTTGATAGAAGGAACTCAAGTATTTACTTTTATCATTCAACTTGATAAATTTAATTATTGGAATGGTTCTGCTATGAATTATATCGCTGATGCGTATGATAACCTCTGGCAACATATAAGAATTGATTTTGAGTGTACTACAGGAGGATACCAAGCTCTTTCACAATATCAATGTAAAGTGTATATTAATGATGTAGATTATGGTGTGATTAAGTTTTGGCGTAATCGTACACATATTAATAGGATTTTAATAAAATCTCATTATGTGAATACAGGATATCATTCTTATTTTGATGCTTTTGGATTTAGTTGGGATTCAAATTATAATATAGGAGATAACAAAGAGGAAGGATTATTACTAAGCTTTACTCCAGATGTTTTAGATTGGATTAAATATTCATTCGATAGAAAAACCAATATAACTATTCTTGGAAATACTACAATCCCAATTCCTAAAAGTGGATTACACTCAATTCAAATATTCGGCAATGATGCAGGTACTCTGATTTACTCCGATATTAGGTATTTTACAATTAGAATTAACCCCTTCATTAAAATTATTACCCCTCAAAATCAAACCTATTTGAATCCAATGAGTGGATATTATCCAGGGACATTTGGATTTGAAAATGATAATATAGGGGATAGCCCTTATACATGGGAAGACTTATCGGGAAATGATTGTTCTAGTCAAGTCATTGGCTCTTTAGATGGGCATAACCATGTTTTAGATTGTTATGACAACTCCAATTTAGCTATTTCAGCGATAGATAATAATTTTTCAAATCAATCATATGGCACCATAGAATTTTGGATAAGGACTACAAATACTACTGCCTATACAGATATTGATTTCTTGATAGAAGGAACTCAAGTATTTACTTTTATCATTGAAAATGATCAATTTAATTATTGGAATGGTTCTACTATGAATTATATCGCTGATGCGTATGATAACCTTTGGCAACATATAAGAATTGATTTTGATTGTACTACAGGAGGATACCAAGCTCTTTCACAGTATCAATATAAAGTGTATATTAATGATGTAGATTATGGAGTGATTAACTTTTGGCGTAATCGTACACATATTAATAGGATTTTAATAAAGTCGCATTATGGGAACACAGGATATCATTCTTATTTTGATGCTTTTGGATTTAGTTGGGATCCAAATTACAATATAGGAGATAATAAAGAAGAAGGATTATTGCTAAGCTTTATTTCTAATACTAATTTTAAATGGATTGGTTATTCTCTTGATGGGATGGTAGATAAACCAATTCTTGGAAATACTACAATTAATATGCTGGAAGACGGAATACATAGCATTCGGGTGGTTGGAATCTTTGTATTCGGAAATCTATATTATTCAACTAAGAGATATTTTTCAATTGATTCTAATAGCCCTATAATCGAAATTAATTCACCAAATCTTAATGATTTTTATGGAATCAATGCTCCTAACTTCAGTTTATCTATCATTGAACCCAATTTAAATACTCTTTGGTATAGTTTAGATAACGGTACTTCCAATTTTACTTTTAGCGGATTAATACATACAATTAATCAAACAGTCTGGGAAAGTCGACCGGATGGTTTAATAACAATTAAATTCTATGCAAATGATACATGGGGTTTTGAAGGACACAATGAAGTAAGTGTTTATAAAGATACTACTTCACCAACTTCACTAATATCATTCATACCTCATAGTAGAACTAATGTAGTTAATAAATCGACAATCTTTACCTTAACTAGTGATGATGGATTAGGTTCTGGGGTTTCATTGATAAGATACAAAATCAAAGATTCTAATTGGATGACATACAGTTCTCCTTTTAATTTATCAATATATCAAGAAGGAGATATAATAATTTCATATCAAGCAATTGATAAAGTAGGGAATGTTGAAACAGAAAATACATTTTTAGTAGAATTGGTAGAAAAACCTTCTAAAAAACCTCCTTCTAGAATCCCAGGATTTAGTATTTTTATTTTAATTGGAGTACTTGCCATTATTTCACTGTTTAACGTGAAAAGGATATTGCAAAAATAAAGGAATTTCTTAATTATTTCTTAAATATTTAATTATTTTTTTTTATACCTTTTTTTATACTAATAACTGACGACCACCGTCTACATGAAGTGTTTCTCCAGTAATGTATGATGCTTCATCAGAAGCCAAGAATAATATTGCTGTAGCGATATCTATCGGCTGACCTATTCTTTTTAAAAGGATTGTCTTTAACCAACCACTTTTTTCTTCCTCATTTATCTCCCATGTTTCAATAACACCAGGAGATACTGCATTAACTCTTACTGGGGCTAATTCTTTTGCTAATCCTCTAGTTAGTGGAGTTCCTGCGGTTTTAGTGAGAACATACCCTATTCCACCTGGATCATAATCCATTACCACATTAACAACATTACCGTTAGTTTTCTTTAAATAAGGGAAAGCAAAATGAGAGCAAATGATTATTCCCATTATATTTACATGAACCATTTTTTTCCACAGTTCCCAATCAGGTTTATGGAAGTTAAAAATTGGAGGAGGATGTTTCGAAGCATTATTCACTAACACATTAATCTTACCAAATTTATCAATTGTATTTTTAATCATATTCCTTACTTGATCTGGTTCAGAAATATCAGCTTTAATTTTTAATGCATCTACTCCTAAACGCCTAACAATATTTAGTGTTTTATCTGCTTTTTTAGGGGAAGAAAAATAGTTAATAACAATATTAGCACCATTTTCTGCGAACATCCGGGCAGTTTCACTTCCAATACCTCCACTAGCACCAGTAATTATTACAACCTGTCCTTTAAACGATATAAATAACACCTCAATTTGAATGAAATAGATAACATTAGTTTCTAATATTCATTTGTGTATTGATTATTATAATAGTTTTTCGCAGAGAATAGAAATTTTAAAATATTTATTAAGTATTATAAAATTGGGGTGATTAGCTTTTGCTAGTTAAAAATGTTGATTTTCTTCTTACATTCAAATGTCCTGCAGAGTGTCAACATTGTAGTTATAAAGGGGGGCCAAATCGAACTGGTAATATAAAACCAAAAGATTCTTCGCAATATTTAAAGGAATTGACTGAGATGCATCCGTTAAAATCAGTGTGGATTCATGGAGGAGAACCGTTTTTGTATTTTGATTATTTAGAGCATATTATAAAGGAAGCAAATAAATTTGAGATCCCTGATATAGGTGTTATTACCAATAGTTATTGGGCAAAAAGTGAAAAAATTGCAAAAGAGAGATTGGAGAGGTTAAAAAAAGCAGGATTGATGAGGGTAACTTTTAGCTTTGATGCATTTCATCAAGAATTCATACCAGTTGAGAACGTACGAAATGCTCTTAAATCGGCGTTGATTGTTGGTTTTAAAGGAATTTATATAGACAGTTATTTTGTAAATGATTTAATCTCCGATAACTATTTTAATCTAAAAACAAAAGAGATTTTAGTAAAATTAAATGATATTAAGGAAGTTGCATTTCATAAATATATTATGGGTGTGGAAGGAAGAGCCGCCAATTTAGCACAATATATGAATTTAAAAAAAGGGATTCCGTCAGGAAAATGTCCACTCCCTTTTTGGATTGAAGGGAACCTCCAAAATCCAGAAACTATTGAGATAGATGGTGATGGTAATGTGACACTTTGTCCTGGAATATGTATAGGTAATACTAATATCCATTCTTTATCTACAATAATTCAGAATTATAATTGTAATAATCATCCCATTCTGTCGATAATTTGGAAAGAGGGTCCAAAAGGTTTATTAGAAATTGCTAAAGCAAAAGGATACGACCTAGATCAAGAATTTGCGAACGAGTGCCATCTTTGTTATGAAATGAGAAAATTTTTACAACCAAATTATCCTCTCTATTTAGCTCCTAAACAATGCTATTAATTATTAGAGCTTTATGTTAAAATTTATAATTTTAACCTATTTAAACAGTGAACTCTTTAACCATATTAATATTATTCTGTATAACATGAGAAAAAGAACTTAAATATTGAATATTTATTTCAAATTTATAACAATCAATGAGATCGTCAATTTATTCTGAAGATTTGAAGATTATTTCGAATATAGCAATTGATTATCAAAACATTTATATTTAATATAGTTAAATAAAATATTTAAAAATAAAATTTTATCAATAACAAATAAAATAAAGGTTTGAAAAGATATGGCTAAAAAGAAAGCCCCTGTGAAAAAATCTCCGGCAAAAAAGAAACCTGCTAAAAAGAAGGCTCCAGCAAAAAAATCTCCAGCCAAAAAAAACCCAGTTAAAAAATAATTTAAAGCACTATTATTATTCAGAGCTTTAAATTAATTTATTTATTTTTTTTATTATCTGATTTAAGATTAAATATGTATTGGGTATAAACAACGTCAAATTTAAGTTAAAAAAGAAAATTTAATTATAAGTAAATTACTTTCGATAAACACCATATGTCTTACATATATCTATCATGGCTTTAATATTTTCAAGTTTAGCGTTATCTGGGATTTCAGAACCAACAAATAATCCACCACCCTCAGCGCATTTATCAATAATCTCTTTAGTTTGTTTTTCCACCATCGATGGCGTACCTAATGTAAATAAAGACGGTTTTAGGTTTCCCTGAATACAAATATGATCCCCTAATATTTCTTTTGCCTTGAATATATCAGTACGCTCATCCATATGCATGTAGATTTTCCCTTTTGGTAATTCCCTTAAATAGTGTAGCCGATCTGACCAAGAGGTATCCATATGAAGCTGCACGACGAAGCCATCATTTACATATCTACTGACCATTTTCTTAAAGTAAGGCCAAAATAATTCTTCAAAATGTTTAATTGAAACAAAATCGGCACTCGCTCGAGCAGCACCTACTAAAATTGTTTTTCCTTGTGCTTGAGATATGCCATATTCACCCATTAATATCATATTATCAATCAAAAAATCACTAACTTCTTTTATCTTATCGGGGTAGCGATAAATATCTTTCATGAAATTTGTGGCGCCTCTAAAAACAGATAACAGATCGAAAGGGGTTATTGCTGCTCCATCCGTGAAAGTGGGAACTTTAAAATGAGTCCACCATTTAACTGTATTCTCTACTACTTTTTGACCAATCTTACCTAAATTTTTCATATCATTCATTCCGGCTCTTTTAAAGTTAGCCAACCAGAGTAATCCTTCATTGATTATTCTATCATAATCGTTTTCTGTAATTAATGGATTAGTAAGACTTCGCTCGACTAATTGAGGAGATTCATTTACTCCTAGCATTCGTCCTGGTAATCTCCAATCAAGATAATAAATTGAAAAGAAATCTGGAAATGGATTAAAATATTGCATATACATTCCTCCTCCTGCCATTGCGATATCAAATCCACCTAATTTGTGATATATCCATTCTATTGCGTTTTGAGATTTATCAGGATCCTCAATCATTTCTTGAGCGGTAACATCAATATAATTCATTGGGAGAAAGTCAATCAAGGGCCAGACAGGAACCCGATCAGGTTCTTTCAGATTCATAGCAGTTAATACCCGCTCAACTGAGCTCATTGCTTCTTCCTTAATAGGTTCAAATTCCACATTCATCCCTCCTTTAACCATTTGTTCACTATTTTAACACCTTCAAAAGCATTATCTGTGAAGGCATCGGCGCCTGCTTCTTTCATCCACATCTCATCAGCAGGCAACCCCCCAATTATTATCTTAACTTTATCTCTCAACCCTGCAGACTTTAGTGCCTCAGTAGTTTCTTTCATCGTATCAAGAGCAACTGTAAGTAATCCTGAATACCCTACTACTTTTGCATTTGTTTCTTTTACCTTATTCACAAAAACCGCGGGAGCTATATCAACTCCTAAATCATGAACCTCGTACCCTGCAGATTTAGCTAATGTAACAAAAATATTTTTACCTATATCGTGAACGTCACCCTTCACGGTTCCTATTACTATGACTCCCTTACCCTTCTCTTTTCCAGCTTCATTTTTTAATGCAGGTTCAAGTATTTTTGCTGATTTTTGAAAAATTTCACCAGCCATAACTAATTCCGTAAGGAAATATTCTTTTTTGCTAAATTTATTGCCAATAATTTCTACTGCCTTACTCAATACTTCAATAATCTCCTTTGGATTAGTTCCTTCATCTAATAAGGTTTTCACCAAATCATAAGATTTTTGTTCATCTAGCTCTACAACAGTCTGTAATAGATCGTTTTTAGTAACCATTGTTATTTCTTACCTCGAATTTTTTTTTTAATAAAAGCAAAGATTAGCCTACGCATTGAGAATTTCTTACCGTTTTTTCCCCAAAGCACACGCCCTATAGCTTCATACATTTCATCTCTGTCAGCATAATGAGGTTTTTTAGAAAATTCTTCCAATTAATTTCCACCTTTAATAATTTGTTATAAATGGACATTGAATCTAATGATATATAAAGATTAAAAATAGTTATTTATTCTTAAAGATAGGAAATTATAAGGAATTATACATCTCTAAACTTAATGCAGTAAATACATCATCTACATTATCACCAAGTTTTGCACTAGTCTCGAAATAAGCATTAGCATTTATTTTTTCTTTCAAATTATCAATTTCGTCTAAATCAATAACTTTGTTGCTGTTAATAATTAAATCCATCTTATTTCCAACTAAAACACTCGGTTTTAACGGAATAACTTTTTCTATTTCTTTTTTCCAATGCAAAAGATCATAAAACGTGTTTTTCTGTGTCAAATCAAACACATAAATAATCCCTTTAGCGCCAAAATAAAATTCACGTCTAACCCATTTATAATGTTCCTGCCCTGCCATATCCCAGGCTTGTAGCGTAATCATATTTTCAACTTGAGGTAATTTAAATCGCTTTACAAAAAAGTTTACTCCAATTGTTGACTGCACATTGGGTTTAAATTTATCTTCTAAATATTGATGGAGTAATGTTGTCTTTCCTACTCCCGAATTGCCAATGATAATAATCTTAAAAAAAAATTTTTTATATATGCTCATTTCTTAACTAAATATCTATTTATGCATTTATCTATCATATATGATATAGTGTTACCTATCAGATTATTCACTTAAAATTCTATCATCTAATTTTATACCACAATTAGGACAATGCTTTGGTCTCTTACTAATCTTATCTAATTTCACATATTTATTTATTTCATTTTCAAGATTCGTATAAAGATCTTTTAACATAATATCTTCAATTGAAATTAACTTTAATTTCCCTTTATTGTAAAGATTTAATTTTTCTTCTTTTCTTTTCATATAGGTCTTTCCAAAAAAACCCCAATATTCAATATAGGTATCAAGTTTTGGCAGGTACCAATCATACTTTATTGGATTACCTTTTACTTTTATGGTATTTTCATATTCATGTTCAAGACCAAGACGATAAAGATGGTTGTCAATAACCAATTCTCCTTTTGATCTTACGATGTGTCCATCAAAACATTTAAAACTAGTCGCGACTTCAGGAAAAATTTTCTTTCTATATAATTTAAGGGACTTTTTTGTAAGCCAAAAAATTAAAATAAAGCTTATTAGAAAAATAATACCTCCTAAAATAAAATAAGTTATAAATTGAGCCATTTTTAATCATTTAAACAGAATTATAAGTTAATTTAAAGTAATTTGAAAATATTTATTCAATAAATCCATTTCTCTTTTATTTAAAATTTCATACTTAATAGTTAATAGTAATTTTTTACAAAATATTTTATTAATGACTTCTATTGACATTCCTTTTAGGTTAGCCTCAGTAAATCCAATTAATGAGTATACAGAAGTACGAACAAGTAAAACTCATGGTTTAGGATTATTTTCTAAAAAAATTATACCAAAAGGAATAATATTATGGCATGCCCGTTCACAAGACATTTTAATTATATCAAAAGAACAGTTTTTAATTCTCGATTCCTCTTTTAAATCATTAGAGTTGAATGAAATTATAGAAAATATTCTCACTTATTCTTTTTATGTAGTGAAAATTGATGCTTTAGTTTTTTGTTTAGATAATTCTAGATTTGTGAATCATTCCCTTGATCCTAATTTGGGGGCTCCAAAGGATGAAAATGAATTCTGTGCTGTCACTCTTAGAGATATTAATCCAAGGGAAGAAATAACAGAAGATTATTCAGAATATCCTACTTGCTTTTGGCTGAAAAAATATAGAGGTTTGTTTGATTATTGCTGTTGGTAAAGAATTAAAGTAATTAATATATGTTCTAAATCAACGTTAAATACTTCTAATAGAAGGATTATTAGCTTAGTTTGAATGGCTTTAAGCTGTGTTTGTTAAAAAAATTGTTTTATTAGTATTATATTTCGAAAGAGTGATTATGAATTTTTCAAATTGAAATGAAATTTGAGAAACCTAATAGGTTTGATAAAATATCATAAAGCAAGTTTTGTAAGAGTGATAATTTTATAAGAAGAAATGTTTCATTTTAATAACCAATTTTTGTAATTTTGCCAAAGAAAAAGCGAAGATTATCATCTAAGTCAAATTTCGATATTTTATAATATAAAATATATTTTAAAAAAGTATTATATTATAATTAATTTTTAATGGATTTCTTAAATAATAATTAGGATAATTATTAAAATAAATAATTAAGTCAGTTTAAATATGTTTTGCATCTAGTTTTTAATAATTCTTATCAAAGAAATTTAATATTTTTGAGTTTTTTAATAAAAGATAAAGGGATCTTATATTTTACATTAAAGTATAAGTTCTAATTAGCTCTTAAGAGTAAATCTTTTATTCTTTTAAAAAATGTATATATTAAACAGAATTTTATGATCTAAAAGTTCAAGAAACATACTCTCGAAGATGAAATATGAGATCATATTATAATAGAGTTTTATTGCTACTTTTTATAAGTGGGATTTTAACCTTGGGTATTTCTTATCGTCAAGAAAGTAAAAGAGACGAAAAATTAAATCTTAATCCCAAGACAAGTCATATTTCAATAATTTCTCCCAAAACTGGTGATATATGGTATAAAGGAAATACATACGATATTACCTGGGATTCATATGGGACAAGTGGTCATGTCACTATTGAATTATATCAAGGAGGAACAACTGCCGTATATTGGGAAATGGATATTACCTCTTTTACAGATGATGACGGATTATATTCTTGGACAATTCCAACTACGATTGTGCATCAGCCAAATTATATTATTGCCATTAGAGATGAGGATGACTGGTCTGATGTTGACTATTCTGGTGAGTTTACCATAACTGAAGAACCTGATGATGATGACGATGGAGCTTGTCTAAGAACATATTCCTGGTGTCTGGAAGGGGGAGAAGAACTAATTTGGGAAGTAACAAAGGTTAATGCAACTGCATTAGAGAATATATATGGGAGTAATTGGGATGATGTAAATGATGATCGCTATACTATAGGTGCTCAAAAGAAAAGATATATAGATAGAATTACTGCATTTGATGAATACTGTAATTGGAGAATATATAGTGATATCTGGGTATGGACAACAAGTGCTTTTACCAGTACACCAGACTATGATGGACAAGTCGAAACCATATATATGGATCCTGCTTCTGAGACCTTATTGGATAAAGAATTATACCCTATGGATGTTGTTGATTATTTGAAGAGTTCTAGCGCATATTCTTATTACACAGTTTCAAATAATAAGGTAACTTTTGAATCTGAAGGTGTAAAAAGGATATATATCTATGATGAAAATTCAGGAGTATTAAGCAAATTTCAAGATTTGGATAGTAATGATAAAATTGCTTGGGAATATGAATTGATCAGCGATGCTCCAAATTGTGGTGCTACCGACGGGGATGATACTAATGGGGGCGATACTAATGGGGATGGTGGTGATTTTTCAATAGTGAGTTATAATATCCTTTTGATTTTTGGTATAATAAGTGTTTTTACTTCTGGAATTGCTGTTTTCATATGGAGAAAATCAATAAAATAAGAATTTAATAATTACTTTTTTTTCTTTATATCATTTATGTTAAGTATTTTTAACAATTATTTTTATTTTAACAATGTTAAAAATAGAAAGAAAGGTTTAGATGCTTTCTTTCCCCATTTCATCATAATATCGAAACATTTAAATATTTCTGTTAAGTTTATTTAACATAGAAATAGAAAAAATTAAAAATAAAAAAATAAAAAAATTATGGAAAAAATTGCTATAAAGACCACGAATCTTATGAAAAAGTTTGGAAATTTAATTGCGGTAAATAATTTGAATTTAAAAATTCCTTATGGTACTACTTATGGACTTTTAGGACCCAATGGGGCAGGAAAAACTACAACTGTACGAATTCTAAACTCTATTATATCTCCAACTTCAGGTTCAGCAAGTGTTTGTGGTCTTGATATTATTAAACACAGTACAGATGTTAAAATGAATTGTGGATTCTTACCTGAATCTCCGGGATTATACCAAAAATTAACGGCAAAAGAATTTTTAGAATTTATCGGTGAACTTTATTTTCTACCAAAAGAAGTCATTTCTGTTCGCATTGAGGAATTACTAGAAATATTTGATTTAGAGGGGCGAGAAAATGATCTTTTAGAAGGATATTCACGGGGAATGAGGCAAAAGGTTTGTCTTTGTGCAGCCTTGATTCAAGATCCAAAGATTATTTTCTTAGATGAACCAACATCTAATCTGGATCCTGCTGCAGCGCGAATGGTCAAGGATCTCATTTCAGACCTTGCTAAAAAAGCAGATAAGACTATTTTTATATGTACTCACCTTTTAGATGCGGCAGAAGAATTATGTGACATTATTGGTATCATTGACAAAGGTGTATTAAAGCTTGAGGGTAGCCCAAGAGATATTATTAAATCTCAAGATGCTCACAATTTAGAAGAAGCATATTTGAAAATTATGGGAGCTGTACATATTGATGATTTATTAGCGTGGAGAGAAGAAATACCCAATGGAATTGAACCAAGCAAGAAGTATAAAAAAAAGAAAAAAGTAAAAGGGTAGAAAAAAATAATGGCAAGTACTTCATCAAGTTTTCAAAAAATGGAATCGAGAGATGGACAACTTTTTGAATCCTTTCCTGTAAAAAAGAAATCTCTTTGGAAGAAGATAGCTAAGAACGAAATCATGATAAAAACTAGCCGTTTTCGGAACCATCGCATACTATTTTTCATTTGCTTATATTCAATTCTTTTAAGTTGGACATTCCTGTTGTGCCCCTATTTATTTGATATTTGGTTACCAAAAGGAATTACTTCTGGAGATCCATTATTTATACCTATTATGGCAATGATAATGGAGTATATGATGTTGACTGTTTTCTTGATAATCATGATGTATCCATTAAACGTCGTATATAGGAAGGCTGAAATTGGATTTAAAGAAATTTTAATCTCGACTCCAGTGAGAGCTGGTGACATTTTCGTAGGTGAATTTCTGGGCAAATTACCAATTTATGGGATTGTAATTTTAATTTTTGGTCCGGTATTAATTGGTCTTTTTAATCCTGTTATTAATCTGACATTTATTCAATTGTCATTGATCTATTTGTCCTTATTTGGCATGGTTATATTTGCAATACTATTAGGATCGATTATTGCATCCGCACTTGAACACAAAATAGCTAAAAGTGAGAAAGCACGAGATTTTGGTAAAGCTATAACAATGATAATTGCGATTATTATGGTTGCAGGGATGTATGCGATGCAGTTTTTCTTTAATCGACTTATTGAGCATCCTGAAATTAAAAACTGGTTTATGTTCTATCCTTCGCTATGGTTTTCAAACATTATTTTATTTGTGATAGAGCCTGCATTAATTGAAGATTATATCTTAAACATATGGAGTAGTTCTGCTCTGGCTATTGGAGTTCCACTCTTTCTATTATACGTAGCTTTGAAAAAAGCTGAATCTTTTTATACATTGGAAGGGGGCATAGAAAAAACATCTTCAAATATAATAGGAGAAAGTGGATTTTATCGTACTATCCGCACATTGACAGGACAAAGATGGGGTGGGTTAATTGTGGTTCACCTAAAAAACTTCTTTAGAAAGAAAGAGAATATAATAAAGCTTGTATGGGTAGGAGGAGTAGGATCATTCATGGCCATAATGACCACTATTAATACTGATCTAGGAGGTATTTATAAGGATATAATAACTGTGCAAATTGTTATAACTGTCGGAATGATGTTTAGTTTAATGATTGGAAGCTATATATTTGTTGATTCTAAAGAGATATTATGGATTTTTAAGCGATCCCCAAGAAATGTTAAGGGACTTATATATTCTTATATTATGACATTGATAATCATTAACATGTTCTTAATCATGCTTATATCTATCGTACACGCTATAATATTAAGATTTGATATCTTGGAAGCTCTTGTTCACTGGTTATTGTTATTAATCTTTTGCTCTCTCTCTATCATAGAAGTGGTAGGAATTCAGTGTTTCAATCCTTCATTTGAAGAAAAAGGACGTACAATGAGAGGAAATATAATAATAAGTTTTGTTATTCACTTTACCATTCTATTTGCAATCCTTATTCTATTGATAAACCTTGATTTACCTGACATTTTTAAAGAAAATTATTTTAAATTCGTGTTTATTGGACCGATTATACTTTTGCACCTTGGACTTGTTTTTCCATTATTCTTTTTCGGCTTGCGAAGATTAAGCAAATTGGAATAATACTTACTTAATAAATAATATTTTTTTAAATTAAATCTAATAAAAAAAATGAATGAAAAATATAAGAAAATGAAAATGAAATCTATAAGAATTTTACAAAAAATATAATTAGGAGGTAAAAAAATATGAAAAATGAAATAAAAGACAAATCTGCCTATGAGGGAACCATTTCCAAATACTATAGGAGCAAGGAGATGCTAAAAACTGCAATCCTCTTTTTTTTGATATTGACAGGAGCAACATTGTTTACATGGTTTATAACAGTAATGGCACTAACTGAGGGTCTTGAAAACCCCATATATATCCCATTAATAATTTATGTATGGATTATTGTTGGTGTTTTTGTTATTCCTTATATAGTTATATTGATTCTTGAATATCTATACCTTTCTGCATATTTGAACTATTTTTCTTATAAAATAAAAGAAAATACCATTGTAATTCGCCATGGAGTCTTTACTAAGACAAAAGCGACTATTCCATATACACGCATCCAGAACATTAACATTGTAAATGGAGTATTTGATCGGATGTACAAAACATTTACCGTTAAGATTGAAACTGCGGGATCATCAGCAACAGCCGCAAGTGCTCAGAAAGGAATAGCAAAACCCGAAGGCTATATTCCTGGACTTAAAGACCCTACAATAATTGGAAAGAAGATAAAAGAAATGATGACGAAATATTCACAAGTACCAAGTGGTTTGGAAGATAAAATATTCAAACCTGAAGAGTTGGCATTTGATAATTTCATTAGTTATATAATGTCAAAAATGCGAGAAGGTGAAACTCTCCAGACTTCAATAAAAGAGAGACGTGAACAAGCTAAAATGTCAGCAGCCGAATTAGCTGAGCGTGTTGGAGTACCTATCCATACAGTCATGTATTTAGAAGAAGGAAGATACAATCCTAGCTTAGCCCTAGCTTATAAGATTGCTCAAGTATTGAATTGTGCCATTGAAGATTTGTTTAAAATGATTTAATCAATTTTTTTATTTTTTATATCAATAAGTTTTTGCTTATTATATTTTGAATTAAAAAGAAGGAAGATATTAAAGAAATTGCAAGAAGTGTAATTGTAAAGGTTTGATATTTGATTCTAATTTGAATTTGGTGAGGAAACTTGAAATTCAAAAAGAAAATGGTTTCAAGGATTAAAGAGCTTAGAGAAGCTCTTGATATTCCCCAACAGGAGCTTGCGAGCCGCGTTGGAGTTTCTCGCCAAACTATTTATTATTTAGAAAAAGGTACATATAATCCTAAACTTACATTATCGTTCAAATTAAAAAATGAGTTAAATACAACAATAGAAGACATGTTTAAATTTGAACCCATAATAAATGATATTATAGGTAATAAGACATTAGATGATTTAGATTTGATTCATAGTAAATATGGCATTGAAATCCAGCGATTGCGATATTTAAGGGATATAGATGAGTCTAATCTGGCAAAAGAGTTTAGTAAAGAGGAGTTAAAAAAGATATCGAAAGCATTGGGAATGAAATTTGAGGAGCTCTTTGAAGATTAAGAACTCATAATATAAAGTAATGAATTTTATACGTTGTAAAGATTTATTGTATACTGCATTTTTCTTATTATATTGATTAATTATAACATTAATTTTACATGACCATGAGTTATACTAACATTGTTCAAGGTAATCCTGATGATGAAAAATTTTTATTAGGGAATGAAGCAATCGTTCGTGGAGCTTTAGAAAGCGGTATAGATGTTTATACGTTTTATCCCGGTACTCCAAGTTCAGAAGTTGGAGAGATCTTTATGGAAATTTTTAAGAGTGCTGGAATGAGTTGGGTAGAGTCAAGTATTAATGAGAAAGTGGCTACTGAAGTAGCAGGAGCTGCTTATGCTAGAGGAGCTACGGTTATGGTGGGGATGAAAAATGTAGGATTAAATGTTGCTTCAGATCCCCTATTCGCACTCGCTACAACATGCCCAAAAAATGAGAACTCTGCAATAGTTATTTTAGTTGCAGATGATCCTCAACAGCATTCAAGTGCTGTAGAAATGGACTCACGATATTATTTAAAAATTTTAAAAGTGCCTGCGTTAGAACCAAGTAATCCACAAGAGTGTTTAGAATTTACAAAAAAAGCATTTGAGATTTCAAGACAATTAAAAATTCCAGTCATTTTAAGGACTGTTACGATGGTTTCTCATGCTAGAAGTAATGTAATTATTGGAGAAATAAAGCAATCAGAAATTAAGGATGATTTTGATTTGTCAAAGGAAGTGAACGTTGCTTCAAGGCTTTATTTCTTAGAGTTAAAAAAAGATCAAATTTATAATAGAATGAATCGAGCGTTGGTACTCTCTGAAAATAGCGTTTTAAATAAGATTGAGAACGAGAATGAAAAAAATCAATATGATTTAGGGATAATAACTAGTGGAGTATCATATAGTTATGTTCTTGAAGCATTGGATTTTCTTGAATTAAGAGTACCAATTCTAAAAATTGGTTTTATCAATCCACTTCCAGAAAAGAAAATTGTTTCCTTTCTAAAGCAGTTTAAACAAGTAT
>SMTZ1_10002103_pt1 | contig 28085 bp, 27 predicted proteins | sample DeeMarSWOR136_30_FD_25667 | JGI IMG/M metagenome (IMG submission 25667)
TGGCTGCACCGCAGCGGGCAGCCAAAGCAGGCCAGGGTCTTGGTCTTATACTGCTCTTCAAAGATTTCGTCATCGAGGTGTCCTTCAGCCTCGGCGAAGTAGTTATACTGGTTGTTCTTGACGGATATTGTGCCGCTCTGATTCGCCACACAGAAAATGGTGAGCGTGCCGTACCGCGAAATAACGGGGTATATCTTCGTCGAGGTTATCTGGCGGTAGTGGTTTTTATAGTTCTCCATTAATTTATCAGGGTTATGAGGCTTCAGACCTCTCTTACCCCTGACCACTATCGCCTTGAGCAGCTTCGAGCCCATAATGCAGCCCATACCGGTCCTGCCGGCGGCTCTCTTGAGTCCGTGCATTATATTGGCAAAAAGCACCAGGTTCTCACCCGCCTGGCCAATCATAGCCACCTTAACATCCGGGTCACCCAGGTCATCCTGTATCAACTCCTGGCACTCGTACGTATCGTGTCCCCACAGGAAAGAGGCATCGCGGAACTCGATTTCGCCGTCATGAATCCACAGGTAAGTCGGGCGTGCGGCTTTGCCCTTAATCAACAGGTGTTGAAATCCGGCGAATTTAAGCTCGGCAGACCAGTGACCGCCCGAATTACTGGTGCCAAAGCCACCCTCTCCCTCCGCCGATTTCGCGGTTACCTCGAACCTCGACGAGGACACATCGTAGCCCGATATCAGACCGGAACCAAAGAGCAGGATATTATCAGGGCTCAGCGGGTCAACTCCTTGAGGCAGATAGTTATATAATAAATAGGTATTCAGCCCCTCGCCACCCAGATACTTTCTGAGCACTTTCTCCGGGATATCCCGGCACACTACCTGCTCGGTAGAAAGGTCAATGATTGCCAGCCGCTCCATGGCTCTCTCCAGTTTCAACTATCCTGCCCCTTATCTTGGCCACCTCAGGGGTTACCCAGGTAATACGCCAGCCCTGACCACAGTAAGGGCACCACGCCGTGGACTCTCCACGGGGAACCGATATCCGGCCGCCCAGACACCGCATACATCTGAACGTATATCCCGCTTTTTCAGTATCCGCCAACCCTTACTCCTTTAAATTACATCAAGTATTGAAATAAGCTAATTGCGATAAATTTCCGCAATGTTTTCCGAGATTTTGCCAGCACTCGCCAGTAACTCTTTAACAATGTCCTTTACTCTTGTTTTAAGTCGACTTTCCGGTCCCAGGATGCTTACGGCGGCCGGGTACCTATAATTCTTAATCGGAGCCGACACACTGATAGTACCCGCAATCCTTTCGGCATAAGTGACGGCATATCCCTGCTTTCTTATTTCCTTAAACTGCCCCATCAACACATCCCAATCGGTAACCGTATTCCCGGTAACGGGAACGAGTTTGATATGCTTTTTGATGATACTCAGTTCTTCATCATTTAACTGCGAAAAAAGCACCTTCACGCCGGCACCGGCATATAACGGCCCCAGCCTTTTACTTTCCTCGGCAACCCTGAGGTCATGCTTACTCTGAATTTCATATACCGGGATATGTCTGATGGCAACCAGCACGCTGAGGGTCACGGTTTCTTCAATGATATCCGATAAGCGCCCTATTTCTTCAATAGCACATGTAACCAGGTACTCATGAATAGTCTGTGGATTTGATATAAGTCTGGTGATCAGAGGCCCCAGGTAGTAATTATGACTGATAGAGTCCTGCATCGCTAGATCAGATTCCTCGAGTGCCTTGAGTATTCTGTGTACTGTGGATTTACTCAGGTTACAGTGGTCGGCAATATCAGTCAAGGTGCTGATACCTTCACTCAGGCAATAGAGGACATTAGACGCCCGAGATATAGATTTAACCGCTGGTAGCTCTGTGCTGGTATCGATTTTTTGATTCTGTATTTTGGAACTATAGTTCCTTTTTAGCACGGTATCATTATACCACCACCTATTTTCTTGTCAAACACCGATATTTCAGGGTATCATTCGGTTTTGGCTGTTTTATTGACATTACCTCACCCCGTTTTAACCTCACCACATCTTAACCTCACCCCCTTAATCCCCCTCTCCGACCTGTTTTACTGTGCAAATGGCTTCATTAGCTGGTCGGAAAGGGGGAACAGTTTCGAGAGGGGCTAGCGCCGCTTTCTGCTGGCTACTCCCCATCTGGGGTGGCGAGGTGTAAACTCACGGAATAAGCAGTGGATGGTACTGGGCGGCCTGGGTGGGAATAGATATTACAAAGGAGGGGTTAGGTTGAGATAAAAACCAATCAACAAAATGCAAACAAAACCTATTTCAGTTTATGAAGGTTAAATTCAAGCTAATTAATCCACGCCGATGATGGTACGCATAGTAATAAATCAATATAACTACGCATTGATTTATGATATTTGACGTTATTTCTGCATTATGTTATTATATAGATGTTATGACTACGAGATGGGGAATGGTCATAGACCTGACGAAATGCGTACGCTGCTATGCCTGTATTGCGGCCTGCCGGATTGAGCACTTTCTGCCCATGGGTATGTCCTGGCCAAGGCTGATGGCCCTGGAAACGGGCGACCCGGAACCTACCGTATCGACCTACTCGGTAAGATGCAATCAGTGCCAGGAGGCACCCTGTATCGAGGTATGTCCCACGGGGGCCACACAGCAGCGTGAAGACGGTATTGTCTGGGTAGACCAGGACAAGTGCGTCGGCTGCCGCTACTGTATTATCGCCTGTCCTTATCAAAACCGGATCTTTCTTTCCAGGGACAAGGACACCGGGTTTTTCCCGGGTAAAGACAAGACCGACTTCGAGAAGGCGGGTAAGAAATTATACGCCCACGAGATTGGAACGACCGAGAAGTGTAACTTCTGTGCGGAAAGGATTGATGCCGGACTGGCTAAAGGCCTTAAGCCGGGTGTCGACCGCGAGGCCACGCCTGCCTGCGTTAATACCTGTCCGGCCAGGGCACTGACCTTCGGCGATTTGAACGACCCTGATAGTGAAATCAGCAAGCTAATCCGCGAAAAGGGAGGCTTTCAGCTTCATCCGGAATACGGCACTGACCCCTCAATATACTTTATCGACGGTAAAATAGGTTACTCTGATACACCTGAAACAGAAAAGCAGACCGGGGAAAAGGCTGACCGGATAGCCGTGGAGAGATAAATTGGAAATACATGAATGGATGATAAAATATACCCGGCAGACAGAATGGATTGACCGGCGGGGTATATTTCTCTGGATAGCCTTCTACGCAGGAGGACTCGGCGGCGGACTTTATCTGGTATCACTGTATTTCAACAGTCTGTGGGGTATGTTCATAAGCTGGCTGATTATAGCCGTATTGAAGGGCAGCACCCACCTTATCTATCTGGGCAAACCGCTGCGGGCCTGGAGAATCGTTACCCGGCCCGGTTCGTCCTGGTTAGCCAGAGGCCTTATCTTCGTTCTGTCTTTCGTTGTTTTCGGCGCGGTACAGCTCGCATTCTCATACTGGCTGCCGGGAAATCCCGGTGAGGTTGTTTTCAAGATCCTGGCCGGCATTATGGCGTTTGCGGTAACGGTCTATACAGGCTTTGTCCTGAACACCGTTAAGGGCATGCCTTTCTGGAATTCCCCCCTTCTGCCGGTGCTGTTCGTACTTTGCGGCATCCTGGGGGGATTCGGACTGTCCGTGGTCATAGCCCTGAATGGAGGAAGCGTTGATATTGCCGCCGCCGAAACGGGGAGCCGCTGGCTGCTTATCATTAATGCCCTGTTCATAGCCATATACCTGTGGAGAGCTTCCATCCGTGAGGCAACGGGAAAGCAATCAGTCATGGAGCAGATGCGGGGTAACCTTGCGCCCGTCTTCTGGATAGGCATAGTCATTCTCGGCATAATCATACCCGTAATTGTCGCCTTTTCCAGCTATTTCGCCGGGGAGGTCTCCTCAGGCCTGCTGGTCACGGGTGTCGCCTGTGAGATTGTCGGCGGACTGGCCCTCAGATACTGCGTGCTGAAAGCGGGTGCCTATAAGCCGCTGGTCGCCAGGGCTGGTCAACAGCCAGCAGTACAATAGGGTAGACGCCCTTTCGGATAACGGATAACTGAACTGAAAATTTTACTAAACGATACAGAGAGATGAGCGAAAAAAAGATAGTAAAAACAACCTGTAAAGGCTGTCACGGTGGCTGTGGTGTCCTGGTCACTGTCGAGGACGGAGCTATCACTCACATTGAAGGTAATCCGGATACGCCTACCTTGGGCACAATGTGTTCCAAAGGATTGTCCAGCATCCAGCACGTTAACCATCCCGACCGCCTTAAATATCCCCTGAAAAGGACCGGTGAGCGGGGGGAGGGGAAATGGCAGAGAATCAGCTGGGACGAGGCCCTGGATACCATCGCTGGAAAGATGAAGGAGTCTATCGAGAAATACGGGCCGACGTCGATAGCTATATCTCAGGGCACGGGGCGCGGTTATAACCGGTATACCCACCGCCTCGCCCGCTCCATAGGCACCGCCAATATCATCACACCTGGTTATATCTGTCACAGTCCCAGGCTGGGCCTGTACGGGCTGGTTACCGGTTACGGCAGGCTTTACTGCGATTATCACGGGTGGGGAGGGGAATTCCCCAAGACACAGATATCCTGGGCCAAGCAACTGGAAATAAGCAGCGCCGACTCCGAGATGGCGGTATGGTATATGAACTCCCTGAGGTATGTCAAGAACCTGATTATCATCGACCCGAGGGAAACCGCCCTTTCCTCCCGGGCGACGCTGTGGCTGCAAATCAGGCCGGGAACGGATGCCGCCCTGGCTCTGGGCATGATTAATATCATCTGCAAAGAGGGGATTTATGATAAGGACTTCGTGACAAACTGGACATACGGCTTCGATAAGCTCCAGGAAAGGGCGAAGGAGTACCCGCCGGACCGGGTAGCCGAAATTACCTGGCTGGACGAAGAGGACATTATAAAGGCCGCCCGGATGTTCGCCGTTGACACGCCGGGATGCATACAGATCGGTAGCTCTCTGGAGCGGCAGGCCAACTGCGGCCAGACATTGAGAGCCATAATATGCCTGATGGGCTCAACCGGAAACATCGAGAGACCGGGCAGCATGATGAGCTGGGTCGTGCCGGATACGGGACTGTTAGAGGACTTTTATCTGGAGATTCCCCTCACCGACGAGATGAGAAAAGGGATAGTGGGTGGTGACGTCTTCAAGCTGGGAGCGGCACGCACCGCCCATTCCGATAGCGTCATCAAACAATTAAGCAACGGCAATTCGGTGGTCAAGGTGTGGTTCAGCGTGGGCGGTCAGCAGATAGTCCACCTGGCCAATTCCAAGGAAGTAATAGCGGCGCTGCTTAATCTCGACTTTCTTGTTCACGTCGACCAGTTCATGGGGCCAATGGCGGAGTACGCCGATATCGTACTGCCGGCGGCTCACTTCCTGGAGATGGACGATATCTATAACATGCATCCCCGCTTTATGATTGAAGCCATCAATAAGGCCGTAGAACCGCCGGGCGAAGCCTGGCCCGACAATAAAATATTCAACGAACTGGGCAGGAGGGTGGCCCCGAAATACTGGTTACCTGGAAAGAGTTCAGCGAGAAGGGTGTCCTGGCCAAGATGGGCAAAGACCAGATTTACTATAAATACAAGACCGATTACTGGAAAAAGGGCGGCGGCTTCCCGACACCTACCGGAAAGTTCGAGTTTTACTCGACCGTGCTGGAGAACCTGGGCTATGACGCCCTGCCCTATTTCCGGGAACCCAGCGAAAGCCCTGTTTCCACGCCGGAACTGGCCAAGGAATACCCGCTGGTCCTTTCCACCGGCTACCGCCAGCCGTTCTACTTCCTTTCCCAGTACCGTAATATTCCGTGGCTCAGGAGCTTCCAGAAAGACCCCGTCGTCCAGATAAACCCAGAGACGGCCAAAGAACTGGGTATTGAGGATGGCGATTGGGCCTGGATTGAGACACCGAGGGGCAGAATCAAGCAGAAAGCGCGCCTATTTCCGGGAATTCGCCCGGGAGTCGCCATGGCCACGGCTAACTGCATTTATCCCGAAGAGCCCGGGCCATTACATGGTCTGTTGAAGTCGAATCCCAACGTCCTTACCTCCAACGACCACTTCGACCCCATGTTCGGTTCTCCGGACCTGACTGCGTTGTTATGTAAAATATACAAAGCCAAGGACGGCGAGGACTAACACGATACGGCTTTGTAACTAAAACACGATTACGTTACGCAGGGCTTCTCCCCGCAGCACGGAATCTATCGCTTCATTAATCTGCTCCAGGGGATACCGACCGGTTATGAGTTCGTCCAGCTTGAGAATCCCGGCCTTATAAAGCGTCACCAGTCGAGGAATCTCTATCTTCAACCGCGTTGTCCCCATATAGCTGCCCGTGAGTACCCTCTCATCTTTAATGAACGCCCAGGGTGAAAAGGTAAGCTCTTCTCCCATGCGGGGCAGGCCCACCATAACGGTCATGCCGCGTGGCCCGGACATTGAAAAACCCTGCTGCATGGCGGCGGTGCTGCCGACCGTTATGAACACGTAATCGGCTCCCCTGCCGGATGTCAGTTGCTTGACGGCACTGATAGCGTCATCACGTTCGGCGTTAACCGTATGTGTCGCACCGAAAGTCCGGGCCGCATCCAGCTTGCTATCTGATACATCCACCGCGATAATTGGATACGCTCCAGAAATGGCTGCGCCCTGTACCGCATTAAGGCCAACGCCCCCGGTGCCGATGATGACACAGCTGTTGTTTACCTCGACCTGAGCGCGATTGACCACGGCACCGTACCCAGTAATGACACCACAGGCCAGAAGTGAGGCTCTATCCAGAGGCATATCTTCGGGCACTTTCACCACCTGTGATTCGTTAACAATGGTGTACTCCGCAAAGCTGCCCATCTTGACCAGTTGTTTCAGGACCTGTCCTGTCTTAGTGCGATAAGGGCTCTCCTTGTCACGGTACCATTCAGCCTCGCACATGTGCGTTCGCCCTGTCGTGCAATAATAGCATTTCCCACAGGATGCCAGAAGCGAGACCACGACAGGGTCGCCCACCTTTACCCCGGTTACGCCCTCACCCAATTCTTCAATATAACCCGCCGACTCATGACCGGGGACACATGGCATCTCCTCCGGTATTTCACCTTTAACTGCATGTATATCGCTGTGGCAAACGGCCGTTGCCGCCATGCGGACTTTTACTTCGCCCTTGCGCGGCGGTTCGATATCTATATCCTCTATCACCAAAGGTTTTCCAGCCTCATAACAAACTGCAGCTTTCAAAATGACTTCCTCCTTTGAAATATCTGGAAGGGTTTTTGCAGCCAGGCGCTGCAATTAGCAGTCTATACCCCTCCCCCGACCAATGTCAAATGAATTTTATACCCATTCTTTTTACATCTGGCTGGTAGTTTATGCCCCCCCACTCCCCTCTGAGATATCTATTCCCACCCTGCCGCCCGGTTACATTTACCGCTTATTCCGTGAGTTTTTACCTCCACACCTCCCCCCTTTCGTTTTTATCTATTACCACCTAGGCCACGCAGTATCACCTACAGCTTAGACCTGAGATTTGCCCCACCCCAGAAATCCCTCTCGGTCTCCCTTTACCAAAGGGAGACGACCCGTTGTTCAGGAAGTACTGTCCCTCTTATAAAAGGGGGAAATTGGGTGGGGCATCCAGCGGGTTATGCCGCGGACGTTTCGAGGGCGGTCGGGTGGGAAAAGATAATTAACGTGGGGGCCAAGGGGATGAGGATAAACGATGTAAGGTACAGATAATATGAAAAATGTACAGCACACTCCTGTCCACTGTTAAATTGACAAAGCCAGTCAGTATAACTATGATAAGCTATGTCCGAAATATTAGAGGAGAAATGGATATGGGAAATAATTTAGTAATGAATATTGTAGCCTCAGATTGTTCCGCCGAGAAAGAAGCCGCGTTTAACAAATGGTATAACGAAGTTCATATTCCTATACTGTTCAAATACAAAGGCATGAAGAGAGTCACACGCTACCAGCTAATAGGTGAGAGTCAGGGACAAGCCAGATATCTGGCGTGCTATGAGTACGTCGAAGAGATGCAGGAGACCTGGAAAGATGGGGGATTCGACATTAAATGGACCGCGCAGTACGAGCCCATCAAATCCTGGGAGAGGTAGCCATTAAATATAAAAAAAGGCACCTGAAGTGCCCTTGTCTGTCAGCAATTGGTTGGACTATAATCGGAAATATTGAATGGAGTTAGCGCCCTCGAAGCGGGTGATTGATTACCGGAATGACGACTAGCTTTTGGGAATCCTCAGCGACGTTCAAACGGTGTACAGCGGAAAAAGCTTCCTTTGTTCTCCTGAACCACATCGACCTTGGTCTGACGGTACTGGCGATAAATCTCGGCCTGCCTGAATTGAACCCTTTCGTGAGATTTCTTATCAACATACCGGTTCTACTAATCGTCTTTAAAATCGCCATTCCGCTGCTGATTGCCTGGCTTATTCCGGGGAAACTTCTCCTGCCGTCCATCGCCCTGCTGGCTTTAGTCGCTATCTGGAATATAAAAGAACTGCTTATATTCGTATTTTGAGGCGGATGTGTTAAAACTGACCCACACGCGAGGCACCCGTTTTCTTCTTCAGTAATAGACTTCTTCTTGATTACCGACCCGCACTGCGGGTGAGTGATTCTTCTCCCTGAAATAGATCACCCATGGTTTCTAGATAGAGCCTGGCGGCACTCACTCTGAGATGCTTGGTATTGTAATCAGGGTCTGCCTTGAGCTTGCTGTACATGCTGTTCAGGTGATGTTCGACTGTCTTGATATCAATATAAAGTGTTTCGGCTATGGCCGAGTTGGTATACCCCTGTGAGAGAAGGCTGAGAATTTCCAGCTCCCTTGTGGTAAGCTGCTTCAGGAACGGGCACTCCGGTTTTCCGGCGAACATAAAAGTAGCCAGAGGCGGGTCGAGGATAACCTGTCCCTGGCTGACTGCCAGAATCGTTCGGCATAGCTGGTCGATATTGTCCAGCGATTGTTTTAAAAAGAGCGCCATACCACTTTCGCCACTCAATGCCAGCCTGCGTAACAATTCAATGTCCTGCGAACTGTAAAATACCAATAATATAACTATCCCCATCTGAGGATAGCTGTTTCTGATTTGCTCTAATTCATCGATAATATTCACATCGAGTTTCTTAACGCTTAATAGTAATACATCGGGACAGAGTTCTGATACCGCTTTCGTCATGTTACCTGTTTCGCCATTGGCTGAAACCCGCAACAGGTCGATATTAGCCCGCGCTGGCAGGATATAGCTGTAGATATCCCGATATATTTCCTGCTCCTCCACTACATACAGACTTACCGACTCCGATTTCATCTGAACCATACTTTAGCCTTTCACACCGTATCTTTTGGGAAGCGCAATCAGAAATTTGCCGGAAAGCAGGCGGATTCTGGATTATGGAGAATTATCAGCAATTTAATTTACTTAACTTTCGCCTTCCTCCCATCAACAGCCACTGATGCTCTTCAACTCGTAACTATTGATGATTGTAGCCTATATTCATAAAGAGATTAATAAAAATTTATAAACTTTCCATTAAGATATCATTAATATTCCATTATATTTATGCCATCTGGCGAATTCATGCTTTGATTCTGCCATCTTAACCCCCAGTTTGCAATACATGCTATCCCCCAATTCATCCTAGGGATTTCCTTACTTTGGAACTGGTAAATTACCCCTGAGAATTATTGGGAAAATGACTTGCCAAGATTGGGGATGGTCTAGTAGTCACTGAATTCCATCAGAGGTAGATTGGAAGAGTCCATGATATTTTCAAGGGAGGGAACCGTGATGCGCAGATTGGTAAGAAGGCTAAAGAAGGACCAAGAAGGCATCACCGGGATCGAGACCGCTATTATCCTCATCGCTTTTGTCATCGTTGCCTCGGTGTTTGCCTACGTCGTTCTCTCAGCCGGCCTGTTTTCAACCCAGAAGGCGAAGGAGGCCATCCATGCCGGCCTGGAGGAAGCCCAGTGCACCGTAGAGGTGAAGGGTAATATCTATGGTCGCATGGAGAGTAGCATTTTACAGGAAGTATTTTTTACGCTGGGCACTACCACGGGAGGCGGCGAGATTGACTTCACCGATACCTCGTCAGCCAACAGCAGCAATTTGGTTATTATTTCATACAGTGACACCTACCAGATATTCCCCACCGTAAACTGGACAATGACCAAGCTGAACACGACAGACCCCGACAACGTGCTCGACAAGAACGAATTGTTTATGATTTCTGTTGACCTGACCTGTGTCAGCGCCAATGCCACTCCGGAGCAAATGCCGGGACCATACCATACTTTCCAGCTGGAAGTGAAACCTCCTGTCGGCGCTGTACTCGTCCTCGAGCGGACTATCCCTGCCAGAGTAGACCAGATTGTTAATTTGTATTAATCGTTTAGAAATATGTCAAGTGGAATTTTACAACGAAGGCCACATTACAAACAAGGCCCCAGCTTCTTGCAGATGGCGATTGCCTTTACCACGGGCATGATTATTACAGCGGCCATGGCGTTAATTCCGGCTGCTGATGAAATATCCATACCCCGGTCAAATCATGATTCTGCGGTACCTGCGTTGCCGAATGCCCCATCTCCCTCGAGGCACAGCGACAGTCCCGACGCGAGTAGTCCGTTAGAATCCTGTGTGACGGAACTGGTTTACACTCCGGTTAAGGCGTTGGCACTACCCTGTTGAACTTATAAAGCCGAAACATCAGTACCGGCAAATCGGCGATAGTGGTAGTAAAAACAACCTGAATACAAGGTGTAGCCATTAATATATTAAAGCAAAACAATGGAAGGGGGTGATGTCTAAGGCAATAGAAGCGGGTAGTAAAAGTAGTAAAAGAAGCAGCGCAAAACATCTTTACTCGAACAATTTCCATTAATTAAGGAGGAAAAATGCTTAAGAAATTCTTAAATCATGAGAAAGGTATAACTGGTTTAGAGACCGCTATCATCCTGATTGCTTTTGTCGTGGTTGCCGCGGTATTTGCTTACACGGCATTATCCGCCGGCCTGTTCTCCACCCAGAAAAGCCAGGAAGCAGTCTATTCAGGGCTCAGGGAAGCCCAGAGCACTCTGGAACTCAGGGGTGGCGTAATTGCTGTTGCCGATTCCACAGGTTCCAGCGGCAATATCTCGCAGCTTAAGTTAGTCGTTGCCAGCGTCCTGGGTGGAGACCCCGTTGACTTCACGGAGCCCACCGATGCCAACAATGATGGCATAGCCGACCTGGATTCCGAGAATGTTGTCGTAATCAATTACCAGGACCAGAGCCAGACAGCCGATGACATCTGCTGGACCATTTCCAAGCTGGGGAACTCTGACGCCGATGATCTTTTGGAGGACTACGAGAGATTCGAAATAACCATTGGTGGCGATTCTGGCCTTGGTGACCTCATGGACGCTCTCACCACTCCCCTGTCGGTGAAGACGGAATTCAACATTGAGATCCTGCCACCCGGCGGGGCTACCCTGAACATCGAACGCACCACGCCCGCATGGATCGATGACATAGTAAACCTGAGATAAGCATGTCATATCTGACGCAACAATATAATAAGGAGGAAAAATGCTTAAGAAATTCTTAAATCGTGAGAAAGGTATCACCGGCCTGGAAACCGCCATTATCCTGATTGCCTTTGTAGTTGTCGCTGCGGTCTTTGCTTATACCACTCTATCCGCAGGCCTGTTCTCCACCCAGAAAGCCCAGGAAGCTGTATACTCCGGTCTTAAAGAAGCCCAGAGTACCCTGGAGCTCAAAGGTAACGTTATCGCCACTGCCAATACCACAGGCTTCACCGGTACCATCAAGCAGATAAGTTTTACCCTAGCCAATGTGCTTGGCGGTGAAATGATTGACTTTACCCCACCCACCGCAGCCTCGGACAATACGGGAGTGGCTGCTGATAACAGCGCTAACAAGGTCGTCATTAACTATGTTGATAAGGAACAGACAGTTAATGACCTCTACTGGACCATTACCAAGCTGGGTGGTTCCGATGAGGACGATTTGCTCGAGAACAACGAGAAATTCAAGCTAACGATCGGGAGTGACAATGAAAGTATAGGCGGGGGCAACCTTATGGACGCCATGACCTCGTCAAACCTGAGCATCAACACTGAGTTCAGCTTGATAGTTAACACACCCGTTGGTGCTGTGCTGGAGATTGAGCGCACCACGCCTGCTTACATTGACGCTATAATGAACCTGCGCTAATTCTCATCGTTGTTATGTTATACGGGGTGGGGGTTATAACTAGCCCCCACCCCAATCCCAGCGTACCGGGAGGTTTACCCGCTTCCAGAAGCTGTGGTATATGAGGATGATAACTGAATGCGTGTGTTCCGAGAGAATAATGGAGGTCTTCTGTGGACAAGGCCGTAACTACAGCTCTACTTATCATAGCGGGGGTTGTTTGTATGATATTTGTCTTTAACAGTGTTTATCCGATGGTAAACCGTTCCAGCCAGGCGATGGTCAGTATGGCCGAGCAGGTTGACGAACGGATGAAGAGCCGGATAAACATTGTTCATGCTGCAAATACAGCCAACCGCACGTCTGTTTACCTGTGGGTAAAGAACGTAGGTACTCAGCGGGTGGTAGATATTGATGAGTGCGACCTGTTTCTGGGCCCATCTGATAATTTTTCTCGTATTCCTCATGTGGAAGATGCCGAAGGCAGCTATCCACAGTGGACATATGATCTGGAGAATGATACCGAGTGGCAGACCAGTGCCACTCTAAAAATTACTATTAGTTATACCAGTGACCCGGGTGCCGGGACTTATTATACGAAATTAATTATTCCTAACGGCGTATCCGACGAATACTACTTCAGCATGTAACGGAGAAAAGTATGGAGACAGTCATCGTCTCTTTAATATGTATAGCCCTGATAGTCTTTGGTGGCATGACAATGTCCCAGGGATTTATGACGTCAGTTGATGCCAGCACAACGGGACTGGAGGAGATAGGCCAGAGAGACGAAACCATAATGAGGACTGAGGTAACGCCTATCAACACCAATCAGCCGGCGTTAAATACGCTGGAGGTGATACTGGAAAATACGGGCCAGACCAAGCTGGCGGATTATGAAAAATGGGACTTTATCGTCCAGTATTATGATGGCACCGGCACCTATCACATCAAATGGCTCGACTACAACCCGGAAACACTCGATGATAACCAATGGGAGGTGGCCTGGATTCGACTCGATGGAGCGGCCGAGATATTTGAACCGAACGTGCTAAACCCCGAAGAGCAGATGATGATAAGGGCGCAGCTCGATCCACCAGTGGGAACCGGCACAACCAATATGGCGGTTGTCGGCACACCCAGTGGCATTACAGCCTCAACTTATTTCTCTCCGTAATGAGGTGGGATAATAGTAAACCAAAAGTTTTAACCGAAAGTACTAGGCGAAAGTATAGAAATTAATAATGACGCTGTAGTACTACTACTATGGAGTGAACAATATGGCGATAATCGTCGTCACAATTATATGTATAGTCATGATAGTGGTTGGAGGCATGACATTATCACAGGGCATACTTACCTCGGCGGACGCAACGGCCTTTAGTGTCGAGGGTATAAGCATAAGAGAGGGTGAAATGACCAGAACGGAACTGGATGCAGTCCGTGCCGCCCATCTGCACTGGGCTGACCAGCTGCGTGTGACTGTCGAAAACAGCGGTCAAACCAAGCTGGCCAGTTTCAATAAGTGGGACCTTATTACGAATTATTTCGATAGTGGCGGCACCTATCATTCGGAGTGGCTCCCTTACACTGACGAAGAACCAGAGGACAATGAGTGGCAGAAAGCCAAACTCTGCCTGAACGGACAGGCAGAATTTTTTGAGCCGGAAATAATGAATCCCGAAGAGGAAATGATAATCCTGGCCAAGCTCAGTCCGCTCCCGGGCGATGCCACCACGGGTAATATAACCATCGCTACACCCAATGGCATTTACGATTCTATTTCTTTCTCCAATTTAGGCTATGCACTGCTCACTCCCCATTCGGAGAATACGACCATTGCTGGGACGGATTACTTCGAGCTTGTAGAAGCGACTCCGGGCGATGGTATCGCAATAACGGAAACGACGGATATTTTTACCGCCAATGAAACCGCCAGAAAGGTACTTTATGATGAGAATAACCCCTCAAGACTGGCGAGGCATGTATATCCCCTGACCGGAATCGAACAGATTCCGACAGCCACCTGGACAGTCTATTACCGGTGCCGCACCTTGGGATTCGGGAGTATTGAAGATAATGACGTCAATTTCAGTATAGATATATTTATCCGCAGGCCAGACGGTTCAATCATGACAGTATTAGCCTTTCATGTAGCCAAGGCCTATCTCACCTCAGGTGAAGTTGATATGTGGGTGACCAAGAGCGCCACCTATAATTTCCCCGGATATACAGTGGATGACGATAACGACTACCTTGAGATTGTCTATTACGGTCAAACAGACAGCGAGGGGCCAAGCAGTCCGGGATACATGCAGATAAGGATAGATGATAGCACTCTGGACAAAAGTTACCAGACAAGGATAGAAGCTTAGCAGGGAAAATGACATCATGCTAGATAAACTGATACGAAAAATACGGAAGCAGGACGGACAGAGCAAGGGCAAGGGCCAGGCCTCGGGGGCATTGAGCTTCGACATGTACTACCAGCTTTCCTACATGTCAACCATTGCCGCTGCGGGTGTACCGCGTGACCAGATATTCGAGCGTTCTGCTGAGCTTGCCTGCTCTTCCGCCGAATACTTCAAGAGAATCGAACTCGCTCGCAAACGCCTGAAATACGATTACGCCCGGGCCTGCCGCGCCGTTGGAGAACCGCTCAAGGAAGAAGAAGTAAAGGGATTACTCCTCCGCTTCTCCAGTTCCCTTATCTCCGGCGAACCTGAGGCTGACTTCCTGACAAGGGAAGCCAAGGCCAGAGCTGATGACTATGAAAACGAGTACGGAAGAAGCCTGGAAGCCCTGAAAATGTGGACTGACGCCTATGTTTCGCTCATCCTGGCCGCCGTCCTGGTAGTAGTTGTCGGAGTAGTCTCTACCATGATATGGAAAATAGAGACCACTCTGGTCCTTGGCATGGCTTTTGTTGCCATCTCCACCACGGCTGTGGGCGTCTGGCTGATATGGGTAGTATCGCCAAAAGAGGCCACAGTATTGAGATGGGCAGGCTCAGATGAACAAAGGCTGGCCCGAAAGCTGGTCAAGCCGATTTTACCCGTTACTGTAGCCGTCGGCGCCTTCTTTATGCTAACAGGACAGAATATGGGAATGGCACTGCTGGCGATAGCCGCCATGGTCTTCCCCATTGGCTTCATTATGACTAAAGATGATAGAAAAATAGCCAAAAGGGATGACGAGGTTGGGACATTTCTGAGGTCGCTGGGTGGTGTCTGCACGGCACTGGGAACAACCGTAAATTCGGCTCTGGGCCGTATCGACCTTGATGCCATTAATATACTCAGGATTTCAGTTAAAAGACTTCACACCAGGCTCACAGCTGGTATACGATCAAGGCTGTCTTGGCGAAAGTTCGTTGATGAGACCGGTAGCGAACTGGCTCACCGCAGTGTGGGTATGTTCTATGATGCCATTGAGGTGGGCGGCTCGGCGGGAGTGGCCGGTCAGCAGGCCGCAGCCTACGCCAACAGGGTGGCGCTGCTACGGGCCAGACGAAGGACGGTATCCGGTCCTTTCCGCTGGCTCTGCCTCACCATGCATACTTCGGTTGTCATTATTCTGGTTTTTATCACCGAGGTTATAATAGCTTTTAGCTCAATGTTGAACACAGCACAGGATACGATGCCCAAAATATCCGGTGCCCCGACTCTGAGTTCCTTTTCCAGTTTTAATCTTTCCGGTCTCGAACTTATGCACAGTCTGGTAATACCGCTGGTCCTGATATTCACGGTGGCCAACGCTATTGTCCCCACCGTAGCCGAAGGTGGCAGTAAATTTAAAATATTAAGTAACCTGGGAATGACAGCGGCTATTTCCGGTATGTGCCTCTTAATCCTGCCGGTTTTAGCTGACGCGCTGTTTACGTCCGTTTCCCAGTTTTAAGGAGGCAACATGAATTCAGATGATAGAGTTGATGCTATTAACGAGGAATTTCAACAGCTAAAGGATGAATTGAAAGAGATTCTTCTGGATATTCGCACATATTTAATGGAAGCAGAAACCCCAATACCGAATGACCTTGATAGGGAAAAGCTTCGTCAGGAACTTGACACCGAAAGGGGGTAAAGCCATATGGAATCTGATAAGAAACTGGAAACCCTGGAAGAAGAATTTAAGCTTATGAAGGGAGAGCTAAAGCAGACTCTCGCCAGCGTCCGAGATTACCTGCTTAATATGGAATTACCATCTTCAGAATTCTCGTCTATCATAGAAGCGCTTGGCGATGCTGACGGCGGGAAAGTAACCATGCAGGGCAGCCTTGCCATGCCCACTGATAACGCCCCTACCCAGGAGACACAGGAGGTATTTGAAGAACCGGATGAAGAATCCCCTGAACTTGAATCAGAGCTGTCTCCGGAGGGGGATGAGCTTGATGAGCCGCACGAGTCGTTTGTGAGCGAACCGGAACCGTTGACAGAGGAAGAACTGATTACCCAGGAGGAAGACATCGAGCCCGAAGATGAGCAACTCCCGGATGAGGAAAGTAGCGATGAAATCGATGAATCCGATGAATTTGATGAATCCGATGAATTTGATGAATCTGGGCTGCCTTTTGAGGAGGAACCACAAATGGAATATGAAAAAATCGATGCCGAAGCGAACCAGTCCATACCGAAGGTCAATCTGCTGGCTAACCTCATGACCTGGGTTGCTCGGGCTAAGAAAGAAATAGGTTATGAGCAATTGCCCCTCTTCCTGGAGGTTTACGGTATAAGCGGGCACCTATCGCCCGAACTGAAAGAGTCTATCCTGCACCTCGCGGAGATAACCGCCGAGGAGACGGATGAATCTCATAAGTCCGAGGTCTGGAGCCGCTCGATGCTAACGTTACACGGCATACTGACCGGTGGTTATATACCGCTTAATCCAATAAAACCGGACTGGATTGATGAAAACAGCGAGATGCAGGCAGGTGAGGACGAGATAATCGAGGTGGACAAGGCGAAGGATTCACCGGTAAAACTGAAACTGGTATTTCCGGACGGTGAAGGTGAGAGCAAAGAATTTTGTATTAACCTCACTCCCGAAACAGACAGCAAAGACGCTTAAGATAAATACGATAACTGAGAATCCAGAAACGAGAGAGGTGATGTATTATGGCAAATGACCCGAAGAAAAAAGAGTGCATTCTTACCGGTGTACCGGAAGTAGACGAAAAACTGGGTGGCGGCATTCCGCTGGGCTCCCTATGTCTTATTGAAGGTCACTCCGATGCCGGCAAAAGCGTCTTATGCCAGCATTTAACCAATGGTACCCTCGTTACCGGCGAGACATCGGTAGCTTACTATACTACAGAGAATAATGTAAGGAGCTTGATCAGCCAGATGGACTCGCTGGCACTGGACGTACTGGACCATTTCCTGGCAGACCACCTGCGGATTTTCCCCCTGACCTTTCACCACAGTATGCAGGGTGGGCAGAAACCCTTTCATGTTCTGACACATCATTTCTCCCACCTGCCTCAAGAATTTAAATTAATAATAGTAGACTCAATTACCCTGCTTGTAGCACACAGTAATACGGTAGCCATTATAGATTTCTTTTCCAGATGTAAAAGTATGTGCGATGACGGACGAACCATAATCCTGGTAGCACACTCTTACGCCTTTGAAGAGGATATACTTTCCCGAACCCGCTCACTGTGTGACGCGCGCTTCAGGCTCAAGCTGGAGCAGGTCGGTGACAACATGATAAAGCTCATGGAAGTCTTAAAGGTGCGCGGTGCAGAACGGCCAACAGGAGACGTTGTCAGTTTTGATATAGAACCAAAACTTGGCATGCGAATCATTCCTCTCGCTAAAGCCAGAGTCTAGGAGGTTCAATGCTTCGTCTGCCATTTGAAATAAAGCCCTGTCCTGGGGACTGCGGTAAAGAATGCGGTGCGAAACCCGATAAATGCCCGATATATCCCAAACTCTCGCCCGAGTTTCAGGAGAAATGCAGGAAGAACCCGCATCTCCTGCAATACGTGCGTATCCTGCCAACGGATAAAGTCGGCGTTCCGCAGTTCTACGAGAAAATTACGCGGAGTTTAAAGGGTACCAAAGATCCTAATCTTATCTACGAGGTAGGCGGCGGGGTATTTGTACATATTCTGGCAAATCCTGAAGATGTCAGGGACTATTACATTGCCGTGGAACCGAGTCTTGTGGATGCCCAGGATAAAAACCTTGACGAAATTGAGCTGCGACTAGCCGATTTCGTTGAAGAGCTTGAGGGCGTAGCCGATTCCACGAAGCGATTTGAAATCATTATGAGCATTGTCGATAGACTGGTTATTGTCAGCAGAGGCGCCGGTGGCACGCCGGACAAAACAGAAGATGGTGGTAATGGTAAAAAACCTGCCCCGACCAAGAGCAAAGGGAATGTTAAGTCAAAGATACATCTAACCAAGTTCCAGTATAACAGTCTCCACTATCTGCTTCGGCGCAAACTGGAAGGCATGGGAGTTCTGGACCCTATGATACTAGACCCCAATATCGAGGACATCTCATGCGCCGGCCTGGGAAATATCTTTGTGGAGCATAAAATTTTCGGCAGTCTCCGCACCAGTATCGGCTTTGAGACACACGAAATACTGGACAAGTTTGTCATTGAGCTTGCTGAGGGGATTAAACATCCGGTAACCTTTCGTGAACCCTGTGTTGACGCGACGCTGCCTGACGGCTCCCGTATCAATATCGTCTACGGAACCGATGTTTCCAAGCGAGGCAGTAACTTTACCATCAGAAAGTTCAGCGAGACACCGCTTAGCATACTGGAACTCATCCAGTTTGGCGCTCTTAACTACGATATGGCCGCCTATTTATCGCTGGTCCTGCAGGAAGGCATGAATGCCTGGGTATCCGGAGAGACTGCTTCGGGTAAAACTACGCTGCTTAATGCGCTTACCACCTTTATACCGCCCGAGGCGAAGATAGTAAGCATCGAGGACACCCCGGAAGTTCAGGTTCCCCACCATAACTGGATTCGCGGTGTCACCCGCGGTTCGTCCAAGGAGTCGGATGCATCCGAGGTGTCCATGTTTGACCTGCTTAAGGCTGCCCTGAGGCAGAGGCCTAACCTTATCATCGTCGGTGAGATACGAGGTGTTGAAGGAGCCATCGCCTTTCAGGCAATGCAAACCGGTCATGCCTGTATGAGTACCTTCCACGCTGCATCGGTATCCAAGCTTATTCAGCGTGTCACCGGTAACCCGATTAACGTACCCAAATCATATGTTGACAACCTTAACATAGTTATTATATGCCAGCAGGTCCGCCTGGCAAGCGGCGCTTTAGCAAGACGAATCACCAGTGTCAATGAAATAGTCAGCTATGATTCCGTTGCCGACAGCTTTTCCTTCATCGAGTCATTCACGTGGAATCCGCTGGATGACTCCTTCCTGTTCCGGGGATTCCAGAACTCCTACATACTGGAGAATAAAATCGCACCCCGGCGCGGCTTCCCGGAGGAAAAGAGAAGGCAGGTTTACAAGATACTAAAACAAAGAGCGGATGTCTTGAAGCGTATTCACGAACAGGGTAAAACCAATTTCTATGATGTCTACGCAATACTGTCCAAGGCTTATCGCGAAGGATTATTTAGGTAACATGTAAATAATTAATAATTTATTAAGTAAGTCTGAGAGTTTGCTATTAGGGAGGTCTAAAATGCGTTTTAAGAGTTTTAAACTGGGTATGCTGAAAGGCAAGTCTGAGGAAGACTATACAGATACCGATGAAGAACAGGTCAGTAATGAAACTGAGGATATCGCAGTAACAGAACAATCGCCGGAAGGAGTATCGGACGTGTCAAACGAGGCTGGAAAAGATGAAGAACCCACACCCGGACCGCACGGACCTTTAAGTGAGCTGACTGTCGAGCCGCAGGATACGATGCTGGATGAAGAGGCAGACGTTAGCAGTCTGTTTGATGAATCTGAGGAAGACGTGAAGATTGTCGAAGTAAGCGCTGAAGCTACCGCTGCGGAAGAAAAGGAAAAAGAGGAAGAGAAAGAGCCACCAAAAACAGAGGATGATGATTCATTCAGCAATCTCTTCAGTAGTGAAGAGGAGGAGGTCAATCCGCTGGCCAACCTTATCAATTCGTTACCTGACGTCACCACACGAGAATTGCTCGATGACCTGCGGGAAATAAACGAATTATTGCAGGACGGACAGCAGAAATAAATGAGACTTAGCATGCGTAGCTTATCGTTCCTGCCGTTGAGACTGGGTGAATACCCCGATAAAATAGGGGGTTATCATGGTTGCCTCTGTGGTAAAGCAGTAGTAGCCTGAAATTGTGAGGCATCTGGAAAGAATGCCCGTAAAACCATTTGCCAAAAAACAAGCCACAATAGAAGAGGAAGCCAGACCCTGGAAATAGGGAGGCCTCAGATGAGGAATACACATAATAAGAAAAGATACCTGTGGGCAAATGTACACCTGCGGTATATCATAGCTATCGTGGTGGTCTGCTCCATCATTTACTACCTGCCCTTCATAGCCGGTTCCGCCGGCTGGACCTCCATGGCAAATTCTATGTACGGCCTTCACGATTTCTACGGGATAGATTTCCTCGGGCTGGTATTCTTCGCCCCGGTGGTATATGCCGCCTACGTACTCGGCGTGATACCTGCCGTGCTGACCGCCCTGGTCGCCATGATGATACTCCTGCCCCATGCCATACTGATAGATACCTATCCTAACGCCATGTTCAAACCCACAGCATTCGTCATCATCCTCAGCGCCGTAGGTGCCGTAGTCGCCATGCTGCAAAAGAGTGAAGAGCAACACCACCAGAGAATGAAGGAGATGAAGTGCCTCTATGACATCGGTAAAGCGACTGAAGAAAGCAAGTCGATAGATGAGTTCCTTTCAAAAGTGGTTACTCTGATTCCGCAGGCCATGCAGTACCCCGAAGAGACAAGGGTCAGAATCACCTTTCATGACCAGGTCTTTAAAAGCCCCGGATTCCAGAAGTCTTTCAGTAAAATAACGGAAAACCTGATAGTGGGTGGTGAAACGCTGGGCATGGTCGAAATATACTCAACACGGAGTAACCCTTACCTGAAGAAGAGGAACCACCTGACCAAAACCCTCGTGGAAAGAATCGGTGGTGCCATACGCCAGCTGGAACTGGAGCAGTCACTCCGTGGTTACTACGAGCAGCTGGAAAACGAAGTTGAGAACAGGACGAAAGACCTTGAGCAGGTTCAGGAAAAGCTCATCCGTTCCGAGAGGTTAGCCGCCGTTGGCGAACTGGCCTCGGGTGTAGGCCACGAACTCCGCAATCCTTTGAACGTGATAAGGAACTGCGCCTATTTGCTTAACATGCCTCTAACCGAAAAAGAGGACGAAGAGGCACTGAATACACTGAAGGTTCTGGACAAGCAGATTGACATAGCCAACAAAATTGTCACAGACCTTCTGGACTTCACACGCATCAAACCACCGTCACAGGTCAGGGTTGACGTGAGTAATCTGGTCAATGAGAGCCTGTCATGGGTGACGGTACCCAAAAATATAAATATCCGTACCAATACAAATGGTAATCCATTGCCGGTTAGAACTGACGCCGAGCAGATATGCCGCGTTTTTACCAATATCATCTCCAATGCAATACAGGCCATGAACGGTAAGGGAGAACTGGATATAGATACCGGTATTGAGGATGGCTTCGTAAGGATTCAGTTCAAGGATAATGGCTGCGGCATACCTGAAGAAAATCTTGAAAAGATATTCGAGCCTCTTTTCACCACCAAACCGAAGGGGATTGGCCTCGGCCTGGCCATTACCAAAAGACTGGTGGAGCAGAACGGAGGCAAAGTCGACGTTGCCAGCCAGACAGGTAAGGGCACGACGTTTACCGTAAAACTGCCGCTCGCGAAAAGGAGGTAGGCCCGGAATGCATGATGAACTGACCATCCTTGTAGTTGATGATAACAAAGATTTACTCGATACTTTTTCCCTGATTTTAAAGCGGCGCGGTTTCTGCGTTGAAACGGCAGAAAACGGGGCTTCCGCTGTCGATAAATTTAAAGAACAGAACTTCGACGTCACGCTGATGGATATTGTCATGCCCGAGATGAACGGTGTTGAAGCGTTCCGTAAAATTAAAGAGATGCACCCTGAAGCGTCAATTATCCTGATGACAGCGTACTCCGAGGAAGAGTTGATTCAGCTGGCGAAAGATGAGGGTGTCCATAAAGTAATTCATAAACCTATAAAAATTGAACAGCTGATTGAACTGATAAAAGAAGCCGCCACCAGCCAGCCGATTCTCATCGTGGATGATGACGATGATATCTGCCAGACCCTGACAAAGGTGCTGACGTTGCAGGGGCATCAGGTGCTCGCCGCCGGCAGCGGCGAAGATGCCATCCTCATAGCCCAAGAAAAAGACTGCCAGATAGCCTTTATTGACGTCAAGCTGCCGAATATAGACGGACTGGAGACATTCCTCAGGCTGAAAGAAATCAATCCGGATATCCTCACCATTATGATGACCGGATTTCGTAACGAAGTTAAAGACGCCCTGGAAAAGGCGCAGGCAGCCTCGGCTATTACCTGCCTCTACAAACCGTTTGACCCTGCCGAAGCCGCCGACCTGGTGAAAAAAATCAGTAAGAAACATCGCAAATCGGGGACCGAAGATGAAAGCCAAGGACAGCATACTGGTAGTTGATGATGACCTTGATTTCCTGGAAATCATCAAGCGTATCCTGGAACTCAAGGGATATGAGGTAGAGACCGCCCCGTCGGCCGATGAGGCGATTTCCCGTGCAGAAGAGCGTTTTTATAATGCGGCCATTCTTGATATCAGCCTGCCGGATGCCGATGGCACCGAGCTGTTATCCAGGCTTCTTGAAGTGCAGCCGGATATCGTAGCCATAATGCTGACCGGCCATTCTTCGGTCAAGAATGTCGTAACATCGATGAACCGCGGCGCTTTTGCTTATCTGGAGAAACCCCTGGATCCGGACAACCTTTTATCGGTTATCAGCCGCGGGATTGAGAAGCAGCAGCTTGTCCTGGAGAACCGTGAATTAATGGAAGAACTGGAGCAGCATAACCGCGTTACTGACACGCTGCTCAGCGTATCCCGGGCGGTATCGCAGTCACTCGACCTTCAGCAAATTATCGATTCGGCACTGGAAAACGTAGCCAAATCCACCGGCATCGAGGCGATTTTCATCTATCTCTATGAAAACGACCGCCTGGTGCTCAAGGGATACTACGGATTATCGCGCCGGATAACCAAAGCAATGAGAAAAGAGCTTGACAAGGACGATGGAGTTATCGGCCGCATCTTCGAGCAGGCCAGCCCCGTCATCGTAGACCATTTATCGGAGTCTTCCGAGCCTGATATAGCCTTCCTAAACAACAAGGGCTACCGGTCATTTGCGGGCATTCCGTTAACCATTCTGGGAGAAAGCATCGGCGTTCTGGGGGTTGCCACGGGCTCAACACATGGCTTCAGTTCCAAGAGCATCGAACTGCTCGCTGGAATCGGCAGGGAGATATCCATCGCCGTACGCAATGCCCAGCTGTACGAGGAGGCATCAAGCGCCAAATCGCTCAGGGAGCTGGACTCAATGCGCACCGATTTCCTGGCTAATGTATCCCACGAACTGCGCACGCCCCTCGCCGTGATTAAGGGCTCAGCCAACAGCCTCCTGCAATCGGACGTGATTTTTGACGAAGAAACACGGCGGGACTTCGTGCAGTCCATCGACAAGGATGCCGATACGCTTAGCCGCCTGGTAGATGACCTGCTAATGATGTCCCGTCTCGAAGCCAACGCCCTGGAGGTCAAAAAGAAACCGCATAAACTTACCGACGTGGTCGATTCGATAAAAGATAGACTGGATAATCTGACAGCCAGGCACCACCTCCGCTTTGATATCCCCGATGAAGCGCCTCGGGTTGTTATTGACGAAGGCCGTATCGGCGAAGTGCTTACCAATCTGGTGGAGAATGCCGTCAAGTTCTCCGAGGAGAATACCACCATTACCATTGAAGCCAGTCCTAACGGCAGGGAAGTTATTGTCAGCGTGTCTGATGAAGGTATTGGTATTCCTCCGGAACTGCACCAGAGAATATTCGACCGCTTCTTTCAGGGAGACGAACGTAAGACGGGACGAAGAAAGGGAAGCGGACTGGGACTCGCTATATGCCGCGGTATTATCGAGGCACATGGTGGCAGAATCTGGGTGGAAAGCGAACCGACCAGGGGCACCAGATTCAGCTTTAGTCTGCCGGTTAGTTGAAGGAGGAAATAACCGTGGACAAAAGGAATATCCTAATTGTTGATGATGACCCGGCCATACTGAGATTGCTCAGCACCAACCTCAAGGCCAGGGGCTATGAAGTCACTACCGCAACCGATGGCGAAGAATCTCTGGAAGCGGTGCAGAGAGACTTTGTGGACCTGATAATCCTCGACCTCATGATGCCCAAGGTGGACGGTGTGGAGGTATGCCGCCGCATTCGGGAATGGTCTGACATACCCATTATCATACTCAGCGCCAGAGGCGATGAAAATGCCAAGGTCAAGTGTCTGGAACTGGGCGCCGATGACTACCTGACCAAGCCTTTTGGCATTCCCGAACTGATGGCACGAATCAAAACGGCTTTCCGCCACCGCGGTGATCCCACCGTAGCACCCGCCCAGGCCACCTTCACCTGTGACGGCCTGGAAATCAACTTCGCCAAGAGGCGCGTCACCGTAAACGGCAGGGAGATAACACTCACCCCCACCGAATACTCGCTGCTGCAATACCTGGCCGTTAATTCCGATAAAGTCCTGACGCATAACATGCTCCTGCAGAACGTCTGGGGAAACGAGTACTCTTCGGAAAAGGAATACCTTCGTGTCTTTGTAGGGCGGTTGCGCCGCAAGCTGGAACCCGATGCCAAGAACCCGAAATATATCCAGACCATCCCCGGCGTGGGCTACCACCTGGCAACGGCGTGAAATTAGCCTTTAGTTAGAATTGAAAGCAACGGGGGAGCTATAATGGCTCCCCTTTTTTATTTACATACACTTTTACGTTGGCTATGTACAATACTTTATTTCAGCCAATTTCACACTCTAAACGCACTTTATACTTGTTTCCTGTATCCCCACCCCATCATTAACAAGATATTTATCTTACATACGCTGCCGTTTATGCCGTGTTTACTGCCTGAATGTTAGTCTTATACCAGAACATAGAATGACAACCACAAGGAGGCTGACATGCTGGCAAAAACAAAAATACTTACCGTTAGCAGCGACCCGGACCTACGCAGAATCCTGCAACAGGGATTGGGTAACGGTAATTTCGAGATAGTATGTACGGAGCATACCGGAAACACCCTGAAAGACGTCATTATCGCGGAAGAACCCAATTTTATAATCCTGGATATCCTGATGCCCGATCTTGATGGCATCGAAATATGCCTGCGACTTCGCCAGTGGACTCAGCTCCCCATCATGATGCTCACGACCTGGGGCACCGAAGACAGCACGGTACGAGGACTGAACCTGGGTGCTGACAGCTATCTGACCGAGCCTTTCGGTATTGATGTATTAAAAGTACGGATAAAGGAGACTCTCAAGCGGAATACTGCCGCCACGTACGATCCTTTCGCTAATATTAATTTCCAGAAGCCTTAAAACCTAGGATATTACTTTACAGGCTGTCCCCGGCCCGATAGTTTTTAACATGTCACAGGGCTTGGCAAACGAATTGCTAAGCCCTTTCGCTTTATAGTTGATGTCCCATCAAATCCACTGTCGCTTCCAACATCAAAACGTTTACAGGATATTTACGGCATCCCCCCAGCTTTTTATGCCTTATTACTCACGATAGCTATAAGCTAAGACTACAAGATAGAAGCCCGACCTACTCCAAAGCTAAAAACACAAGGTCAACTATAATGAAAAGAAAGCTCATATTCGTCCTGTTCGCGGCATTACTACTTGCTCCCTGGCCGGTAGCATATGCCTATGACGACGGTACGAGCAGGCAGCCTCAGGTACAGATAGAAGCCGCCGCCCCCACGGCTGTACCAGTATTAAATGTTTTCGGTAAAGCGGTGGGCGGTATAACTCCCGGCGATCTATTCTATATTGATACCGGCGACGTTGCCACCGATATCCCCATTACCCTTTATATTACCAACACCGATGAGCTTATCAAGCATTACCGCTACATGACCCTAAATATCGGTGTCTATGTCCAGACCAGCAGCGGCCAATGGGAGAAAGTAGCCACGGGTGACGGCGAAATGCTCCCTGCTATCTACATAACGATGTCAAATGGCCAAGCGAGCTTCACCCTTCCAGGACATACCAGATATAAAATCACCGTTGATAAGGGCTGTTTTTACTGCTATGGAACCAGCAACGGTGAGAGAGTTGCCGCGCCCGCTTTTTATCTGACAGCGGGATAAAAAACGAGACAGAACAGGCTGACTATAAATACATATTGGCACAGGAGGCGAAGTAAGTATGTTAATACTATGGATACGGAGAAATAAAACAGACAAGCAAACAAGCCCACCTAAAAACGATAAAGAGACCCTTAAGAAACATAACGAGGACATGAAAAAGTTTCGCCTTTCACATCCCGAGATTGAAACCATAAACGTCAAGGACATTATCGCGCCCGATGGAGCCATTCTTGCCCCGGTCCACGGCGTGAAATTAGCCAAGAATGTACAGAACTGACGTTGCGATATCTCGAGAGGCATCTATCGGATAACAAGGCATAGCAACGGGTTTACTCGAGATACACATATAGCTCTCCTGTAAATAGAAGATGGGAGAGCTATTCTTATACTTACCCTACGCTTCCGGATTACTCTATCTCGCTTGCCACAATATCGTCAGCAATGATAAAATGAAACACAGTACATACAGGCATGGGCCGCTAGCTCAACTGGCAGAGCAGCTGACTCTTAATCAGCCGGTTGGAGGTTCGAGTCCTCCGCGGCTCACCACCAAGCTAGGCAACCGGTTGACTAGGTCGAGACCTCAAAGGTAGAGTGAGGCTAAGAGCAACCAGTTGACTAAGCAAAAAATTAAGAATTAGGGCCGACCGCAATGAAGAGTGAGACAGAATGACAAAGGTATCGGTCTACAAGATTTGGTGAAGGGATTTCTCTTCTCCCTCCAGGCTGAAGGGCGCGCACTCCGAACACATGAGTACTACGACAAACTACTCCGTCATCTCCTAGGCTTCTCCAGAGACCAGCGTTGGCCTCTCCATGCCAACCAGTTAGAACCTAAACACCTTAGGCAGTTCCTCTCCTGGGTCAGCTCAAGGAGCTATGAGTATAAACCAGGTAACGGTTCTCGCAGAGTTATCAAATCTAAACCCTCAACAGCGTGGCCCTACTACAAAGCAATGAGGCGATTGTTCAATTGGGGTGTTGAGGAAGGTCTCCTTCAGGAAAGCCCGACTAAAGATCTGCACTTCAAAGCTCCACCTCCACCCCCGATTCAGCCCTATAACCTAGACGAATTAAAGAGGTTTCTTGTCGTCTGTGAACTTGATATCAAAACCGGAGCCCGTTTCACCGGTCTGCGCAACAAAGGGATAATCTTATTATTCCTTGACTCTGGACTGCGTCTGAGTGAACTGGCACGATTGAAACTTTCAGACCTCGATTTGGAACAAAAATTGGTTCGAGTCATTGGCAAGGGGAATAAGCTAGGCGTATGTCCGTTTTCGGCCAAGACGGCAAAGGCTATCTGGCTCTATCTTCTGGAGAGGAAGAAACGCGCGAAATGTGACGCTCTCTGGATAACCGAAGAA
>SMTZ1_10001851_pt1 | contig 28083 bp, 20 predicted proteins | sample DeeMarSWOR136_30_FD_25667 | JGI IMG/M metagenome (IMG submission 25667)
TCAGTCTTGCTACTGACTCTACTACGGGAATCGGATCGGAATCTCTCTCCTCTGATCTCACTGTAAAGCCAGCGAGCTTGATTGAAAACGGTACCACCGCAAGAGCGTAGGCCACAAACACTATGGGTGGATGAATGACATTCCAGATTGTGCTCAATAGTGGGTTAAGTCCAAGCCCTTCCGTGGGCACACTTGCCGGCACAAGTCTAAATGGATCGGACACGACCGCGTTTACTGTGATAAGAACTGTTTGCATAATCATAATCACAGCCGCTCTGTAGACTATGGTGTCGTCCTCATATCCACGAACAAGCATACGGAAACCAAAGTATAGAAGAAAGGATAGCATACTCCAAAACACTAGTGAACCAGACTGACCAGCCCACAAAGCAGAGAGCTTCAGTGGCCAGCTTGCCGTAGTCTTCGTAGTCAGATAGACATACTCGTATTGGAATTCGTTGCTGAAGATGAGAACGCCCATCCAGGCCAGTGCTGCGACTGAGGACAGGAATCCGATCAGAGCAAGGACCTGAGAGATTGTTTCGTAATTCTTGATTCTTGGCCCAGCAATCAAGACTAGAACATCTATGACACCAGCCCCGATCGCTGTAAGTAGGAATACTGTACCTATGTCCATATCAATAGTCTCCAGTTCTATCTGTTTGCTCGAGTCCTGTCACGTCTGGGTCGGCGTCTCCTGGCCCGCCTACGTGCATCTCTCTTGCCCTCGCGTTGTGCCTCCATTGCGCCCCCCCTTCTGAAACGTGCATAGGCGTAACCTAGGCCTGGTGCTGCAACCAAGCCAACCCCAGCTAGAACTTGCCAGGCCGCTATCGGTGTAACTGTTTCAAATGGGCCCAATATCGTAAGCCTATACAATGCACTCTCTCCAAGATTGCTGGATTCATCCTCCACCAAACAATAGAACGATATCACGTCTCCAGAGTAGAATTGACCAAGGAGTATCCGCCATACCAGGTACTCCCCATCCACATCTACAAGAGTCAGGTTCACAGGCTCATATGCCCCATCGTTCACTTTCCAGTGAATCTGACACGACACTATATGACTGTGAATGGGAAACTCGTAGGTCCCGATCTCAATGATCACATCGTCTCCAACTCGGATGCCACCAGTTGGGTATATCTCCCTCAGGACTACTACTGGCCCCCAGATGTCCTCCCTAACCACAAAGTAGTAGGATCCTGCAATGAAGACGTTGCCCAGAGTGTCGTTTGCTATAACTACAAAGTTGACCCTAGAACCATCAGGAAGCGTTCCTAGGGAGGCGTTGAAGACTCCTCCAACCTCTGGGTTTGGCATGAGTCGCACTAGTGAAGAAAGGTCCGTGTCATTCTGAGACACCGTATAGTTGACAAGAACTGTATCAATACCATCAGAGTCCAGAGCCGTAGCACCAAGACTGATTTCATCAAATGGTCGAGGGTTCGTAGGTGACACTCGCACGTAGGAGATTATTGGAAGTCCATACGCCCAGATCCGCTCGAGAGCTAAAATCGCCTGTGACTGTACTGCGGTATAATGAAGCTCCCAATCCTCAGTGAGCACATCCGCCTTTTGGTCACCGTTCCATACGAAACCACCATCAACAGGATCCCATAGTTTTGCGAGCACTATGTCGAGTGTGTCGATTGCCAGCTGGATGTAGAATGAATGGATTGTGGCTTCATACAATGCCTCGAGCGTGAAGACAATCTGGAACTGAATCTCGGAGAGTTTGTAGAACCTGACCCCTTCCTCAGGTGGAGGCTCGTATGGCAGACCATCAACCATTTCGGTGAACCATCCACCATGTTCGTCATCCCAACTGTACTTCAGTAACGCATCCAGCGTTTCCATAGCCCAATCCAGGTAGGTTGAGTTCCCTGTAACCTCATGGCCTCTGACAAGGGCACGAATTGCCATTGCATTGAGGTCTGAAACCACCGTTCGAGCAGGTCTTTCGTTGGAAGGAATCCCTGGAGGGTCTCCTCCGGTTCGATTGGTGGCGAGTCTAAGACCTAAGTAGTCAGTGCCATTGTATACAGGCATATGCTCAATCATGAATGACAATGAACGATCTGCCATCCAGATTAGAGTCGAATTAGCGCTCGCTTCGCCTTCGTCATAGAGCATTGTCGTTGCAAGGACTAGGTGATCGAGCCGTTTCCCGTCGTTTGGATAGACTTCGTTGATGGTTTCGGGAATGTCAAGCGAACCATTTCTCAGAGTGAAGAAGTGAAGTCCTCCATTGGTGTAGTCATAGAGCATATCTGTTATAGACTTCAGTGCACTCTGCTTGGCATCAGTGAAGTCAATGGAGCTGTTGACGCTCTCTGCCGTCACTAATGCCTGATACGCATATGCCTGTATTCCTGAACGTTTCGTCTGGGCCAAGAGTGGAACTGAAAATGCGTTCACATAGAAACCGGGATAATCCGGATCTTGGAATAGGTCAACCATTCTTTCAGCGACTCTGCTTATCCAGATTGATAGTGTTGTGTTCGGGTTTCCAAGCTCCACCGATATCTGGTATAATCTCGTGAGACCGGCTATTGTCCAATAGTAGTCAATCAGGCTTTGTAGATTCTTCTCTACGTAGCTCCAGTCGTGGTTACCATAGAAGTAGACAGCTCCGTCGGTCGTATCCAGAAGATTGTCAATCATCAGATTTCCCGTGGCGACAGCAAAGTCATAGTATGAGCTTATGTTGTATTGTTCCTGTGCTTCAAAATACAGATTCTCCACTGATACCGAATCAGTCATATTCGGACTGTCATATGCAACAGTGCTTCCCATGCTCATTATGCATATCAGTAATAGTAGTGCTATCCGAATCGTCCTTCTCATCATATGGTACTATGCTCCTGTCCTAAGTGTGAATCCAATTCATTCAATGTATATACTTGTCCCTACGGACAAAACAAACTACATGCCCGACGTCTTCTAGTTGACTCACGGGGAAAAAAAGGAAGGGAACGGATGCATAGCATCCGTAACCGCCCATGAGCTATCCAACCTGTTCGCTAACTATCGACGTCTGCCGACTAGTACTCCAAGGACCAGTCCGATGACAATTCCACCAACGCTACCACCTACAAGGAGAAGCGTGTCTCCTCCGATTACTGTCACAGTGTGTGTCACGGTCACGGTTTCAGTCACTGTTTCCGTCACTGTAACATCTGGTATGCCCTCGTAGAAGTCTGCCTCAGCCTCAAGAAGTGCCCTATATGCATCGTTCAGGGAACCGAAAATGTCTTCCGTGTCATGGAATCCATCCGATCCATCGTTGATATAGTAGTCCATCTTGCCTTCAGCTGTTCCGATGGCAGTTTCAAGAGTTGCAGCTAGGGTTGCATCATGTCCAGCAGTAGCCACATAGGCGTCATGTACTGCCTGAATGGACACGATCGTAGCATTGAACTCATCAATCAGAGCTTCGAAGGCATCATGAGTCATTTGAAGCTGACCGAGTGCCCAAGTTTCCAGTTCCTCGCCGTGGCAAGACACTCCCGAGATGTGACCATCATCCTGACCGCACGTAATGGTGAGGTTCAGAGCAAAGGAGTGATTAAGCCAGGCAGCCCAACCTGTGGGACTGTGAGTCGACGGAACCAGTTGGTATCCGTGACAGTCGATACACTCGACACCTGCCAGATGGTGAGACCCACCTACCCATACCTCGTACATGGGATGATTGTCGCCAACGTGGCAAAGGCCGCATAGTTCAGTGGCATTCGCCGCACGTATCATTGCGGGGGATGAAACTGAATAGCTGCCGTGCACTTGGTGGCAAGCAGGACAGGTAATCGCATTGTACATTGGATCGTTCGGATCAAAAAGCGTGAAGTTGCCAGGCTCCTTGTCCGAACCCACATCGGGGTTGGTATCTGCGAGAGTTCCCGGATTCTGTTGATGGATGAAAGCCTCAGCGGACATGCAGTGCATACAGTAGTATGACGGATGACCACTTGCTCTCAGGTCTGTCAACGAGTTGGCATGAGCTGAGAAGCCCCATTGGTAGTACTGGTATGGATGTGCAGCATCTTCCCCAGTATGACATTCACCGCATTTGTCGCCACTATAGTCAACCCAGGGGCTAGTCAAATTGTGGCACTCCAGACAGTTGATTCCATAGGCATCAAACGTGTGGTCGGTTTCATTGTAGTTTGTGGTATGACATCTTGCGCAATCCGAGTTGAAAGTCGCATTGTCATATGCACGGTCACCTATGAAAACATGTGTGCTGTTTATAGCCGGGTTGTAGTATGACGAGTTGAAGTGACTTGTCATGAGCCAGTAGTTGTACTCCTCTGGGTGTGCATGACAGCCAACGCCAGCATCCCCACATCCGTAGGAACCGTTACCCACGGTACCACCTGGATTCGGGCTTGCCAGTACGTCCTCATGCTCGTTGGCTATACCAACCAAAGTGATTGGTATGCCGGATCCCGTTGGTCCTAGGAGAATAGCGAACCCAATCAAGCAGAGGAAGAGGTAGTAACCCGCAACCATCCGCTTGTTGACTTCTGGAATCTCGTTATAATATACCATTTTGAGATTCTCCATTCTCCATGGATGTGTTGTAACCGCGGACAGCAACGACATAAAAAGTTGTTCGTCTTCAGTGTAGAATGAATCATGATTTGTTACACTATGGAACCGAGTTGCGAATCCTGAGGTATTGAATGTAACCAAAGAGCACGACTGAAGGCATATCAAGCGCAATAGTTACACCGTGTAACAGAATTCAGCAGATAACCTGCGTGAAGTTCGTTTAGCTGGATGTTTGACCGGCCAACTGAGGCAATCATCTTTTCATGGTTCAATTGGCCAAGGCAACGATCTCAAAGGGAAACGCCAAGTGTCGTGAAGAAACCACCAAGCGAAATCTAGACCTTCAGGCGGTGCTGTTATTAGTCAGTGAAAAGGAAAGGGGACGAAGCAGGGAGGCAGCGTGAAGAAGCTTACACCGATGCAGCGGCAGTATCTGGAGTTGAAGAAACAGTATCCGGATAGCATACTCCTTTTCAGGCTAGGCGACTTCTACGAGATGTTCAACGAGGATGCGGAGGTAGCAAGCAAGGATCTCGACATTGTGCTTACTTCACGAGGAGAAGGTGTAGCCAAATGGCCGATGTGCGGTGTGCCCTACCACGCGGTTGACAGGTATGTGGCGAAGCTGCTTGAAGCCGGCCACACAGTTGCCATTGCAAACCAGGTGGAAGATGCATCCAAGGCAAAGGGTCTCGTCAAACGTGACGTAGTCAGAGTTGTGACTCCGGGCACAGTGCTAGAAACCGGGATGCTTGAAGACGCCACCAACAACTACTTGCTGGCATTGGTAGAACATCAGGACAAAGTGGGACTTGCAGCGGTAGATGTTTCAACTGGTGAATTCACTGCTACAGAATTCGAGGGTACATTTCTATGCGAAACCTCCTTGAACGAGATCGGACGAATCAGGCCAGCTGAGGTCCTGCTTCCAGAGTCGGTTCCGAAGAATCACGACATTGCAGGTGTCCTTGATGAAGTCGGTGCTCGTACAACGTACTGGGACGACTTGGCCTTCTCTTCTCACAAGGCGGAGCAGCGTCTGAAAAGACAATTCCACGTAACAACTCTAGAAGGGTATGGACTTGGTGACAAGGAGGTCGCACTGGGTGCCGCTGGAGCAGTCATGGCCTATCTTGAGGAGGTACACAAGGCCGGCGCCGTGACTCTCACCGGAGTCAGCACATATTCTGTTGACTCTCATATGATTCTGGATAGCACCACGGTGAGGAACCTTGAGCTGGTGAAGAACGCGAGAGATGGTTCGCTCAGAGGGACACTCCTGAGCGTGCTATCAAGTACCTCAACCCCCATGGGCAGGAGGAGACTCAGGCAGTGGATACTTCAGCCACTCAAGGATATACCGGGTATTGAGAAACGACTCGACGCAGTGGATGAACTGGCCCGGACTGCTCTGACGAGAAGAGCAATCATGGATAGCATGCGGAACTTGGGCGATATAGAGAGAATAGCCAGTAGAATCGTCTTTGGAGCGGCTGGGGCAAGGGACCTCCTCTCTCTGAGAGTAATACTCGAGAGGCTCCCCATAGTTAAGAAAGGCCTGAGCGAATGTAAGTCAGAGATGCTCAATGAGGCTTCTGATTCAATAGACCTGCTTAAGGATCTCACCAAGACTCTGAAGACCGCTATAGTTGACGACCCGCCCGTCAGTGTCCGAGAAGGAGGAATGATTCGAGAAGGGTTCAATGAGGAGCTCGACAAGCTGAAGGGGGACATCTCCTCGGACAAGAAGTGGATTGCGTCTCTACAAGTTCGAGAAAGAAGAAGGACTGGCATAAAGTCCCTAAGAGTCGGATACAACAAGGTCTTTGGCTACTACATTGAAGTCACAAAGGCAAACCTCAGTATGGTGCCTAAGGAGTACGACCGCAAGCAGACTCTAGCAAACGCAGAGAGGTTCATAACGCCTGAGCTCAAGGAAAAAGAAACAGCTGTACTTGCAGGCGAAGACAAGATCAATTCTCTCGAGTTCGAAATCTATGAGCAGCTCAGAGAGCAAGTCAGAGAATCCATCAGCATCCTAAGACGCAATTCTGATGCCATTGCAGTTGCCGATGTGCTAGCCTCGCTCGCGGAGGTCGGAGTGTCGAGAAGATACACGAGGCCGAAAGTAACTGAAGGCACAAGGATCAAGATTGTGGACGGCAGACATCCCTCAATGGAGATGATACTAGGACCAAATGAGTTCGTACCAAATAGCGTAGAGATTGGCGATGGTGGTTGCACCCTCATGGTAGTCACGGGTCCCAATATGGCCGGAAAGAGCACCTTCATGCGCCAGTGTGCACTGATTGTGCTCTTGGCTCAAATGGGTTCTTTTGTACCTGCAAAGTCTGCGGAGATAGGTTTGGTTGACAGGATATTCACCAGAGTTGGAGCCTTTGACGATTTAACGGCCCGACAGTCCACATTCATGGTCGAGATGATTGAGACTGCAAACATACTCAACAATGCCACTCAGAGAAGCCTCGTGATTCTTGATGAGATTGGACGCGGCACTTCAACCTACGATGGCATGGCTCTGGCTTGGGCAGTGGCCGAGCGAATCCTACAGATGAAAGCTAGGGCGATGTTTGCGACCCATTTCCATCAGTTGACGGAAATGGCCGGAACTCACCACGGCGTGAAGAATGTCCACACTCTTGCCAGAGAGTCGGGTGACACGATTGTTTTCCTTCATAAGGTTGTGGACGGTGGGACCGACAAGAGCTATGGTGTTCAGGTTGCGGCTCTCGCTGGAGTGCCTGAAGAGGTAGTACGGAGAGCGAAGATGATTCTCTCGCGCCTTGAGAGGGAGGATCAAGTTACTATCGGAGAAGGGCGTCGTGATTCCTATGAACCCGTCCAAACAAGCCTAGAATCGCTGACGGTTGATGACCCGATTCTTGAGATTCTGAAGCATATGGACTTGGAACGCACCACCCCAGTTGACGCCCTCGTCAAGCTCAAGGAGATTCAAGACGAAATCAAGAAGAGGGGGTAGGATGCAATATAGTATGAAGATGGGAGATTTGATTCTGCCATTCTAGTGGTCTTGCAGCGAAGTCTGAAGGCAGAAGAAGATGGTGACAATGCTGGACAAACACGATGCCGCAGACCTGAGGAAGATGACCATATGGAGGCAAGAGAGATGATTCGAGCCGTCGATGTTACCAAGGAATTCAAGGATGTCATTGCCGTGGACAATGTATCCCTTGATGTTCCCAAGGGAACGATTCTGGGGATGGTTGGTCCCAACGGCGCGGGCAAGACCACACTTGTACGGATGATGGTAGGGATTCTGCCGCCGACAAGTGGGACATGCTTCATTGGTGACAAACAGTCGAACCAGCTAACTGCTGACGAGCGTGCCCGCACAGGCTACATGACACAGCTCAAATCGCTCTACCCCGATCTGACTGCGAGAGAGAATCTCGATTTCTTTGCAGCCAGCTATGGTGTCAAGGACTCAAAGAGAAGAAATGATCTGGTTGAACAAGCCGCCAGACTAACGCGAATCACTAAGTCATTAGACCGTACGGTCGATGTGCTCAGTGGTGGTACAGTGCAACGAGTGAGCCTTGCCTGTGCTATAACCCATGATCCTGATTTGATATTCTTGGATGAGCCTACAGTCGGTGTCAGTCCAGACCTCCGATTGGAATTCTGGGAGTATTTCCATTCTCTGGCTAACACAGGGAAAACAATCGTCATGACAACGCACTACCTTGATGAAGCGACTAGATGCGACAATGTCGCCATGATCTTTGAAGGAAAGCTAATTGCCCATGGTCCTCCAGAGGACCTGATTGGTTCACTCCCTCTAGAGAGCACAATTACTGGTAGTATTGACCCTGACGATTCTCCTCAACTCAGAAACATATTGGAGAGCATAGCTCCTGTTGAAATCAGAGGGAAGCGGTTCATAGTGGCCTCAGCAGGCAGTGATGTCAAGTTCAGAATATTCCAAGCTTTGACAAAAGCGAACTTCCAGGTAAAGGACATTGTTGTGAAACAACCCGGTCTTGAGGAAGCCTTCGCCCATTATGTCAGGAGGACCAGACAATGAGTCGCAATATAAGCTCTCACCGTATTGGTTCGATTATGCGGAGAATCTTCCGTCAGATTCGTCGAGACCGACCGACTCTCGGTCTAATGATAATTGCACCACTCCTAATCACATTCCTATGGTCATTCATACTTTCAGGAGAGGTTGCGAATGTCCCAACAGCTGTGTGCATCCAAGATACGCCCCTTGAAGAAAACCTCGGAACCGCTGTATCGTTTCTATTCGAAGAAAATGAGAATGTCACTGTCTTTGAAAGAACTCGTGCAGATGCTTTCAATGATATTGGAGAATCGATTCAAGCCGTTCTCTTCTTGCCTTTCAATCTCACAGAGGGTCTGCTAAAGGGAGCAAATGTCACACTCGAATTGCATGTCAATGTAACTAGTGAGATGGAGGCCAACTACATTCTGGCGATGATAGGTAATGTGACTACACAGGCTGCCAGTGAAGTATTCGGAAGTAGAGGCGTTGAGATACAACAAAACATATCGTTCTCAGTACCACTTCCACCAAGCCCTTTTGACCTCTCATTCAATCTGTCACTTGTCAATGAAGATGTTGGATTCACAACTACGATTGGTGCGATCTTAGAAGACAACTTGTCTGATAATGGCAATGTGTCTATCATCATGTGTGATAACCGTGAAGAAGTTGTCGAGTTCCTCGAAACCAGATCCGTTGTAGTAGGGATATATGTGGGTTCTAATCTCACAAAGGCCACGATCAACGGAGAAGACCAACCCGTTGAGCTATTCGTGAATGGCATACAGACTGCAGAAGCTGCTTCAGCACTAACAGCAATTCAGATGTCTCTTTCTGAATCAATCGCACAAGCTTTTGGACGAGAGAGTGAAGCCAATGTCAATCTCACATATGTCTATGGAGAAGCTGGAATGTCAATGATTGAAATCATGGGTCCAGCTATTATTGGCTTCATGGGCGTGTTCTTCGGATTTCTGATTCCAGGAATCTTCTTCTTGCGAGAGAGACAGCAAGGCACACTGGAGAGAATGCAGAGTACGCCTTTAACAGATATCGAGATTGTACTCGGGTATTCGGTTGCGTTCATCGGAGTGCTCCTAGTCCAGACGACAGTCATTAGCGCTGTTGTAATCTATATCTCTCCACGAATACTCTCGTCCATCTTATTGTTGATTCCATTGGTCGTACTCTTAGCCATAGGATCTGTCACGCTAGCACTTGCTATTTCATATCGGATGAAGAATGAACTTCAAGTGATACAGCTCATGCTTGTATTCATCCTTCCCCAGATGTTCCTATCCGGACTCTTGTTCCCCCTGAGTCAAATGCCATCATATATCGCCATGCTACCCTATATCTTTCCTCTCACATATTATGTGGAAGCAGCGAGAGCCGTGGCCTTCTACAATTCCACGCTATTGGATGAGATTGTACCAGTGATGATCATGATTCTATATTGCCTGCTTGGCATCCTAGCATCTGTCGCCAAACGTTCAGAGAAGTGAATCATCATGAAGGCATGGCTCTCAACGGGGGCTCAATTGAAACCCTCATAAATTCCAAGAAGCTCGAAGACGAACTCAGAGGTAAGGAATAGAGCCTAGAGTAGTTGGAATGAGTAAGTTTCCGCACTTGCGCCGTTACGGTAGATTATATCCTCTTCTGAGAATCAAATTCAAGCGTGGTCAAGGAATATTGACTTGTTGGTCAAGGTTGATAGAATAATATGCAGGCTTACCAAGTCATAAGTGATGAAAGAATGAGCTCGGATGAAGTGTTTGAAGCAATCTCTCACCCTTTGAGAATAGACATTCTAAAGACTCTCTCAAAGAAGCCTACAGGATTTGCAGACCTTAAGAGGGAACTACGGATTTCAAGCAGTGGCCTCTTGGATTTTCATCTCAAGAAGATGGCACCTATTGTAGAGAGGGATAGTGATGGACTCTATGCTCTTAATCAAGCAGGTTTCGCTGCACTATATGCAGTGAACGTTGTTTCTCGAAAGGGCTGGCAGAGAAGATCCTTCTTCATCAATATAGGCACATACATTGTGATGAATGTCTACATGTGGTTTGCAGTACCCGAGTTCTTTCTTCTGGTACTTGTCCCCACGACCGCATGGACTCTCTTCTATGCCTACTGGTCAATAGTCAAGAGAAGGGTTCACCTAGCAGGACGAGAAAATCAGGATAGGAAAACTGGAGACGAAAATCAAAATGAGTAATGCAGTTATCATGAGAAATGTTGTGAAATCCTTCGGAGAATTAATAGCTGTAAATGAGGTTTCATTTGAAGTTAGAGAAGGAGAGATCTTTGGAATCCTTGGACCCAATGGAGCTGGGAAGACGACAGCTATCAAAGTCCTGATGGGACTATTGGATCCAGACTCTGGCTCAGCAGAGGTCTTCGGAATCAGTTCGAGTGAAGATCCTATTGGTGTGAAGCGCATTGTTGGATATGTGCCTGAGGAACAGCAGCTATACGAATCCCTAACACCCAGAGAGATTTTCGAGTTCATAGCTTCGGTAAGAGAGCTACCCGAGGAGAAGGCGAGCAAGCGAGTAGAGGAGTTCGTTCGTGCGCTTGATTTTGAGAAGTATTATGACTCAATGGTCGTGACTCTCTCTCAAGGCAATAAGCAAAAGGCACTGCTGATTGCAGCGCTCATCCACAAACCCAAGCTTCTGATTCTGGACGAGCCATTCTCCGGACTTGATGTCCGTACAGCTTCAATCATGAAGGACGTTATCAAGATTCACGCTGAGAATGGGGGCTCTGTCTTACTGAGCACTCATATCATGGAAGTAGCTGAGGCAATGTGTGATCGTGTAGGAATCCTTGATGAAGGTAAACTAGTTGCTGTAGGCACACTTGAAGAACTACGAGATGTTTCACAGAGAGAAGGTGCTACTCTGGAGAAGGTGTTTCTTGCGTTGACTGAACAAGAGGATGAAGTACGCGAGGGCATTGACCAACTCAGGGAGGCCCTTGCATAGTGAAATTCTCTGAGCGATGGAGACTTGCAGGAATCATATCAGCAGAGGTGAGGTTCAAGGGATATCTGGAGATGAATCCGACTAACCTTGCGCGTGTGAAAGAGAATCCTCAGAAAATCGCTCGAAGCATCAAGTCCAACAGCAGATTCAGCACTTTCATAACGACTGCTCTCGTATTCTCCCTAGCCGTCTTAACTGCAGTCATGGCCTTTGTAGATGATACAATCGGTGTTCCCCAAACGCGTTTGGCAGTGGGTCTCTCAATCTTCCTGGTTCTCAGCTTTGTACTGCTGATATTTCTCAATCTATCAGTAACAACTGGCTTCTTCTCTGCGGATGTCATCAGTTTCCCAGCAACCCTGCCATTGAGCAAGAGGAATCTCGATGAATTGTCACTATTGGCATTCATCAGAGTATTCATCGCTCCGACAATATTGATCCTTACAATCTTTCCTATAATCACGCTTATTGCAATTGGACCGGGTCCTGCCCTTGTGGCGCTCGCAGGGTGTGCAGCAACAGTTTCCCTGGCGATAGGTGCGTTGACAAAGATGGCCATTTGGTTTCGTAAGAAATCCCATCAGGTGGACGGCTCAAGAATGAATGCTGTAGTCAGAATCTCAGCATCCTTGGGATTGGCACTTGGAATGGTTGTGGCATTTAGCATGGGTAGCTGGCTGCCTTCCTTAATTCACTTCATTGCTGACCTGACCATTGGAATGGGCACTCAAGGATCTTCACTTCTAGCTTTGCTCTTTCCATTCTCCTTTGGATTCTTGGCATCTGCTATTCAGTTTGGTCTGCTGGTCCCGTCTACCACCATACTTGCAGCTTTGGGTGCCTCAGCTCTATACGCATTTCTAGCAATCTTGTCTTATCGGCGAACAGGTAACGCACTCCAACACATCACGGTAGGAGGAGTATCAAGTAGAAGAACCCTGGAATTGCGTGATATCAACGTAAATACGAGTACAGCTCTAAGGTCAATCATTAGCAAAGACCTCAAGCTAGCAACACGGAACATTGGTTCTTCATTCGTGTTCATCATTCCCCTTTTCCTCGTTGTCTTCATCTATCCTATGATGGCAGGATGGTCACAGAGCGAAGCATTACGAAGCCTCACTGCTCTCATCTCGGTGGAGTATGGCAATTTCTTCGGCGGAATAACTATAATCTCTGTCATGATGTTCGACACTCAAGGTGCTTCAATTCAGGCAGGACTACCGATCAAATCGAGGGAAGTATTGAATGCCAAGGTTACCATGGCCATGTTTCCCTACGTGGGATCAATGATTATGGTTTCCTTTCTCCTGTCAATGTTCCCGTTGACATCGCCGCTGATACCCCTCATTCCACTGATTCAGATTCCGTGTGGGTATACCATCTCAATAGCTGTAGGTGCCTTCACATATTGGAAGCGAGGTGGAGGTCGCGCTGTTTCCATTAGTGTGGTGGCAGATACTGGAATGACATTCCTGGCCGCAGTCATTGGAGCATTAGTTGGTTTCGTGCCTCTAGTTGGCTATGGAGTGGCTATGATTCTTACTGGGAATCACATTGTCAGTCTGGCGACCCAGTCTGCAATAATGGTCATGGAGCTAATCTTGGTTCAAAGCCAAGTGCCCAAGCTATTGAAGGATTAACTGAATTAGCTGCACTTGGCGAAGCTTAAAATACGTGGACTCGGGCCAGTCCATTGAATCTGCAATCATGCAGTAGAATCAAAGGATGGCATAAACATGAAGCCACTGTTGGCACCGTCAATACTATCTGCGGACTTTGCAAACTTGGAGAGAGATATCAAGGCCGCTGAGAAAGGAGGAGCAGACTACTTCCACTTGGACATCATGGACGGTCATTTCGTGCCGAATATCTCGTATGGACCAATGATTGCAGAAACAATGAAGCGTATCACCGATGTGCCCCTTGATGCTCACTTGATGATAACGAAGCCACGAGAGTATATACCGAAGTTCCTTGATGCCGGAGTAGAGATAATCTATCCGCATGTCGAAGCTTCATACGACGTCTACCGAACAGTCCAGCTCATCACTGACTTAGGTGGGATAGCTGGAATCACGCTAAACCCCGGAACACCCATCGCAGCCGTTGAGCCACTACTGGATCAGATAGACTCCGTTCTCATCATGTCAGTATGCCCAGGATTCGGTGGCCAGGAGTTCATTCCGTCATCTATGGGGAGAATCACTCAGCTTCGGGAGCTCTTGGATGAGCACAAGCCACAGGTACGCGTCGCTATCGATGGCGGCGTTAGCCTAGACAACATCGCCAAGTTGAGAAAGACTGGAGCTGACTTTTTTATCGCTGGTTCAGCAGTCTTCGGTGCGAAGGACATTGAGGGCACCGTGAGGGCGATGAAGAGGGCCATGGTGTGATACACTCTGGTGTGTTGAGCCCAACAGTCAACGTAATATACAAGCTTGGGGACACTCCAGCTGGTTCAGACTATCAAGAGCTGGTCATAATGAAGTTCTTCATCGATACTGCAAACGTAGAAGCAATCCGAAAGGCTCACGAGAGAGGCGTGGTTGACGGTGTGACCACAAACCCTTCACTTGTAGCCAAGGAGGGCAAAGACTTTCGAAAGATAGTGGATGAGATTGCCTCTTTCGTGAAGGGGCCCATTAGTCTTGAGGTTGTCAGTGAAGATGCTGACGGCATGGTCAAGGAAGCGAGAGAGCTCAACGGATGGATTGATAATGCAGCCATCAAGATACCGTTGACATGGGAAGGTCTCAAGGCCACCAAGGCTTGTGCTGATGAGGGTATCAAGATAAACGTCACACTCTGCTTCAGTGCAAACCAAGCGATTCTTGCAGCAAAGGCGGGTGCGACCTTTGTGTCACCTTTCATCGGAAGACTGGATGACATAGGTCACACAGGAATGGAACTGATAGAGAGTATTGTCCAAATCTACTCCAACTATGCCTTCGATACAGAGGTCATCGTTGCTAGCATAAGACATCCTATACATGTGTATGAGGCAGCAATGTTGGGCGCCGACATAGCGACCATTCCGCCAGCAGTGCTGGATAAGATGGTCAAACATCCGCTGACTGACATCGGAATTGAGAGATTCTTGGCTGATTGGGAGAAGGTGCCTAAGAAGTAGAAAGGGAAAACAGTAATCTGATACCATCAGGTTGTCAAAACATGACCGACCTGTCAAAGACAGGCATATATGCCAACGAACCTCTTGGACCAGGGGCGAATAGAAAATGATGGAACTTGAGGCGGATCTTGTCGTCATCAACGGGAATATCATAACGCTGGACCCTCAGAACCCACATGTGACGGCGCTTGCAGTCAAGAGTTACAAGATTCTTGCCATGGGAGATGACGACCAGCTATTCCATCTGGTTCCCAATGCAACAAGAGTGCTTGACTTGGGAGGGAAGACAGTCATTCCTGGTTTTATAGACGCCCACACTCATCTGACAAGCGACGGGATTCGCCAAAGCCATGTAAGGCTCCACTCAGCTGAGTCGCTAGAACAAGCCATTGAAATCCTCAAAGAGGCAGTTCCTGACTACGAGCCTGGGGAATGGATTCAGGCCTACGGCTGGGATGAAAGCCAATGGCCCAAGAGACGGTATCTGAACGCCAGAGACCTGGATAAGGTGAGCAAGAAGCATCCTATATTCGCTACAAGGATTGATGGACATCTAGTTTCGGTCAATACGCCAGGATTCCAGAAACTGGGAATCCCTCTTGACCTAGAGGGCGTCATGAAGAGCAAGAAGGGAGAACCCACTGGGGTTCTCAAGGACATAGAGGGCGTCTATGACAAGATTCGACCTGATGCTGAAACTATTCGTGCGGGAATTGTGGACGGCAACCATATGGCGAATTCACTGGGAATCACAACAGCAGTTGACAATGCCGCGGCAGGTACTCTGAGGCATGTAAGAGACCTGGAAAAGGAAGACCGGCTGACAGTTCGAATGGTGCTCAACCCTCCTGTTGAACAGATGAATCACATGATTAGGCTCGGGCTCACCTCGGGAATGGGGAGCCCACTTGTGAGGATAGGCGGTGTCAAGATCTTCACTGATGGCTCCATTGGGGCTGCCACGGCTGCCTTATCCAAGCCGTATAAGGGACAGAAAGACAACACGGGAATGCTCCTTCTTGAGAAACGTAGATACTCCCAGATCATAAGGAGGGCAATAAAATACGACATCCAGACCGTAACGCACGCGATTGGTGATGCAGCCATTGAGATGGTCATAACCGCGTTCGAAGAGTTGCCTAAGAGTCTCAAGTCGAAACTGAGAGACCAGCGACATCGTATCGAACACGCTGAGATGATAAACGAGTGGCAGATACGGAGAGCCGTAGGGCTGGGACTCATCCTTTCCATGCAGCCCAACTTTGTGGCAGTATGGCAACTAGAGGGTGGTCTCTACGAAGACAGATTCGATGACGAACGTGTTCGAGGCATGAACATGTTCAGAGCCGCGCTCGACAATGGTGGCAGACTCTGCTTTGGTTCCGACGGCATGCCTTACGGGCCGCTTTACGGCATATGGGCGGCCACTACCCACCCCAACCCGAGGGTTAGGCTAAACGTGGAAGAGGCTCTGAGATGCTACACGCTAGAGGGCGCATATGCGTCCTTCATGGAGCATACGGTTGGAAGCCTCACAGTCGGAAAGAGAGCGGATTTCGTAGTGTTATCAGACAACATTCTCGACTTGCCTCCAGAGAAGATTAAGGACATACAAGTGGACATGACCGTGGTCGGAGGGATTATCGAGTATTCTTCTTTGGGAACCTGAGGTGACCCAATGGGTGCGATTAAGGTTCTCAGTGACGACCTCATCTCCTTGATTTCTGCTGGCGAGGTCATCGAGAATCCTTCATCGATAGTGAAGGAATTAATTGAGAACTCACTTGATGCCGGTGCTACGCACATTGACATCTCTATAACGGGCGGAGGTGTTGGTTCGATAGTAGTATCAGACAATGGGCAGGGTATCTTGAAGGCTGACTGTCCTGTCTGCACTCTTCGTTATTCAACGAGCAAGATCTCCACGAAAGAGGACATAGAATCGATTCTCACCTACGGATTCCGAGGTGAGGCTCTTGCGAGCATCGCCACAGTAGCTGATCTTACGATATCCACAAAGCATCGTGACGAGGAAATGGGTACAAGGGTTACTTCGCGTGCTGGAGAGATACCTGCAATTGAAGATGCCTCCCGACCCGATGGCACAACAGCTGAGGTTACGAACCTCTTCGCGAAAGTTCCTGCCCGTAGAAAACATCTGAGCGAACCACGAATAGAGAGTCAAAGAGTACTTGACGTCACAATGCGTCATGCCATCCTGAGAAATGACATCGGATTCCGACTCCTCAGAGACGGTCGGATGGCAATTGACTGTCCTCCGGCACAGACACCAAGAGAACGTGCGCTCCATCTTTGGGGTCCAGACATCGCCGCTAGTCTAGTCGAGTTTCAACATATGTCCGGAGAAGTGAAAGTATCAGGTTTCGTTGCACTCCCTCCAGTGTCAAGAGGCAATCGCAGTAGGGAGTACTTCTCTGTCAGGAAACGGCCAATTCAGGACAATAGGTTGAATCTAGCCGTTGAGCAAGCATACTCAACTCTTCTGATGAGGGGAAGATTCCCCATCTGTGCGGTCAACATTGACATCGATGTGACTAAGGTTGATGCGAATGTGCATCCAACAAAGAAGGAGGTGCGGATTCAAGATTCCGAAACCGTGGTCGAGATTGTCAGGACAGCCGTCCGTGAGGCACTGGACCAAGAGCGACCAGAGACATCTCCTCTACCTCTACAGGACTTCGTTGACTCACCCCTATCAGAAGAGGTCGACGAGGGAGAAGATATAGAAGATGAAGGAGTTCTCTCAGTTCGCACCTTAGCAGAGCAGCCTCTTCTCTTTGAGAGAGTCACCCTCGAAGAGATCATCACGGACCTGAAGGCAGAACCCACTGATGTTACTCTCAGCGGGGCATTCAAGATTCTCGGACAGATCCATGACCTGTACATACTGCTTGAGTTTGAAGACGGACTTGTCATCGTAGACCAGCATGCGGCTCACGAGAGAATCATCTATGAGCGACTTAGGAAACAAACGGCGAACAAGAATGTGGTAGTCCAAGAGCTATTGGAGCCGATTGTACTCCGACTAGATGCTAGGGATAAAGAGGCCATTCTCGAAGCACGTGATGTTCTGGAATCGCTAGGATATTCCATTGAGTCCTTCGGTGGAAATGAGGTGCTGGTTTCCACTCTACCAGAAGTGCTCGGAATGAGAGCTTCAGAAGATGAGCTGATAGCACTAGTTGACAGACTGACTGACCTTGGTGCGGCCGCTGCCACTGAAAACTTCATGGACGAACTTCTGAAAGTGACGGCGTGCCATTCTGCATTCAGGGCAGGTGAGAAGCTCAGCCATAAGGAGATTGCCACTCTGCTTGTCGACCTGGCAAAGACTCCAAGCAGGTACAATTGCTGTCACGGAAGGCCTTCGGTCATCAAGTTCACGAAGCAGGAGATAGACCGTCGCTTCGGGCGAGATGGGCCTCAAGCCTTGGCCAGATACAGAGCGCGACATCGCATCAAAGACTAGGTTCAGTTGCGTAGAGAGAGCATTCTAAAGCATATGTTGTATTGTCACGTTTTCAATCAATGGCTTCTCGGACGTGACATCAGCAATGTCAAAAATCGAAATCAGCTCAAACACAGCTCCATTTCCCAAGCCAGTAGTCCTGGTGGGATCAGTTGTAAAGGGGCGCCCTAATTTCATTACTGTGGCGTGGTTCAATCGTCTGAATGGACTTCCGAACATATGGGCAATTGCATTAGGAAAGAACAAGTTCACTATCGACGGCATCAGGGAGAATGGCAGCTTTAGCGTCAACATCCCCTCCACCAGTCTGATTGAGAAGACCGACTTCTGTGGTCTACACTCTGGACGAGAGATTGACAAGTCAACTCTATTCGATGTGTTTTATGGCAAGCTTGCGAATGCTCCGATGATTGGCGAGTGCCCAGTGAATGCGGAATGCACCGTGCATCAGTACGTCAAGCTACCGAAGACAATGCTGATTCTCGGGGAGGTGAAGCACGTTTACACAGAGGAGAGGTATTTGACGAATGGTGTTCTTGATCCGGCGAAGATCGACCCAATCATTTTCACCAGACCTGGCGATAACTATAGAGCACTTGGCGAGATTGTAGGAGATGCTTGGTCGATAGGGAAGAACATAGAGAGATGAACACTAAGAGACTTGGAGATAGGATGTAGTCATGGCGTTGGGAATAGAACCTGAAGAAGAGAAGCATTTGGTCATCGCAACAATCGCTTACCCCAGCAAGAACTCGGAAACAAATGCAATACTCCTGACAGAGAGCATTCGAGCTTTTGGAGGTGCTATGTCCAATACGCCAATTTGGTGCTTCACACCGGAGTTCGAGTCTTCTGTATCTTCGACCTTCAAGAAACGACTAGATTCACTTGAAGTCGCTCTAATCCCCTTCGAGCTCGGACGTGAGGCACGGGAATTTGCCTTTGCTGGACATGTCGAAGCAGCAGCCAATGCTGAGTCAAGGGCATTGGGTCAGACAGAGTTGCTTGCGTGGTTGTCACCGAACACACTGGTTCTGCAAGAACCTAAAGCATTCCGTCTTAAGAGAGGCAAAAGCCTTGGCTATAGACCGGTCCATCACAAACTTCTGGGTTCAGGCTACGGAGAACCGCTGGATGAATTCTGGACCCTTATCTATGAACACTGCGAAGTGCGAGAAGACAGGATATTTCCTATGAGGACGCAAGTAGAGGACATTCCCATTCGCCCCTACTTCAATGCAGGTTCGTTAGTTCTGGACCCGGGAGTCAAGATTATGCGTGCTTGGCTTGACACCTTCCTTCGTATCTTCCAGAATCCTGAGTATCAGAGGTTCTACAAACAAGACACGCGATATGAGATTTTCATGCACCAGGCAGTCCTCTCGGGAGTCATCCTATCCAATCTTGTTGTTGAAGAGATTCAGGAGCTACCGGGTCGTTACAACTATCCGCTCAACCTGTATGACGAGGATAGAACCGCCAGCCGACCAGAGTCGTTGGAAGAGTGTGTAACAATCCGGCATGAAGGGTTCTATGAAGATCCTCTGTGGATGGAAAAGATACCGGCTAGGAGTTCACTCAAGAAGTGGATTGGCGAACGTCTTCTGTAAGCTCGAAGCCGTGAATCAGTCCTAGGCAATAGAGAGGATAGGGGAGAGACCCCCTATAAGGCCATATGTAGAGAAAGGAATCTCCCGAAAGATCTTGGTTCATCTTCCGGAGAGTAGGAAGGGAAAAGGAGGAGGGGGAGAAACTCCCCGTTCTACTCCTTCTCATACTTGAAGCTTAGCTTCACTCTGACTCGGTAGGCCGCAACCTTGCCGTTTTCGATCTTCACATCAAATTGGTCGACCTCGGCAATTCGCAGGTCACGAAGTGTGGTCGAGGCCTTCTCAACAATGCTCTTCACAGCGTCTTCCCAGCTCACAGAGCTAACTCCGATGAGCTCAATCCTCTTGTACAGACTTCCTGGTTCTTCAGACATCTCTCTTCCTCCTCATGGAGTATCAGCTGACTAATGGGAACTCTCAGTCAAAAACGTGTTGGAAGCATATGCCAGCCAAGAATCATGATGAGTAGGAGTCGATGGATGAATTGAATGAACGAGTCCACGTTGACTGACTACTCGCGCCATCATACCAGGTTACAGATTGGATGCGCTCACGCATCAGTCACTCGAGTTCTCTAAGTGAATCGTTGCGTTGAGTTTACTATTTATAATCCTCTTTCGGAAAAATCAAACATGGAAACCCTTTGGGGATAGTTAGGTGTCAAACGGTATTGATATTCAAACAAAGGGCCTGTCGAAGAATTTTGGCCCTGTGATCGCGTTGAAGGATCTCGACCTTGCAGTTCGGAAGGGTAGCGTCTTCGGCTACCTTGGGCCTAATGGAGCAGGGAAGACAACAACTGTCAGGATTCTCTCCGGGCTATTGAGGCCAACTTCAGGAAATGCAACGGTCTGTGGTTTCGATGTACATTCAGAACGAGATAGCATCAAGAGAGTGACAGGTCTCCTACCAGAATCACCCGGACTCTATTCGAAGTTGTCTGCAGTAGAGTTCTTGGAGTTCATTGGAGCTCTGAACAATCTAAGCGGAGAATCGCTTCATAGACGGATTGATAGTCTTCTGGAGATTCTGGGACTTGAAGGAAGACAGAATGACCTCTTGGAGAGCTATAGCAGTGGAATGAAACAGAAGGTGCTTGTTGCATCAACTGTCCTTCATGAACCGGAATTGGTTTTCCTTGATGAACCCACTTCTAGACTGGACCCTGCAGCAAGTGTTCTTGTAAGAGAAATCATCCTTGCAATGGCAAGAGAAACTGATACGACGTTCTTCATTTGCACTCACATGACTGACTTTGCAGAGGACGTGTGCGAGGTCATTGGTATACTGAATGAGGGGATTCTGGTAACACTAGGTGCACCAAATGAGATAATCGAACAGACTGGTGGCAATGATCTCGAGGATGCTTACCTGAAGATAGTCGGTGGGGAGATAGACCGAGAGGCACTCTTGAGCTGGAGGCAATGAATTGGTCAGACAATGGATGGCCATTGCGAAAGCGGAGTTTCTTGTGCGGACGGTCAGGCTTCACAGATCTCGCAAGATTCTAGATTGGGCGGAGCGTTTGAAGCAATGCTTGCCACGTCCTTTCCAGGATTGTTACGCACAATCATGCTGGCCGTCTGGATGTTCGTAATGATCATTCCAATCTCAAACAGTCTTGAGAATGTCAAGATAGGACAGTGGGAGATACTCTTCAGCAACAGCGTGAAGACTCGAGACCTTCTCCTAGGAACATTCGTGGGGAGAATTCCGGTCTATGGCATCTTTGTTATTGCGTTGGCACCAATCGCTGTGTCACCATTTGTCTATGCGTACAAAGTGTCGATCACAGGACAGTTGCTGATGTATCTGGTAATCTTCGTGTTCGCAATTGTGACCATCTGGCTCTCAACGGTTTTCAGTACCGCACTGCATGCAAAGATTGGTGCATCTCCTCGTGGAGATGATCTTGGGAAAGCACTGAGCTGGGCACTTGTCCCTATTGTCGCATTGCCTGTAATGGGTTCAATGTACTGGACATCCAGCGTTGTGGCACTATTGAATCTGGACGTGTCAATGATTCTTCCATCAACTTGGTGTGCAGACATTCTATCGTGGATAGCAATGTACACAGGATCTCTCAGACCATCTTCAATTATGAACCTAGAGTCCTATTGGTTTGCTGTAAGTCCAATTATCGATATGTTTCTCTTGGCAGCGTTCTCGCTGGTTGTCCTCTATCTGGGGTTCAAGAGCGCAGACAGGCTGTTTTCATATGGAACTAGCCCTGGAAGTCAAAGAGTTCCTCGAGCTGGACCTGAGAACCTATTCATCAGAGGAGTTCGTAGAGTATTCGGTGGAAGATACGGGACAATCGTTGCGACGTCCTTCAAGGATTTCACGAGGAAATTGCAGAACATAGCCAAGTTGTCATATGGACTGTTTCTGGCCATTCTCATCCCATTGCTCATTGGATTTGGACCGTTTGCCGCTGTTGTCGATGACCCGGTTTTTATCCCCGTCATGTCAACCCTGATGTTAGGAATGATGTCGGGTGTATTCTCAGGTGTCATCTTTGGAGGTGTCGGACTTCTTGATAGTCGTGACCAACTTTGGATTCTCAAGAGCGCACCTAGAGGAGTTCCAAAGTTCATTGTAGCTAGAGTAGTATCATACATGATAGTGGGAATTCCCTATGCTCTCATTCCTGCAATCTTCACCGGATTCTTACTCAACTTCGCCTTGAACGATACTCTATTGATGTGCGTCTTTGTCTACTCGATAGTGTTGGGAGGGATTTTCGTTGGTGTAGGAGTCACAGCGAGTAATCCGTCATTTGAGGACACTTCAAGTGGCGCATTTGTAATCAATCAAATTGCAACAATTCTCATTGTGATGATCTTGATGATTGTGTCAATCATTCAGGGTGTGATAGTCGCAATCAGACAAGGTGTCTTTGGTGCATCAGTGCTCCTGTCCAGCATTCCCACACCGGTAGTTGGACTAGTGGTATTGACTCTCGGAATAATCAGGCTGAACTTCTCGGAGGTGGACTGATATCATGAAGATCTCAAGATTGCGTTCATCCATCCTCATCATCATTCTTGTATCAACGGTTTCGATTCCGGCTGGTACAGATACATTGACAGAAGTTCATCCTGCAGAATTCAGTTTCTCCGTGAGTGAAGAAATCACTGGGGTTCCATATGTCTGGCAGGAAGTCAACGGATTCTGTTTCCCCGCCGCACTTTCAATGGTCTTGCAGAGCATGGGACTGGACCTGAGCCTCTATGACATCTTGGCTGCGTCAGGGACGGGGTTCTCAATGGTTTCGGTCAGTGTTGATGAAACCATGATGTTTCTGCCAGGTGTCATGGTGGGGCAATTGCCATGGTTTGAGTTCTTCACACACCTCTATGGACTGGACATGCAATTCTATCTGGATTCGAGCACTGCATACGGGAACAATGCCCTCCAGATTCTGGGAATTTGGGGAACGCTTGCCACTGACTATAGCAATTCAGCTTCAATCACTCCACTCAATGTCATGCGAGAATCCATCGATGCAGGCTATCCCCTCGCAATCTCTGTTGACACATACTACCTCCCACCAGTGGACTGGGACATTGTCAGGAACTATATTGGGCCCATGCAGCCTGGCGGTGCTGGACATGCCATCGTAATTGTCGGTTACAATGACACATCTCAGACTGTTCATGTGTACGATCCTGGTGTTGGTTTGGTGGAACCATACGTGGGATATCCGGAAGATGGTCGCTGGAACTATACCATGTCCTATAGCACACTTGATGATGCATGGCAATCCGCTGGGTACGTCACCTTCAGAGTATCAAATGGCACAGGTCAGGTAACGGATTTTGAGGATAGACTAGCCTATTACATTTCTCAGAGATTGATTGGCAACCGCTCAGCATATTTCGAGGGCTATGAGAACTTCTTCTACCTTGGCGCAGGAGCAGATGCTTTCAGGGGAATGGGTCTTGACATGACCCTGGAGGCGATACTAGATTATTGCTATAATTACATGGAGGTAGACAAGCCTGAAGCTATTCGACGTCTTGGACATAGCCTTGAGGTCATGATGACGATGCAATACCATGCATATCGAGGTGCCCTTGATTCATTGCCAGACCTCCTTCCATCAATTGAGCTTGGAGCATTCATTGAGGAATCTTCGGAAGCACTCTCACACATGGATGCATTGAGCCATAATTCATCGATTACAAGTGGGATTGAGGTCATCAGCCGTGACACCATCCTATACAACACATTCTATGGAATGGCTGCAAGCTTCGAATCTTCGCATGATTTAGATGAAGCAATAAGCGAGTTCACGGAGGAGCTTCATGAGATTGCAGGACATCTCTTTGCGATTGCTGATGCGTGGAAGGCAGCTGGTGAGACTCTTTACGATGAGCTAGGGATAGTTCCTGAAATCCCTGTTGAGAGTCTGATACTGATTGAAGCCGGAGCAGCAAGTGCTCTGATTGTTGTAGCAGTCCTGGTCATTTGGAGAAGGCGCGTATGAAAACGGCATTCCGCTCCTAATCTCGCGTCCTGAGCATTGCGATTTTCTCGCGTTTGACCAGAAAAGCGAAGACTTCTCATGTGAACTCAAGAGATTGCACTATGCGTAGATAACCGAAGAGTCAGTGGAAGTTATGATTCTCACTGAACCTTCTATCGCCCAAAGGGAATGATAGTCTCCACCTAGTTTTCGGAGCGAACTTGAAGGGACTACACTACTTCAATCTCCTCTTGTAGAGATAGGCTCCTGATGTCGTCAGGACGACACCTACTGCCAGAAGTGATAGAATATGGAATGAAGTAGGAACTGGAGGAGTGTAGAAACCTTCATCTATTCTGACTAATCTTACAAGAAGATTCCCGTCTACACCTGTCATGTAGCTTATGTTGAACTGCCGGAATGACCTCCTCTGACGTAGGACTTCTGGAAGATTGATTCTCTTCTGTTTCTCGTATCTTTCTCCGTAGTTCAGGTAGAGATTAAGATTCACTGGATCGAATATATTGCTATAGAGTGTATGACACGAACCTTCCATATGGACCTCATATAGAATGTCTGCACAGGCTTGAACAGTGAGATCTTCTTCTGTTTCAATTCGACTCAGGTACCACTCCGCTATGTTGTATCGTCCACAGGGGTAATCGTATGCATTACCCGTATTGTTAAGATTGAAATTCGTCGATATGAGGTAATTCCCAGTTTTACGCGTGAATGCCCACTTGTTCGTGGACGGATCCACACTTATTACCACAGCGTCTCCTGAAGCATCTGCATAATGAAGCTGCCCTCCAATTGTCATATCCCATTTGTGGGTCTTATACCACTCTATGACCTCCTCTACGGTCTTGCAGTCCCACAATGATGTACCAAAATAACAGACGTTATGGGTCCAAAAATCTGAACCATTTGGATTATCATATAGTCCTAATGAAGGTAGCCCATTGATATCAAAGATGAGTCCGTGTTCATTCATGCCCCCACATGGATTGAGATAAAGCTCTCCCGTCTCTTTATCAGGGAAACCTATGAAGACTCCACCATAGATTGATCTGCTTCCTCCCAATGTGGAGATATTCTGCGATGGGACATACCATAGACCCAACTCATGAGTGCGCCAATCTTCATTATTACCATAGAAAACAGTGTCACCGATTGCTACCGTGAAAATCGTGCAAGAAGGGCTTGTGTTGAGCATAGGCGATATAGGGAGATTCTCTGAGTTGGTAGCTGGTATAGTGATGACTGATGATAGAATGAAAAGAATAAGAATATGCTTCATAGAGAAGCTAAGGAGGTGGTTTTTGCGGGCAAGCATTGCATTAGCTCCAGAGTATATAGTTCTACTATTCAATAAAACGAAATACATATGCGCAATGCACTCCCTTCCTACTGTGAATCCTTCAGTTCTCTCCTTCTGGGTATGTTTTTGCTAGTCTTTGTTCATTTTCCCGCTAAGGCGAAGACTTTTACTAGCTTTTTACAATGAAGTTATCATTGGGTCTTGTTCAAGCAGGGAACATGGACGAAGAGGCTCAGGACGAGTCGAGGGATATGAGTACAACCTGGTTCATAGCCAAGGAGTATCTGAAAAGACTTGAGGTCAATTTCGAAGAGCATGGACGCAAGACCTTCAGTCTATATCCCTACGGTCCAACCGAAACCAAGGAGATTGAGGTGTTTCCCGGCACCCACTGGATAACTCTCACAACTCGTCTCTATGATCTGAGATCTGTTCCCAAGAAAGAGAAAACCTCTGTATACCAACAGTTGCTCAAGACGAACGCAAGCCTCGTGGAAATCACCTTTGGGGTTGACAAGAAGAACTTCATCATAGTACGCAACGCGATTCCTGTCACCGGCATCTCCTATGATGTCTTCAATACTACATACGAGGCCCACCTATCGGGAATCAAGCTCTTCCACAGCAAGCTCAAAGCCAGTCTTGGTCTGAAGGACTGATACGGTGACGATTCCTGTCAACTTAAGGGAGGTTGAATGGTAGCTTCATATCCTTCGCTGTTGCCGAACCAAGAGAATTCAAGCATAGGCAAAGCCGAGTCAATCCACCGTGAAGGCCAATATCGGACTACGTCAAGGAGGCGGAATTCCGAATCTGATCCACCAATAGACAATATCAGTCACGTAGGCCTCAATCAGTGCTCCCAAGAGCAGGAAGAAGATGATCAGTGCAAAGGTTCTCCATGTACGGGAGTCTGATATCAATGCACGTGTCTTCGATGGAACGGATTCCCAGTCCCTATTGGTGATACTCGGTCCTAGGTCCTTTGCTATTCGGAAGGAAACCGCAGCTGCCATCAGGAAGGCAGGAATCTCAACAATGGCGTGTGGAACAATCCGTGCCAACGCCGGAATCACACTTCCTGCATCCATTGTTTCCCACAAGGCTACGCCGCCGACAATCATGGCTGTCGACAGGACCTCCGCGATTGCCACAGACATCAGACTGAAGCGGATGTAGGTTAGAAGGAAGCCCTCATCATCGACCTCTAATCTTGACCTATACACTGCCCTATATACGGAGGCGATGATGATTGGGAGTACAACTAGCGCTATCAGAGTGAACTGGTCATCGTAGACAAAGTACTCCAGTGCGAAGACGGACACGAATAGCGGGAACCACCAGCTCCCAGTGCCACCCTTCCCCAGGACTCTCGCTATGGCTATCAGTAGGACGGCGCCCACAAGGATGCCATACAGGATTGCTGCCCGGAAACCAAGGTGTGCAGACAATACCCATGGGTCGAGTTCATCAACGGGTGATGCCGGCACAAAGACCCCTGAAACAAGGTCAATTTGGGTCCACACCACTGCTGCAATCCCTGTGACAATCACCGCGGCAGAAGAACCGAAAGCGATAGCCCTAGACTTGTACTTCACTGCAAAGAGCCATAGCACCGCCGACCAGAAGATAGGGCCGATTACCATCATCAAGAGCGTACGAACAAAGTTGTGTTCAGCGAAGAGCCAGAAGAATGTCTGAAGCTCGTCCCGGACGAAGAACTCAAAGACTCGCTCCAAACCGTTGGGATTACCGATGTCTGCAAAGAGCCCGAACAGATTCGCCCAGACAAAACCGGGGGCATTGAACATGATGATAAGCCATATTCCGATGATTGAAACAAGTAAGCCGCCGAGGAACATCACGACTGCCTGACGGATGTCTTCAGTGCGAACGTTCAGCAGTGGTCCAGATATGTCGCCTGTTCGTTCTTTCCATCGCTCTCTAAACTCGAAGAAGTAGAGCACAAAAAGGACCGTGAAGATGTAGATGGGCACATTCACAATGAACTGGTATGCCAACCTATAGAGGATCATTCCTGGTTCAGGGGGGCTGATTATGGGGCGGAGACGATGAATCGTTAGTCCCTCTATTACTGCAGGAGTTGTAAGGACATTCAGGACGTAGTCGACACCCGGTAGCGAGATCCAAGTAAGAACTGAAACTGTCAGGCCCGAAACAAAGGCAAACGTTTCAAGATTTCCTGCGATGCGAGATCTGACGAAATGCCCGATGACACCTAGGAGCAGCATCATTGCGAACGGGATTGCCAGCATTAGAAGAATCCAGATTGTCGGTGTGATTAGTACATCGTTGTTGACGGCGTTATTCAGATAGAGGGTGACATCTGTGTCTACTTGACCAGGCATGAATCTGAAGCCAGGTAGACCCGCAACATGTGCATAGGTGAGAGTGACTGCCATTACGGCGGCAATGAAGGCTCCTGTGACTGCAAGG
>SMTZ1_10006945_pt1 | contig 28079 bp, 28 predicted proteins | sample DeeMarSWOR136_30_FD_25667 | JGI IMG/M metagenome (IMG submission 25667)
ATATCAGCCGCTGGATATCCTCCATTTCGATTCCCATCCGGACCTCTACGAAGAGCTCTATGGTGACCGCTTCTCCCATGCCTGTCCTTTTGCCCGGATCATGGAGGAAGCTCTGGCCCAGAACCTGGTCCAGGTCGGAATCCGGGCCGCCACCGGAGAGCACCGAGAGAAAGCTGCCCGGTATGGGATCCGGATGATCGAGATGAAAGATATCGGAGAGGCTTTTTCCCTGAAATTTTCCAATCCTCTCTATATCTCCTTTGATATGGATGCTCTCGACCCTGCCTTTGCTCCGGGAGTCTCCCATCATGAAATCCGGAAAGGGATGTCTCGGGCATCACGGCAGCTGCCGCAGTCAAGATCGTCATGGAAGTTATCGGGAAGATCGCTCTCCAGAAAAAGGAAACGTCTCTATTTCCATGACAGGTAATCATGGATGCTTAGATTGTGTAATATGCTAAAGCGGCGGATTCCTCTCCTTCCTCGCCAAGATCCCCCCACCCTCCGCCATGGGCTCCGGATGGAGAGGAACAGTTGCCGCAATTCTCAGTTGGACGGATGTTTCCCTCATCGCGAAGACAGGGTTTGTTACCTTGATAAAATAATTTTGGAGGATTGGACATGAAACGGATAATAATTTTTCTCTCCGGCATCCTGTTTTTTCTGAATGTCCTGCCAGCCCAGGAATCGGTCAGGTTCGACGATTACTTCGTCGATAAGACCATGAGGATCGATTATTTTCACACCGGGGACGCCCAGCAGGAATGGGTCACTGTCGACCAGTTCTATCAGCAGGGTATCTGGGCGGGGAGCAGGCGTAACCTGATCGATAATTTCAACAACGGTCGCTATGCCATCAAGATATATGATTCCTCATCCGGCGAACTGATCTTCTCCAAAGGTTTTGACAGCTATTTTGGAGAATACAGGACAACGACCCAGGCCCTTGAAGGAAAAAAAAGGACCTATCATGAGAGCGCTCTCATTCCGTTTCCCAAACGGAAGATCACATTCGCTGTCGAATCCCGGACTCGGGAGAATAAGCTTCAGCCTCTTTTCAGCCAGGTCATCGACCCTTCTTCCGTCAGCATCATCAAGGAAAAGCTTAAAAGCGGAGTCCGGGTCTTTGAACTCGTGAAAAACGGAGATCCTCATCTCAAAGTCGATGTGGCGGTTATTGCCGAAGGATATACGGCCGGTGAAGTCGATAAATTTGAGCGGGATTTAAGTCGATTCACCAAGGTATTTTTTGGTTTCGAGCCTTATAAGACCTATGAAAATCGGTTCAATATCTGCGGAGTGTTTCAGGCCTCGCAAGACAGCGGGTGTGACGAGCCCCGCCGGGGAATTTTCAAAAACACAGCCCTTAGCTCCACCTTTAATTCCCTCGGCTCGGAACGGTATCTCCTGACAGAAGATAACAGGAGCCTCAGGGATATCGCAGCTCATGTGCCCTACGATGCCCTGTTCATCATGGTCAATCAGGAGCGCTACGGAGGAGGAGGCATCTACAATCTCTACTGCACCTTTACTGTGGATAACCAGTGGTGGGAGTATCTCTTTCTTCATGAGTTTGGCCACCACTTTGCCGGCCTGGCCGATGAGTATTACACCTCTTCTGTAGCCTATAATGAATTCTACCCGCGGGGAGTCGAGCCCCTGGAGGCGAACATCACGGCTCTGCTCGATCCTCGCAATATAAAGTGGAAAGAGCTGTTGACTCCGGGGATAAAAATCCCCACTCCCTGGGAGAAGGAGGAGTTTGACAGGATGGACGGGGCTTACCAGAAGATCCGGGGCGAGATCAACGACAGAATTGCCAGGATGAAGAGGGAAGAAGCGCCAGCGGCTGAGGTCCAGAAAGTCGAGGAAGAATCCGAAAGGCTCTCCAGGGAGCACGCAGAAAAAGTGGATGACTATCTGGCCAAGAGCCGATTCAAAGGGAAGGTAGGCGTTTTTGAAGGAGCGGGCTATTCGGCTCAGGGGCTGTATCGGCCCATGCTGGACTGCCTCATGTTCACTAAAGGAAAAAAGCCATTTTGTAAGATTTGCGAACGGGCCGTCGTCCAGGTCATCATGCATTACAGCGAATGAAAAAGTGACTTTCTTTTCTTTATATATATAATGTTTGTTAAGACCCGGGAGATCTTGAGCCATGAAAAAATACATCTGTTTTATCTGTCTGACATTGTTTTCTCTCTCCCTCCTCTCTTCAATCGGGCTTCAAGCTGAGGAATCTCTCTTCAAGCCGGAGATGGTGAAGACATCCTTTGTCCGAAATCTTTTTTCTTTTATCGAAAAGAACAGGGAGAAAGTCATCAAAGAGTGGATTTTCCTGACCGAGATCCCTGCGCCTTCAGGCTATGAACAAAAAAGAGCCGACTATATGAAGAAGCAGTTCGAGGCGGCCGGTCTGGATGAGGCTTATCTGGATTCCTCCGGGAATGCTGTGGGCATCTGGAAGGGCTCCAGCCGGGGGAAAAAGATCATCGTCTCAGCTCATATGGACACCGTTTTCCAGGGAGTCTGGAAGATCGAGGTAAAAAGGGAAAGAAACATCCTCAAGGCTCCGGGCATCGGGGATGATACAGCCAGCTTGATCAACCTGCTCTGGTCGATCCGGGCTCTGAAGCAGGCGGGATTCAAGCCCCGGAACACGTATTATTTTCTGGGCACGGTTGGTGAGGAAACCGGGTTTGTCGGCATGCGTGCTTTCCTGGACTCGACCACAGAGAAATTCGACCTGGTTATAGCCCTCGATGGCGACCTGGGAGGCGTTCATTACGGAGCCCTGGGATTTGGAGGCGGGAAATTCGTTTTTCGCGGACCCGGTGCCCACACTCTGCTGAGCCGGGGTGTCCCCAATCCCAACCTGGCAGTGGCCAAGGCTGTGGAAAGGATTTGTGAGATCGAGGTTCCCTCCACTCCCTTAGAAAAATGGACCATCATCAATATCGGGATGATCGGAGGAGGAGGAGTCAGGAATGCTGTCTCTCAGGAATCCTACTTCACCGTAGACCTTCGTTCGGTCGACCAGGGAGAGTTGGACAAAGCGCAGGCAGAAATCACCCGGATTTGCCGGGAAGTGGCCGATGAAGAAAGGGTGGAGCTGGAGATGACCCTCAACGAGGACGCAAAGGCTTACCAGATTCCCGGAGCGGGGGAATCGTTCCTGGTGAAGACCGTTGTGGATATCCTCGAGTTTCTTCAGGTCAGGGATATTGAGGCCAATCCTCTTGGATCAACAGAGGCCAACGTCGGGATCGAGAAAGGCATTCTCTCCGTGAACCTGGGGCGCACTTATGGCCGGTACAAACACACTCTCAGAGAAGAAGCTGAGATCGACGGGCTCTTCATAGCCATGAAACAGATACTGCTTCTCATCCACTGCCTTCAATAATTTGGGGTCAGGGCTCGACATTAGACATTTTAAATTAATCAATTAACTCCCTTTGGATTATGTTCTGATTTCTTTGGTGGTCATTTGTCTAATGTCGAGCCCTGACCCCATTTATTTAAATCAGTTTTGTGATTCTCTCCAGCCAGTCCCTGTCCACTTCTGAAAAAGCGTCGATTTTCCGGCTGTCCACATCCAGGACTCCCCAGACTTGATTGTCCGGATCAATAAGGGGAACGACGATCTCAGAATTGGAGCGGCTGTCGCAGGCGATATGGCCTGGAAATTTGTGCACGTCGGGAACGACGATGGTTTCTTTCCGTTCTACTCCTGCCCAGCAGACCCCCTTTTTTTTCTCCAGGACCTGGCAGGCCAGGGGGCCCTGGTAGGGGCCGACGATTAATTCACCCTCCACAAGGGTGTAGAATCCTGTCCAGAAAAAGTGGGGCATCTTATGATGAACAAGGGCAGCCGCTGTAGCCATTCGGGCGACCTTATTCTCTGTTTTGGTGAGAAGTTCCTGAAGCTGATCATAAATTCTTTCGTATCTTTTGGCGAGGTTCTCTTTGTCGCTCATGTCTTTCCTCCAGTAGGAGTCCTGGCCTTTTGGTCAAAGTTGACTCAGCCAATGTAACAGGTTGGAAGGGCAAGGTCAACTTAAGCGCGGGAGGGGAAGTGCGGGCTGTTGTCAGCAAAAGGGGGGTTGATGATGGGAACCAAAAAGGTGGGGGTTCTCTCCAGCCCGCGAAAGAGAACCAATTTAATTATATTAAAAAAAAATCAATTGTCAAATTTTTTTAAAAATTTTTTTTGAAAAAATAAAATTATAGTGAAATCATGAAGATGCAAGTGCTTTTGTCCAGAGAAATTAGCCTGTTTTTTTGCGAAATTTAGCTTGACATTATGGTCTGTTTCTTATAAATACTTGAGAAAGACCAAGGAATTGAGCAAATTTTTTCATATTAGGCACTCTTAAGCGGAGGCCCTAATACATCCGTTTGGAGGTTATGATGAAAAGAAGAATAGGTGTGATGGCCCTGGTTCCCCTGATGCTATTGGCGCTCAGCCCGTTCGCACGTGGAGCTGGATTTCTCATCTATGAGCACGGCGCTGCTGCCATGGCCATGGGAGGGGCATTTGTTGGCCTGGCCAACAACCCGACTGCCATCTGGCACAACCCCGCTGGTATTGCCTGGTTGGAAGGAACTCAGATCTCAGCTGGAGCCACTCTGATTGTTCCCACGAACTCCCTAACTCTGCCCAACTGGCCGATTGCTGCCCAGCAGAATATCGAGGCAGAAAGTCAAGTATTCTATCCTCCCACCTTCTACCTCACTCACAAATTCAGCGACAAGATCGTGGCTGGCTTCGGGTTCTTTACTCCCTACGGTCTGGGACTTGAATGGCCCGAGGATTACCCGCTCAGGTATATTTCGACCAGGGACGACATGAAGACGTTTTTCTTCAACCCCACGATCGCCATCAAGCTCAGCGACAATCTGTCAGTTGCTGCCGGCGTTTCCTACGTCTACTCGACCATAGCCTTTGACCTGGTAGAACCCATCCTTCTTGCTCCTGGACCTCCCCCGGTAATAGCTGATGTTCCTGTGACTTTTGAAGCCACCGGTGATGGCTGGTCATTCAACGCTGGAGCCCTTTACAAGGGAGAGAAGTTTTCCTTTGGTTTCAACTGGCGCAGTGGATTCACGATCGATTACGACGGCGACCTTTCTCTGGATCTGGATAACATTGTTGCCGGAATGACTCTTCCCGGCACTGCGGTAACCGAGTTCAGCCTGCCTCATATTTTAGGCGTCGGCGCAGCCTTCAACCTGACTGACAAGCTCACCCTGACCGCTGATGTTCACTATCTCCTGTGGAGCAGCTACGATGAGTTCGTAGTAGAAGTCAATGTTCCCGGTATTGAAGCGATCTATCCGCCTGGCATCGATGACAAGGTGGTCGAAGAAAATTGGGAAGATACATTCATTTTTCGTGTGGGTATGCAGTATATGGTAAGCGAAAGTCTTGCCTTGCGTGCCGGCTTTCTCTATGACCAGACTCCTCAGCCCGTTGAAACTATGGATCCCATTCTTCCTGACTCAGACCGCTGGGCTCTGACAGCTGGTTTCGGCTACAAGTTCGGGAAACTGGTTATCAACGCCGCCTATCAGTACGAACCTTTCAAGGACAGGACGAGCCCCAACAGAGACGTGTATCTGGATAACCCGATTCCCGGGATCAATGCAGGAGAAGGCACCTATTCCGCGACTGCTCATCTCTTTGGGTTGAGCATCGGGATCGTTTTTTAGTCAACAAAATTCTATTTGGAGGTAAATAAATGGCTTATGAATTCACCAATTCAAAAGGGGTTAAGTATTATCTCCATTTCAAGGACTCATCGAGACCCAAAGAACCGGTATGCCCATCCTGAAAAAGGCATAGCCTGAGCGTCTGATTTCTTTTCACGATTGAAAAGCTGAAAAGAGAGGGCAATCCCTCCCCTCCAAAGGATTGCCCTCTTACTCAGCCCAGCCAAATCTTTAGTCTGTAAGATTTAATCTATCTCCTCATGCAATCCTTCCTCTGTTTTGCAATGATTCTTAAGAAATACTTGCCAAGGATATTGAAGCCATCTTTGTCTAATTACCTAAAGATGTTGAAAGGAGGTTCGCGATGAAAAGACTTGTCAACCTGATAACGTTAGCCCTTTTTTTCTTGAGCCTGACTGTTTATCCTTCCTTAGTCCAGGGAAAGACTTCGGATTCGCCTGAGGAGAATGTCGTGGATTATGCTCCTGTCTCCAATGATGTTCTCGGTCTGACTCCTGAACAAAAAGCCAAGCTGGAAGAATTCAGGAAAGCGAGAAGGGAAGAACAAAAAGCGCATTTTGATAAAATACGGAAGTTGAGACAGGAGTTGAGAGAACTGATGGAGGATCCCGAAGCCAACGAGAAAGACATCCTCAATCTGTATGAACAGATGTCCGGACTCCGGGCCGAGCGGTTCAAGAATTCACTCAGGGAAAGACATGAATTCAGGAAGATACTGACTCCCGAGCAGCTGGAAAAGCTGGATAAATTCAAGAGTAGAATGGTAGAGAGGAGAAGTATCTTGAGAGGTCGCTTTCTTGGGCCAAGAGGGATGGCAGGACCCGGCCGTTTTCCTCGTCAGGGCAGGATGAGTCCTTACTGGGGGAGAGGCGGCCGTTTTGGAGCGCGTCCGCTCCGGCACTGGTGGTGGCGCTGGCGCAGGTAATCGGAGAGGATTGTCAAAGGTCTACAGCAGAAAGAGCTGAACTATATGAAGCCCGATCCCTGATCGGGCTTTTTTTTTACCTGATTTTCTCGAGAGGAGTTCTCTTTCTCTTTCACGAAAAATGAGAAATGTGAACGTTCCTGCAGGCAACAATCCTACTGCCGGGGGCAGAGTGAGTAATCCAGGTTTAAAGCAGCTGACTCCATAAGACGTCATCTGTCCTTTTTCCAGGACAGTATTTGGGCCTTTGTTTTGCTCCTCTCCAGGGGAACTGAGAGTTGGCATATTTCTTGCCATATTAATGGCGGAAGAGGAGGTACCATGAAAAGGCTATGCGTCTTGATAGGATGTTTGGGATTAATTACTTCCTTTGCCTTGTCTTCAGAAGAAGAAGCTTACAGCTACAGTTATGCCCGCTTGAGCTATGTCAAGGGAGATGTGTTCGTCGAAAGAGCTGAAGATTTGGGCTATGAGGAAGGCGTGGTCAACCTCCCTCTAGTTGAGGGGGAAAAGCTGGGCACAAAAGAAGGCCGGGCAGAGATTCATTTTGGCCGCAAGAACTACCTCCGCCTGGACAGCTATACGCACGTCGACTTTGTCCAGCTCCCGAAAAAGGGAGACGACAGCACAAAGCTCCATCTGCTTTCCGGGTGCGTCTTCTTAAGAGTGAGCTACCTTGACGAAGAAATCCGGTTTGAAGTCCATACCCCTGATGCTTCGTTCTATGTCGCAGAGGAGGGGCTCTACCGTTTTGATGTGAGAGAGAATAGAGAGACCGAGCTCTTTGTCTATCAAGGAACCATAGAGGCTGCGGGAGAAGAGGGCTCTCTTCTTGTGGAAAGCGAAGAGAAGCTGGTTGTCTCCAACGGCTATTTCACCACTGATCCTGAAAATTTCTTCGGCCGTTTGGATGACAGCTTTTCTCAATGGAACGAAGAGAGGGATGACCTTCATTTCCGTGCTGTGAGTCAGTCTTATCTTCCTTCAGAGCTCGATGAATATGAAAATGAACTGGCGGATAACGGACGTTGGCTGTATGAACGGCCCTACGGGTACGTCTGGGTACCGTATGTCGTCCATCATGAATGGGTCCCCTATTATTATGGACGGTGGCGCTGGTATCCTTTTATCGGATGGACCTGGGTGTCCTATGAGCCCTGGGGATGGTGCACCTATCACTACGGAAGATGGCACTGGAGATTAGGGCTCGGCTGGTACTGGATACCGGCCCGAGTCTGGGGTCCGGCCTGGGTTCATTGGTGCTGGGGCTATGATTATATCGGCTGGTGTCCTTTAAGCTATTATGGGCGTCCGGTGGTTGTCATCAACAACTACTTCTATGGACGTTACTCTGGCCGTACCTATCCCGCCCATTCCCGTGCTCTGGTGGTTATCCGCAAGGATCAGCTGCAGGCTCCTCGAATCTCGCGGGCTGCTTTAAGAGGAGATGAAGTCAGACGCATCGGGAAATTATCCCTTTCTGAAGGACAGCCCTCTGGCAGACCTCGCATTTCCAAATCATCTCTCCAGAATACGGCTGCAGCCCGGGTTCTCTCCAGAAGCAATCTGCGGAGTGTGAAGAAGAGCTATGCCTCAGATAAAGCTCTCTCAGTCTCCCGCTTGAAGTCTGCCCGTTCCAGTAATTCTTCCAGAGCCGTGCGCAGGGATTCTTCATCTGTGAAGAGAGAAGGCCTGAGAGAAGTGCCGGCGGGGGTTTCCAGGATAAAGAATTACTCCCGAAGCTCGACCAGAGCCTCTTCCAAATCATCCCTGCAAAGATCCGAGGCATCCCCACGTAGCTCCTCGGGAGTTTCGAGAAGCCTTCGTTCAGAGACCGGAAAGAGAACCTATCCTTCAAGGCTGAGCCATTCCGATTCTGGCGCCAAAGCGGCATCCTCTTCTCAGAAAAAGAGTTCTTTATCTTCGAGGAAGATCAAGCCTCGAGCCGAAAGATCAGCTTCTTCTCGATCATCATCGAAATCAAGCGCCGATAGCCGGTCTCGCATAAAGCGTTATTCCAGCTCCTCCCCATCATTGCCCTCCGCTTTAAGGAGGTCATCCAGCTCCAGGGCAAGAAGCTCTTCGGCCAGCAGGCGATCTTCCAGCTCTTATCCATCTCTCTCTTCTTTGACGAGAAGAAATGCCGGCTCCAGATCTGCAGCTGCCAGGAGCTCGCGGTATTCCGGATCGAGACCGACCATCAGCCGGAGATCGTCCGCCAGTCGTCCTTCTGTCTCCTCCCGTTCTTCCTCAAGGTCTGTTTCATCCCGCCGGAGTTCTGGGTCATCGGCCAGAATCTCCTCCTCGAGCAGAGGGAGGAGTTCTTCGTCAGGAAGAGTGAGCCGCTCCTCGGGCCGGAGCTCCTCTTCGCGTTCTTCTTCGGGAAGATCTGTCAGAAAGAAATAGGCCTGAGCATAATTCAGTAAGACGCTGCTCACACTTCTTGAGGGAAGAATGAGGTATCGTAAATACCATGATTGAATATGGCTCAGGCTGGGTGGTTCAAAAACACGCTACTTTTGACCCAGCGAGTCAAAAGCAGCTCGATTCCAGGCCTTGTTAGAGTTAATGTCTGGAGGGCCATAATCAAGCAAATATCTAGAAATCTTGATAAGGCCTGACCCCCAACTCAGCCTTCCATACGGTTTTTGAACCACCCAGCCTGAGCCATTAATACTTTTATCCCATGGAGAACGGATGCGTGGGGGGGGAACATTCTTCTTTACTTTTGCTCTGTCCAATGGTATAAAATATTTTAACCCTCAATTTAAGAAGAATGTTTTATGGGCTTGGAAGGGAGATGAATTTCAGTGCCCCAATGGCCACCAGTCTCTTGAATGACTACGTTAGGGAGGTATGAGTTATGGCTTTAAGGATAGGATGCCCAACCGGAGAGAAAAGCAACCTAAAGAAACTCAATCGAGTTCTGTGGCTGAGTGTGCTTGTACTCCTCCTCGCGATCTCGGGAAATATGGCTTGTAAAAAAGAGGCTGTCGAGGAACAAGCAGAAACAGAGGATCTGATCAATTTCGAAGGCGTGGCTAAGGTCGGGTTTGGAAAGTATTTGTACATTCCCGAAGCCAGAGGATTCGATATCGTAATCCAGGGTCAAGTGGATTCAGGCGATGCCAGTGTGCTTGTGGATAAAGAAGTGAGAGGCAAGGGAGAATTTTCTCCTGGCCAGCCATCCATATTGGTGGCGGATAGCATCGATGTTAAAGAGTCAGGCAGAAATTGGAGAAATGTCTTCACCAGGACCGAAGAGGTTGTCCTTGAAGATTATTTTGACGTGAAGACCAGAGATGAATTTGAAGAGTTGAAAGAACTCTCATTTGATAAAAAAGAGAGCTGGGAAGGAAAAGAGAAAGGCAAGGTTTATGGCAAGCTGGAAACGAGGACAGTGACAGAGGGGGAAGAGCTGAAGGAAGTCTACAGGATAATAGTCCTGGACGAAGAGAATAAGGAAGTCGGGAAAATCATTGTCGACAGCATGTCAGAATCAACTCTGTATTACGCGAGGAAGTTGAGGTTGTTTGATAAATTATGGTTTTACGTCACCATAAAAGAAACAGTCCCCTGGAGGACCAGGGTGGGTACATCCGAGCTCTTTCACGCCGATGTTTTTTTTGCAGGGCTTTTCTGATTATCGTAAGCCTTCGAACTTTTCCTCAAAGAGTTTTTATCTTTCCCTGTTGCTGAAATACTCGAAACCATGCTTGGAGAAAGGAAGAGGGCTTGCTGTGTTTCACTTTACTATCGACTCAGGAGAAGCTAATATTGGGAACGGTAGATATATCAGGCGCTCGAATGCTCTTGAGCGCGTAGCGCAGCATAAAAGCTGATTATTAAAGGAGGCATCGAGATATGAAAGCGATTCGCGGAAGGGTTCTTATTTTCTGTCTCTTGTTTGTCTTCGGACTGTCTTTCTCGGTTTTATTCGGTCAGGAAAAGTTGAATCCTGAAAAAGCAGTAGGGGAATGGAATCTGGAAATTGACGCCGGCGGAGAATATTATTATTTGAACATGACCATCGAAAATACGAACGAAGGGCTGAGAGGAACGATAAGCGAAGAATCGGGCTATTTCCAGGACCTCGCCCTCTCCAATATCGTGTTTGATGGCGAGATGTTAAAATTTGAATTCACGGCCCCAACTCCTCCCGATGATTATGAGCGGCTGGTGAAAGCGGAATTCAAGGTTGGCGAGAACAGGCTTGAAGGATACATGAGCGCAGAAGACCTGGGGCTGACCGTATCCGCTACTGCCACACGTAAAAAATAAACGAAAAAGAGATTCCCCTATTTTTTCTTCTTTCGTTTCTCGTTTGCTCTGCTCTGTAAATTCTTTTCCAGGTTTGGATGCTTGAGATGAAAATCCGTAGCATCCTGAAAGCCCTTGGCCACCCGCAGCATTTTAGCTTCGTCGAATAGATCCCCGATAAAGGAGATGCCAGTCGGACTACCGTTTTCCCTGAATCCATCGGGGACGATTACCGCCGGATGTCCGGTGAGGTTGGTCAACAACAGGTTGGCTCCTCCGGTGGGGGCGATATAGACGTCTATGGCGCTCATCCTTTCTGCCATTTGCTGCATGAGGAGGGTTCTGAGTCGGTTGGCCTGGATGTATTCCACAGCCGGAATGAGCCTTGCCTGGCGAAAGGCATTCGGCCATGCTCCTCTTGTCTGCCTGACCAGGAGAAGATCCCTGTTGCTCCGGGTGAGCTCATCGAAGGCGGCAGCCGCTTCCGCGTTGAGGATTATGCTGAGGTTGTAGACGGGAAAATCCGGGAGGTCGAAGGGCACGAGCTCGACTCCGAGAGAGCGGATGATATCAAGGGCAGCTTCGTCATTTTCTTTGTTTCTGTAATCTCTTTCAAATTCCTTTTTCAAGTAGCCGACTCGTATTTCCTTCAGGTCAAGAGAGGGATCCCAGTTGAAGGGAAGGTCGACCACGGTTAGGTCTTTTCCGTCCGGGCCGTGTAAGGCTTGGAAAACCAGCGCGCAGTCCTCGACTGTCCGACAGATAGGGCCGATCTTATCCATACTCCAGCTCAAAGCCATAGCCCCATGACGGCTCACTCGGCCAAAGGTGGGGCGCAGGCCTGTCACTCCGCACCGAGTGGAGGGGGAGAGTATGGATCCCCAGGTTTCCGTGCCAATAGAAAATCCCACCAGTCCGGCCGCCGTGGCAGCGGCTGAGCCGGCAGAAGAGCCGCTCGATCCCTCTTCAGGATTCCAAGGGTTCCGGGTTCTTCCCCCGAACCAGACATCTCCCATAGCCAGAGCACCCATGGATAGCTTGGCCACCAGAACCGCTCCTGCCTCTTCGAGCCTTCTGACGACCGTGGCGTCTTCGTCGAAAACCTGCTCCTTGTAGGGCATGGCTCCCCAGGTGGTCTTGATCCCTTTGGTGGAGAGCAGGTCTTTGGCTCCCCAGGGGATGCCATGAAGAGGTCCTCTATATTTGCCCTCAGAGATCTCCCTGTCCGCACGCCTCGCCTGTTCCAAGGCCAGCTCTTCGGTGAGGGTGATGACACATTCCAATCGAGGGCCGTATTTTTTCAAACGTTCAAGGTAGAGACGGGTCAGTTGAGTTGAAGTGATTTTGCGGGATTTGATAAGTTGGGCGAGTGCTGTTACAGGATAGAAGGCTAAATCTTCGATGTTCTCAGGGACCTGAACATCAACAGGCTGGATGAAGGTGAAGGGCCGGCTTTTCATCTCGATTTCCATCCCGGGGATAGCAGGATTGAAGGCCAGGGCCGGAGGGATACTGTTCTCCAGAGAGATGTCTCTGCTATCCTGATATCTTTGGGAATTTCTTCTGATGCCATTCAGCATCATTTTTCGCTCTTTGGGCGTGAAGTGGAGAGCAGCTATCTTTTCTGCGGCGGCGATATCCGCTGTCGTGATTTTTTTTCCTTTTAAATAATACAGCGCAAAAGCCCCTCCGAAAACCAGTACAATCAGGAAGGCGACCAGGATAAGTACCGGCCCTGTCAGGAGTCCTTGTTTGCTCCTTAAATTTTCCATTTGATTTTCTCCTGTTGAGTCTTGGATTATCCCTGATATCTTTTGATATATTTGCCTCTATTGCCGAACAAAAGGATAATCTAGCGGAGCATTTCGATCATCCGGGCCAGCTCTTCAACCAGTTTGTCCGTACTGCCCATGAATCCAACGCTCTTGAAGCGGATCGTGCCTTTTTTGTCGATGATAAACTTTGTGGGTATGCCTTCAACTTTAAAGGCCTGGATGACTGTGTTCTCCGTATCCAGGAGGACATGAAAAGGATAGTTGTTCTGAGTGATGAAATCAGAGGCGTTCTTTTTCCAGTCCTTTACTCTTTCCCAGGAGTTGATAAACAGGAATTGGACGGTGTTGTCGTCTTTGTATTTTTCCACGGCTAGCTTCATTCCCGGGAACGATGCCAGGCAAGGGCCGCACCAGGTGGCCCAAAAATCAAGGATGATGATTTTTCCCCTCATGTCGGCCAGATTGATGGAATTTCCCGCCAGGTCCTGGAGAGTAAAATCCGGCGCCGGGAGGGAGATCATTTTCTCTTTCAACTCAGCCGCCATTTTTCTCTCTGCGGTTTTCTCCAGTTCTTGAAGCCTTTGGGAAGCCTCCTCCCGTTTTCCGGTATGGAGGATAAAAGCCTTCTTGAACAGGTCTTTTATCTTGGCCGTGCTTTTTCCCTCCCTTATGAATTTTTCCATCTCCGCCACTGTTTTTTCGGAGGAACCGGCTTTGACCAGCGTTTCGGCATAGCGTTCTATGATCTCCAGATTTTTTTCTTGTGTGATCTGGACAGCTTCCTCAAAAACGGGAAGGGCATCTGCGGCTCTGTCTAGTTTGAGAAGGATGAATCCGTAAGTGTCCAGCACCATTCCCAGCCCCATATCGATCTGCTCCTGCCATTCTCTCTCTGTGGCCCAGGCGGGTTTGTCGCTCTGTGGCTCAACTCTTGCCTTGCGGGCGAGTTCTATCCCTTTTTTGGCGAAATCTGCAGCCATTTCCAGTTCCACATCCTTTTGCGCCATTCCCCAGGCCAGGTTGTTGTAAAGGCTCCAATTCATGTCATCGGGATATTTCGCCAGGTATTCCTTGATCTTTGCGTACTGCCCTTTATCCTGGTAGGCAAAGCAGATGTTCATCCTCATCGCTGGTATCAGCTTATTTTGCGGGAAATCTTGTTTAAATCTATCCAAGAGCTTGAGTTTTTCGTCGACATCCTGAGTCCTGTAGAATTCTCTGAACCTTTCGTTCTGGACAAGGGTTCCTCTTGGATATCTCTCCCGGATGATACGGATCGTCTGTTCAGCTTTTTCTGGCTGTTTTATCCTCGTGTACCCGTTGGCTATCGCTGTAAGCTCTTCTTCGGTTTGGTCATCCCTGCCGGCCAATTCATCCAGCTCCTTCTGAATGGCTTCGATCCTTCCTTCCCTGGCGAGCGCAGCCATGACATTCAAATAGGGTGTGATGTATTCTCTTTTCAGCTCAGGATGGGCCTTGAACTCTTCCTCAAAGTAGGAAAAGGCCAGTTCCGTATCGCTCTCCAGGCTGAGCAAAGCCCTGCCCCAGCTTACCAGGGCTTCTGCCAGTCCAGCCAGGCCTCCAGGGATTTGATTTCCTTGTTTGTCGAAAAGAGGGATGATATAGCCGTAATTATCGTTGTTATCCGTATCCCCGTTGTCCACGAATTTGATGATAATTCCCCGGCTTTTCTCATCAGGGGAGAAAGAAGCTGTCCAGGATTTTCCCATTTTTATCATCGGGTGTTCCTTGGCATTCGGATAGCCTGAGGTGTAGGAATAAGCCACCAGAAAAATCTCAGCGGCATTTTCCAGCTTTGTTCCAGCCGGGTTATAGCGGACAGTGAGCTCATCTTCTGGAGAAGGTTTTTCAGGGGAAAAAGAAAATCTTCCGCCGGGTTCCTGGGTGCAGGAGCTGAAGCATAAAAGGCCTGTGCCTAAAAGGATCAAGAACGCTTTTTTCATTGTCCGTCTCCTTGATTGATCGTGTTTATTAGACCAGAATTCTGGCCCGATGGTCAAACGCGAACTTTTTCAACGCACTTTCAATTCTTATCCCTCTTTCTTTTTTGGCGGGCAAAAAAGAAGTAAATCACCAGACCTGCGCTAACAGAAGCGAGGATCCAGGCTATTTTTAGCTGGTTGCTCTCAAAGTTCAGGAACAGGTTGAGGATGATTCCGCTGGATATCAAAAACATGGCCGAGAGTATCGCGATAATAAGAGGCAGGAAAAAGATTTGAAGGCACCCTTGTTTCGGCTCCTCTTCTTCCGCCTTTTCTCCCCGTATCTTTTCTTCCGGCATCCTCGGGCTCCAGTACTCTTTCCCGCACTGGGGACATATGGTCTCTGCCTCCGGGATTTCACTGTTGCAGTAAGGGCAGATTTTCATGACTTTCAGTGCTTATACCACAGGGGAAAATCTGTGTCAAAAGCTCAGAGTGTCTCTGTCAAGGCAACGTAAAAACTTCCGGTTCTTAGCAAAGTGAAAATTTCCGGTTTGATTTTCATCTAATACTCAGTAAGCAAGGTTACAATCTTTGAGCGGACCTGGATGCCTCCCTCAGCCCCCGCACCCCGAGGGAACCAATCCCGTCGGTTCCCCCCGTCGGATAAGCCGACGGGTCCCCCCTCCGCTACGGGGGCTCGAGGGAGGCATCCAGGTCCGCTCAATTGATATTCTGCCAGGTTGTTTGGTCAGATTTGTTGAGTTCAGGCGTTTTTTTTGCTATATACTATCCTTTTCAAGGAGGCCTAAGATCAAATGATACGCTGTGTGATATCAGACATGGGAAAAGTGATCCTTCATTTTGATAGGGGCATTTTTTATGAAAAGATTGCCCGATTCTGCCCGTATTCCAAGGACGAAGTGGAAGAATTGACCCTCCGAAATTTTGACATTGTCATATCATTTAACGAAGGAACCATATCTCCGGAGGAATTCTACCGTCTGGTCATCTCAAAGCTAAAGGCCGAGATTGGGTACGATGAGTTTTACGCGATCTACAGCGATGTATTCTTTCTGAATTCTCCTGTTTTAGATATCTTGAAGAGGCTGAAGGGCAGATATAAGCTTATCCTGCTTTCCAACACGGATGCGATGCACTTTGCTTTTATCAAGAAAAAATTTCCCGAGATCCTGATATTTGACGATTATATTCTCTCCTATGAAGTGGGGGCGATGAAGCCCGATCCCCGGATCTATGAAGAGGCGTTGAAGAGAACAGGCTTCAATCCCGAAGAATGCCTGTTTATCGACGACATGGAAGAGAATATCCAAGGGGCCCTGAAATTGGGAATAAACGTCATCCTCATGGAACCCCGCATAGACCTTGAGGCCGTTCTCCGCGGCATGAACCTTTCCTTCTCGCCCCGGAAATCATCCCCATCCTGGAAGAAAGGATAGTGAGGGGAGACCCGTCTCTTAACCAGAAGAAGCTCTTATGAATGCCCGGCGGCTTCTCGGACCATCGAATTCGCAAAAGAAAATTCCCTGCCAGGTCCCCAGCTTGAGTCTGCCTTCCTCGATAAAAATCTGAACTGAAGAGCCCACCAGGCAGGCTTTCACATGGGCGGGGGAGTTGCCCTCGGAATGTCGGAAGGGAAGGTTTTCGGGGACGATTCTGCTCAGGGCCATGAGGATGTCTTCTTTGACAGAAGGATCGGCGTTTTCGTTGATGGTTACTCCGGCCGTGGTATGAGGAACGTAGACTGTGCAGACCCCGTTTTGGATTCCTGAGGAAGAGACCTCCTCGTTCACCCTGCTGGTTATGTCCACCAGCTCTTCCCTGGATTGAGTTCTGATTTCGATTGCCTTCATGTTTGTAAGCTTATCATATTCTGGAGGAGAGCCGCACTCTCTTTTTTTGTCCTTTCTGCTGATGATGAGGAGTTTTGCGCGGAGATAGGAGGCACATAAGGCGAAAAAAGAGAAAAATTTGGAAAAAACCCTTGACAAACAAGACAAATAGTTATAATTTAAGCGACGCGGATACAACATTTAGTACTTTAAACCAAAAAATATACTACATATGGATAGTCATTCCGTGTTTTTCTTTTTTCCTTAGAGGAAAAGGATATTCCCCGATTCCTTTTCCTTTGGATAAGGGGATAGGATAAGCAGTTTGAGCTTTTTTATATAAACGGGAAAGGAGGCGTTATATGCAGAGAGTCATTTCAAGGATCAAGAAAAGAGACGGTACAGTCACCGATTTTGTCCAGGGTAAGATCACCAACGCCGTCTATAGAGCCATGGAATCTCACGGTCTCGTGGATAACGGCGCAGCCAAATCGGTTTCTGATATCGTGACGTTCATGCTGGCCAAGTCCTACATCCTCTACCGCGAAAAACACAAAGAGATCAGGGAGGCCAAAGAGACGGGTATCAACCTGACCAGGTTGATCAAGGATTACCTCAACGATATGGATTGGAAAGTCAAAGAAAACAGCAACGAAGGCGTGGTGAGTTTTTCTGGGCTGAATGCCAGGGTTTCAGGAGAGGTTCTTTCCAATTTTGCCCTGAACCAGCTGTACTCGGATAAGGTCAAGAGGGCTCACGTGGACGGTGTTTTTCATGTCCATGACCTCTCTTACCCGATCGTGGGTTACTGTGCGGGTTGGTCCATGGAGAACCTTTTGAGGAAGGGATTCGGACATGTGCCCAATCAGGTCCACTCATTTCCGGCCAAGCACCTTGAGACGGCAACTCTGCATATGGTGAACTTTATCGGCACCATGCAGGGAGAATTCGCAGGCGCTCAGGCTTTCTCCAGCGTCGATACCATTCTGGCTCCTTTCGTCAGGTCTGACAAGCTTGACTATGAAAAAGTCAAGCAGGATATCCAGAAGCTCATCTTTGGGTTGAATGTGCCTTCCCGCTGGGGATGGCAGACGCCTTTCTCCAACCTGACCTTTGACTGGACTGTCCCCGGGGACATGAAGGATAAACGCGTCATTATTGGAGGAGAGGAGCAGGATTCCACTTACGGTGACTACCAGGAAGAAATGGACATGATCAACCGTGCTTTCCTGGAGTTGATGATCGAGGGAGACCAGAAGGGGCGTGTCTTCACTTTCCCCATACCCACCTATAACCTCACCCGGGATTTTGACTGGGATTCCCCGAATGCGAACCTCCTCTTCAAAGTGACAGCCAAGTACGGAATCCCCTATTTCCAGAATTACATCGGTACGGATATGGATCCCGGCGATATTCGGGCTATGTGCTGCCGCTTGAACCTGGACCAGCGGGAGCTTTTGAAGAGACCGGGCAACATGTGGGGTCCTGGTGATTCTACGGGTTCAGTGGGGGTTGTCACCATAAACCTCAACAGGATCGGGTATGAGGCGAACAGTCGGGAGGAGTTCTTCACTAAGTTGAATAATGTCATGGTCCTGGCCAAAGAAGCCCTGGAGACCAAGAAAGAGGTCGTCAACAACATGCTGGCCAAAGGGCTGATGCCTTACACCCTGGTCTACCTTGGCCATTTTGATAACCATTTCTCCACTATCGGCCTCTGTGGGATGAACGAGGCCTGTCTGAATCTCATGGAGAAAGGAATCGCCACTGCAGAGGGGAAGGAATTCACGATCGAGGTCCTCCAGTTCATGAGGGATACGATCCAGAAGTTCCAGGAGGATACAGGTAATCTTTATAACCTGGAGGCCACGCCGGCTGAATCCACTTCCTACCGGCTGGCAAGACTGGACAAGCAGAAATACAGCAAGATCATCACTGCCGGGACAGAGAAGCATCCCTATCTGACCAACTCCACCCAGCTCAACGTAGACGCCACCCGTGATGTCTTCGAAGCTCTGGAGCATCAGAAGGATATCCAGCCTCTCTACACGGGAGGAACTATCTTCCACACTTTCCTTCCGGAGGCCATTGACAGAGAGACATGCAAAAAGCTGGTGCGCAAGATCGCCCAAACGAAAATTCCCTATTTTAGCATCACGCCCACCTTCAGCATCTGCCAGAACCATGGTTATATTCAGGGCGAGTTCCCGAAATGTCCGGATTGCGGCGAGGAGACAGAAGTCTACTCCAGGATCGTCGGCTACCTGAGGCCTGTCGGGACCTGGAATGACGGCAAGAAGCAGGAATTCAGGGAAAGGACACCCTATTCGGAAATTAGATAGATGATGGATTACCTGCTTTTCACCTATCCCAACTGTAAGGATTGCGCCGAACTCAAGGCATACCTGGCTGAGACCGGACTTGAAGCCCGGGAATACAGCCTTGTTCAGAAGGAGAGCAAGCTCAAGATCAGGGATTTTTTAGGAATTATCAAACGGGACGAAAAGGGAGCCATCATCATCCCCACCCTGGTGATCCAGGACGATACTGGAGTTGCCGCTGTGGTGAACAGTCGAAAGGAGCTGGAGGAGTGGTTGAGATCAAGGGCTTAGAAAAATTTGCGCCCAAAGACTTTCCCGGGTTCATATCTTCCACTGTGTTTCTCGGAGGATGCAATTTTCGCTGCCCGTACTGCCATAACAGGGATTTGGTCCTGAACCCAGAGAAGCTTCCCACCTTTCCTCTCGATTTTTTCCTCGCGTACTTGGACTCGAGAAAAGGCTGGCTAGAGGGAATCTGTGTTACAGGGGGAGAACCGCTGATCCACGATGATTTAGAGGATTTCCTGGCTTTGCTGAAAGAACGCGATCTTTTGGTCAAGATAGACACCAACGGGTCTTTTCCCTCCAGGCTGGAGCATCTCATCCGGAAGAGACTTGTGGACCAAGTCGCCATGGATGTCAAAGCGCCTTTGGAACGGTACCAGGAAACCACTGGTTCAAAGGTTAAAGGAGAGACCATTCTCAGAAGCATCGATATCATAAAAAATTCAGGATTGAAGTACGTCTTTCGTTCCACCGTGGTCCCGGGGCTGGTAGGCGCGGATGATATTGAAAAAATCAGCCAGATGCTCAACGGCGCTTCTGTTTTTCAGATTCAGCAATTCGTTCCCACAACGACTCTTGATGGCCGTTATCTCCAGAAAAAACCTTACCCGAAAGAAAAGATCCTGGAGTTCGCCAAGATCGCAGATGCCTATTTCCCTGAGGTCAGGGTGGAGGGTGTCTGATCGATGGAGCTCAAGGTCAAAAGGATTCACCCGGACGCCAAGCTTCCTCTTTATCAGCATCAGGGTGATGCGGGCCTGGACCTTTTCTCTTCTGTGGATGATGTCGTAAAAGCCGGAGAGGTCAAGCCCATCCCCACCGGGATCAAAGTGGCTGTCCCTGAGGGCCATGTGGCTCTTGTCTGGGATAAAAGCGGAATATCCCTGAAGGGGATCCACCGTCTGGCAGGAGTGATCGATTCCGGGTATAGAGGAGAAGTCCGGATTGTGCTGGCCAATTTCGGGACGGAACCCTTCGTGATCGAGAAAGGGATGAAGATCGCTCAGCTCCTGATCCAGCCCGTAAAGAGAGTTGAAGTCGTGGAGACGGAAAACCTCGAAGAGACCTCTCGCGGTGAGAATGGATTTGGCAGCACGGGCAAGTACTGATTAACGCTTAAGATCATCTCGTCTTTTCTTTAAACCTTCTTTATAATGAGTAGGATGAATTTTCCAAGCTTGATTCGTCAACCGGGTTTGAAGAAGAAATTCGCTGTCATCCTCGTCCGTCCTGAGAGCCCGGAAAACATCGGTCTTGTCGCCCGCAACATGAAGAACACAGGGTTCGAAATGCTCAGGCTGGTCCAGGTGGCTGGAATCGACCCAAAATCCCGCAGGACCGCTGTTCATTCCCTGGACATACTGGAGAAGACCTGCTTTTATGCAGACTTGAAAGCAGCTGTCGAGGACATCCAGATTGTGTTTGCCACCACCGCCAAGAAGAGAAAGAACTTTCCTTCTCTCTCCTTAAAAGAGGCTGTGACAGAGATGTTCCGTTTCCCTGCCTCGACGAGAATCGGCCTTCTTTTCGGCAATGAGAGGACGGGCCTGACCTCAGAGGAGATGCGGTGCTCGAATTTTCGCTTCATGATTCCTCAGTCCGGCAGACAGCCTTCCTATAACCTTGCCTCTGCCGTCCTCCTGACCCTCTTTCATATCTCGACTTATCAGAATCTCGGGGAAAAAGAGAGGGCTGGCTTCAAGGAGGAGCCACTTACCCGAAAGGAACAGGAGGAGTGCATCCGGCTCATCCTCGACAAGCTGGAAAAAAAGAGATTTATCCATGAAACGAACAGGCAGCACATGGCGGAGATGGTCTATGACCTTTTCGGAAGGCTGGCCTTGACTGCAAAAGACAGAAGATTGATCCTAGCCCTTTTTTCCAAGACTATCGGGGACTGACAGGAGTTGATGGGGGCAGAAGAACTCAGAGATAAAGAATAATTCTTGCCAGCCGGGATCATTAATACCATATGCCTGATGATGGGTACAAAATGTCTGATGACCGTGCCTGAATCGTTATTGACAACAGAAAGAGATTCGTTTAAAAAGTATGTCTCAACACAACCGGAAGGAGTAAAGAATGGCAAGAGAAATGAGAGTGACTTTTCCTGGTGGAGCCCGTGCGGATGCTGAGTACAAAGGTATGGTCATCAAGACTGACCAGCCGGTTTACCTGGGTGGCGGGGGAACTGCACCCGCTCCCTTTGACTTGTTCTTAGCTTCCATCGCTACCTGTTCGGGGTATTATGTGCTGGCTTTCTGCGAAAGAAGGGGAATTCCTATCGATAAGGCGTCTGTGGTGATGAGAACGGAAAAGAACCCGGAGAGCAAGATGATCGAGAAGATCTTGATCGATATTCAACTTCCTCCTGAGTTTCCGGAGAAATATAAAAGCGCGGTGATCAAGTCCGTAGATCTGTGCTCGGTCAAAGAGCATATGATTAAGCCGCCTGCCTTTGAGATCACCGCTTCTATCGGATAAACCGGCAGGTCTCCCCTCCGCTACGAGGGCTCTAGGGCGGCATCCAGGTCCGCTCAAGAGAGAATGCCGCACGAATTATTGCGTTATTATTATTGTCCCAGGAAAAGCAGAATAATCTCAAAAAAATAATAACTGTGATATTTTCCTGAGGTTGTGCAGCCAGATTATTGACCGGGCATAAAAAGGATTATTTTTTCCTTTTGTTGATTCTCTTCCAGAATAGCTGGGTAAAATACGCGGGAGGGACGCCATTTCCGTGTATTTTAGTCTTTAAGTCCTCCTCACCAAAGGGAAGAGAACTTTCTTGTTTTATCGAGAAACCTGGGGCAGCCAGAGATAATAAAAACCGCTCTTCAAGTAGGGGAGCAGGTCTTCTATCTTTGTCCTTTCCAGAAAAGAGGGATTCTCGAGGTTCGTGGCATAGATGTTTGTTTTTCTTGAGGGATAGTAAGTATAGGCGATGACATTGGCCTCTTTCAGGGAGGCCAGAGAAAAAGTCTTCTTCAGGGCCGTATCAAAATATCCGACCTCATCTATCAGCTTGGACTCCAGGGCCTGCCCGGCTGTATAGATCCGTCCGTCCGCCAATTTTTTGATCTCTTCGAGGGAAAGACTGTCCTTGCGTCTGTGGTGGACCACTTCCAGGAACCTCTGATAGAATTCGTCGATGACCGCCTGGAATATCTTTTTCTCATCTTCTGTCATGTCCCTGAAAGCGCTTCCCGAGTCCTTCATCTCTCCGGATTTGATGACATTCATCTTTATCCCGATTTTTGAAAAAAGCTCCTCCATGTTGGGAAAGATGGAGATAACGCCGATGCTTCCGGTGACCGTGGACGGATGAGCGATGACGTAGTCGCAGGCTGAAGCGATATAGTAGCCGCCCGAAGCAGCCACTCCCATCATCAGCCCGACCACAGGGATCTTGTTTTCCTGCTTGAACTTGAGAATCTCGTTATAGAGAATGTCGCTGGCCGTGGCTTCTCCTCCGGGGGTATCCAGACGGAGGATAACAGCCTTGACCCTCTTGTCTTCAGCGGCTTTCTCCAGCCTGTAATAGACTTTGGAGAGGATGTCGCTTTCCCTGGCAAAAAGGCCGGGATTTACAGTTGAACTGATGATCCCCGAGACATCCAGAATAAGGACTTTCTCCTTGGCCTGACTCTTGATGAGGACGACCTCCTCAAGCCTCTCTTTCCCCATAAAATCAAGATGAAAGTGAGGTGCGCATCCGGATATCGAAAATGTGATGAGGATGATCAAACCCAAATTTTTTCTCATCGTTCCTCCTGGGTCCATCGATTCGTTGACTTCAAATTATACCATAAAAGGAAGCCAGTCCCTTTTCCTTTTTGTGAAAGAGGGAAGTCAGTTTCCCCTCCAGGTTAACTGCCTCTCCTTTGGTATCTGATAAAGCGCTGTTTCCACTCCATCCTCGCCAAGACCCCCCCCACCCACCACCATGGGCTCCGGATGGAACGGAAACCGGCGCTTTATATCTCAACAATCGGATGATATGCGAAACAGAGGCGATCGTCGGGAAATCCAAGGGGGTATACACCGCCCGAGAAGGGGAGGCAGCGTGCGGAAGCGAGCGTTGGAAGGGGGAAATCAGTTTTCCCTCCAAGTTGACTTGGGCTGGTCCGGATGGTATAAATCTTTTCCACTCGCTGATTCTGTTCGGCTGTTGAGGATGGGCAGGAAAGGGAATCCTGTTTAAAATTAATATTTCCGTCCTCCCAAAGTGCGGCAGGCATCCAGGATGCCCTTTTTATAGGTGCCTTCGTCAAAATGTCAGGCCATTTTCCTCTGGGATTGTCCTGAAAAGACAAGAAAAGCAGTGAAAATTTACACAGTTGCCGGTATCGACCTGGCCGGTGTGCCGCACCGTCCGACCGGCTGGTGCACCTTAAAAGGATTAAGAGCGCGGACAGAGCTCCTCTATCCGGATGAGGAAATCCTGCGCCGGGTCAGAGAAGATAAGCCGGACCTGGTGGCCATAGACGCTCCTCTGACCCTGCCTCCTGGAAGAAAATCGATGGAGGAAAGGACAGGCTCCCATTTCCGTCCTTGTGATGAGGAGCTGAGGCGTCGAAAAATCCCCTTCTTTCCGATCACTCTGGGCCCGATGAGGGGCCTGACAGAGAGAGGCATCAAGCTTCGAAAGATCCTGGAAAAGGAGGGATTCAGCGTCGTCGAGATCTATCCGGGTGGAGCTCAGGATGTGTGGCGCATTCCCCGCGCCCGTAAGGACCTTTCCGGGCTGCGGAGAGGACTGGAACGTTTGGGAATAAAGGGGCTGAAGACAGAGAGTGCGGACCATGAACTGGACGCGGTCACAGGAGCTCTGGTCGGTCTTCTCTTCTTGAAGGGTGAAGCGGAGGTCTACGGCGATTTTCAAAGCGGGGCGATTATCATGCCTCCTCGATCCTGATCGGATGGGTTCCCGTCATCTCCGCATCAGGTTTCTTTCCGTGAACGTGCCCTCAGGGATGACGATATCGAACTGGATGCTTTTGAGCACCATCTCTGTTTTCGAGTTTTCCCTCAGCTTATCGACCATGGTCACCCGTGTCGGGTAGTATCTGTTCTTGAAGGACTGGATGTCTCCCGCGGTCATAACCTTCAACAGTTTGCCGCTTTTTGCGGAGAACTCGACTTTGTGTCCGATGAATTTTTCCTTGTCCACCCATATTTTCCGGAAGAAGTAGGTTTTGCTTTCGTCCCTTGACTCCAGCTCTAGGACATAGCAGGGGATATCGTTGAAGATCTCTTCCCCTAGGAGTTTGACCTGATATTCTTTTTTCAGCTCTTCGGCGTTCTCGGTCATGTCTTCGTAAGAGAAGTCTGAGCCCATCATGCTCTGCTTGAGCATGTGTCCGGAGAGACGCATCACCCTTTCCGCTGAGGGATCACCCTTTCCGCTGAGGGGAAATAGACCTTGAGGACTTTCCCGGTCTTCAGCATCTTCGTTCCCCGGTCCCTGGCCGGGCTCAGGAACTCGATGAAGGAGTTCTCTGTTCCCTTTGTGTAGCTGATGAGCTCTTTTTTGATGACCCTCCTTCCGATGGTGATGACCATCTCGATCTCGGCGTAAGCGGTTTCGAAGACCATGTTGTCATCGAGCCGGGCTAAAATCGCCTCGGCGGTCAGCTCCTGTCCGGCCGAGTGATGGGGCATCAGGATAAGAACTACAAGGCAGAACAAAAAGAATTTATTCATGACTTCCCCTCTTATCTTGATGTTCATTTTATATGTTATTTTCTCCTTTATCTTTCTCTGGTTCATGTATATGCATTGGTTACTTCAAGCTGGTTCGCAGAGCCTCCACCGGCTCCAGCCGCGAGGCTTTCCGGGCCGGGTAAAAGGCAGCGGCGATCGTGGTCACCAGACCGAACCCTATGGCAACAAGGAGAATCCCGAGGGTGAACTTGGGGTAGATGATGGGGGAAAAGAATGCGAACTCGAATTCCATCTTTTCCATCATCCGTGTAAAATCCAGCCCGGTGTTCTGGGCGAGCAAAGACAGGCCGCTGCCGACCGACCCGCCGATGAACACTCCCAGCAGGCCGATGAATATCGACTCCACCAGGATCAAGGAGACCACCCCTCCATTCCTCATTCCCATGGATTTGATGATCCCGATCTCGTGGGTTCTTTCCAGGACGGCCATGAGCATGGTGTTCAGGATGACCAGGGCAGCGATAAGCATGATGATGATCAGGATGCCGGAAAAAATGATCTCTGCTAACGGCAGGTAAGACATCCAGAAGTTATCCTGCCAGGGGATAGCGATGATGGTATCTTCCAGCCCTTTTTCTTTGAGAATAGCCGTGATCTCAGAAGAGATCTCCGGGGCATTCTCCGCATCGTCGAGCAGAAGCATGATTTCATGGACTTCTCCCTGACAATCGAGGAGCTCCTGGGCTTTTTCGATGGGGATATAGAAAAAGTTTTTGTCCATGAAAGTGAATCCTGTCTTGAAGATCCCGGCTACGGTAAAGGTCAAGGCATAGGTGGAGTAGTTGATGTCTGTGGTCACAGCCAGGAGCTCGTCACCGAGACCGACTCCCAATTTTTGAGCCAGGCTGTCGCCGATGACCATCTCTGCTGCCGACTCCTGGAGGTAGTTACCCTGGATTAGATGCTGCCTCAGGTCGAAAAAGTTCTTCTCCTGCTCCGGATCGATACCGACACCCACGCACGGCTCGTTTTCGTCTTCGGAGGAAAGGATAAGATAGAATTTGATCCTTTCCGTCATGGCGGATATCCCGGGAAGGGAGGAGATATCTGCTTCGAGTTCCTTAGAGTCATAAACGAGATGTTCCTTGGGCATGATCCTCTCCAATCTCAGAAATTCCCTGGAGACGATTTTCACATGCCCGAGCTCTATGTCTATCAGGTTTTTATAGATGCTTTCGGTGACGCCTTCGAGATAGCTGTAGGAGAAGATGATGGAGATCATTCCGAAGGCCACGGCCAGAGAGGTCAGGATTGTCCGGCGCCAGTTTCTCCAGATGTTCCGCCACGCTAATTGAATGATCTTTTTCATCCCACGTGCCTCAATGCCTGAATCGGGTCGAGTTTGACAGCCTTGTAGGCCGGGTAGAGACTGGCCAGGATAGAGACGACGATTCCCAGGACAAGAGTGAAGAGCAGTGTTCCTGCTGTCAGATCCCCCCGGTAGACTTCCATGGGGAGAAAGGACAGCATATCAGTTATCTTATCTCCCAAGAAAGACAGGCTGAATCCTTTGGCTTCCAGGTACCAGCCCCCCAAGCCTCCGATGGCGCAGGCCGCAAGAGAGCCAAAAAGGCCGATGATCGCACCCTCGAAAACAAAGACCAGCATGACTTCCATTTTCCGCATGCCCATCGCCGCCAGCATGCCGATTTCCCGCGTTCGCTCCAGGACAGCCATGAGCATGGTGTTCACGATTCCCAGGGTGGCGATGAGGATCATCATCAGAGGGATGAGGACCTGAATGCGGCTCCTCATCTTCATCAGCTCGACGAAGTCAGAGGCGTATTCCTTGAAACTCACCACCTCGTATTCTGTATCCAGGTTGGCCAGGCGGCTCTGAATGTATTCTCTGACATTTGAAAGCCGGTTCCTGTCCTCGATCCGGACGGCGAGCTCGGTGACCCTGTTATCCAGGCTCAATGCTTCCTGAGCGATAGAAAGGGGGATGAAGACGGTCTGCCTGTTGACTGATGGATTTTCGGTGTGAGCGATCCCCACGATTTTCAAATCGAGCGCATTCCAGATGAAATCTTCCGTGGAGAGAAACATCCTCAACACGCAGTCCTCTCCGACTTCCAATCCCAGATCCTGGGCCAGAGTGCTGCCCAGGATGATACTCGATTCCGAACTCTCCAGGAAGCGTCCGTCCTTGATCGATTTTTTGATGTCGAACACCTGCGGGTCGACTTCCGGTTCGATGGCCACGCCCAGACAGGGAAGCTCATCCATGCCCGAGATGATGCTGGCCTGGAAGAGGATGCGGCTTTCAATGCCTTGGATTTCCCGGTTATCCTTCAGCAGGCTCTTTATTCTCTGGGGTTGGGCGATGGTGAATTCAAGAGGAACCTCCTCTTTTTCCTCAAAGTATCCGGGGGCTAGGATCTTGATATGGGCTGTCTGGACGTTGATGATGCTATCCATGGCGTGGGTATTGACTCCGTTATAAAGGCAGATTCCCAAGGCCATCAGACCGAGGCCGTAAGAGATAGCGGAGAAAGTGATGACTGTCCGTCTTCTGTAACGAAAGACATTCCGGAAGGCGAGCTTGAGCAGCATTTTCATTTTGCACTGACCTTCTGGTCGGATTCGATTTTCCCGTCACGAAGCCTGATGATCCGCCGGGCGAAATCCATGACCATCTTATCATGAGTGGAGAAGACAAAGGTGGTCGATGTCTTCTGGTTCAGCTCGAGCATCAGCTGGAGTATCTCTTCTCCTGTCACAGAATCCAGGTTGGCGGTCGGCTCGTCGGCCAGAACCAGCTTGGGTTTTTTGAAAAGTCTTTGAGTCCGACTTCCGTGAGGATCTCTTCCGTCAGGCGGCGGCGCTCTTTGGAGTCGTGCAGTCCGGCGAGGATAAGCGGGAATTCCACGTTCTCCATAGCCGTCAGCACCGGGATCAGGTTGAAGGTCTGAAAGACGAACCCGATGTTCTTTCGCCGCACATCTGCCAGCTTGGAGGTGGCCAGAGCGGTGACGTCCCTATCCTCCAGGAAGATCTTGCCGCGGCTGGGTTTATCCAGGCAGCCGAGGAGGTTGAGGACAGTGGTCTTCCCAGAGCCTGAAGGACCGGCAATCGAAAGGAATTCACCTTCCTCGACAGAGAAGGTTATGCCTCTCAAGGCAGGGAAGTCGATTTTCCCGATATGGTAAACCTTATGGACATTTTCGAGTTTGGCTATGGACATCTCTCGCTCCCTCAGTATTCAGGCTAAAAATTCATTTTGAGCCAGATATAGAATACATCATTTGCCCCTTCCC
>SMTZ1_10000972_pt1 | contig 28078 bp, 22 predicted proteins | sample DeeMarSWOR136_30_FD_25667 | JGI IMG/M metagenome (IMG submission 25667)
CTGCCCTGGCTGAACTCAGGAGACTTGCCACGTATGGGAGGGTCTTACTGAGGGGACTCAATGCAGATGAAGTGAGAAGGATGCTGGAGGGTATTACGCGGGAGGAAGTACCGTGGAGCCTTGCAGAAGCAGTACACCGACAAACTGAAGGTAATCCCCTCTTCGTGCAGGAAGTGGTGAGATATCTTGTTGAGGAGGGGTTACTTTCTCAGCAAGATGGGCGTTACAAGCCAACCAAAGACACGCCTCTGGAGATGAATATTCCTGAAGGATTGAGAGACGTTATCGGGAAGAGGTTATCGCTCATAAGTAAGGAGTGTAACCAGTTGCTTTCCATCGCTGCCGTCATCGGGCGTGAGTTTAGCTTAGAGTTACTGAAGAAAGTGTCAGGGTTGTCGGATGATGAGCTATTTAGTGCTTGTGAGGAAGCAAAGAAGGCGGCAGTGGTAGAGGAGCGTACCGGAGTAGGTGCGACAGTAATTTATCGATTTGCCCATGCCTTCTTCCGCCAGACACTTTATGAAGAATTGATTGCCCCGCGTAGAATACTTCTTCATCAACAGGTGGCCAGAGCACTTGAAGAGATATATACCAATCGACTTGAAGAGCATGCTGTTGAGTTGGCCGAACATTTCTCTTACTCTTCCGATGCGGCCGACCTGGAGAAAGCGGTTAGTTACGGGGAGATGGCTGCTAAAAGAGCTACAGATGTCTACGCGTATGGAGAGGCGGTGAGGTTACTGGAGCAGGCGCTTAAGGTACATGAAATCCTTGACCCAGATGACAAGGCCAGGCGGTGTGACCTGCTGCTGGACCTGTGTGACGCCCTGTACCTCGTTGTAGATACCAGGCGAATCATTGAGATAGAGGCACCGGCTGCGTTTGACATGGCGGAGAGCCTTGGTGATGGCTCAAGAGCGGTCCGTGCCTGTATACCTGCTATATTCTCAATTATCGTGGAGCAGGCGATGTTTAGCTCTCCTGAAGCTGGCGAGTGGACGGAACGTATTAACCGTTACGCCAAGCCTGGTACTGTCGAGAAGGTATACGCTGATATGGTTCTTGGAGGTTGGAAAGCCTGGACAGGCGATAGGAAGTCGGGACTGGCAATCTTAAATCAGGCCTTAGACCTAGCGCGTCGCATCGGCGACCAGCAGGCTTTGTGGATAACTGCAGGTTCTCTTCTCTTAAATCTCTCGGAACCACAGGATATTAAGCAGCGTATGCGACTTGGTGAAGAACTCTGGGCTGGTTCACATGCAGGACTAAATGTCGTTACATCATATGCGTTGTATTGGATAATTTGGGCATCGCTCATGATGGGGCGTCGAAAATTCGCCGAGGAAGTGTTAAGCGAGTTGCGTACTATAGCTGAACGTACAGGGCAAATCACCCCTAGGTTGATGTCTGCATCAGTAGATACAGCCCTGGCCGTCATGGATGGCTGCCTTGAAGAGGCAATGGATATGGCAAAAAGCATGCGGGCTCGCGGAGAAGAAGCCGGCGTATCAACACTTGCCCATGTACTCGCTTCCCCTGGCCATAGAGCACAGTTATATCTGGGTACGTCTCTTGAGACCATTGGACGCGAGATTCCACTTGGACCTATGGAAGAGATAATAGTACCTTACCTGGCGCAGGCCTTCCTCGGGCAGAAGGAAGAGGTCTCTGAGATTCTAGAGAAGAATGTGGTAAATCGTCCCGGCATTGGTACTATTGATGATGTGACGATGGTCTGGATAGATACTCTGTACCTGGAGGCCGCAATACTCGCTGGACACCGCCAGGCCGCCGAACTGCTGTTGAAACGTTATAGCGGCACCGGTCTGTGTTCTGCAGACTACTATGTTACCTGTATCCCTCGTCATATGGGAGGAGCTGTAGCCCTCCTTGGCAGGTACGATGAAGCCCGCAAATACTATCAAGAGGCAATTAAGGTTTGCACCGAGATGTCCTTCCGACCTGAGTTAGCCCTCTCCCGCCTCCAGCTTGCTGAGTTACTCCTTGAGCGCTACCCCAACGAGAAAAAGGAAGCCCTGGAGCACCTGGACTTCGCCATCAAGGAGTTCCGCGAGATGAAGATGCAGCCCTCGCTGGAGAGGGCGCTGAGGCATAAGGATATACTGAAGGCTTAATTGCTGGTAATATAAACCGAATCAACAGCTGAATATTTCTAAGAATTTGCGGAACAATGGATAGAGGCGGACGAGTAAGCCTGGTGGAATGGTAACTTTACACTTCTGGAAAAACTAGAAGACCGTGATGCGGTATTCCATCTACCTCTCGTGAATACCTGCATATAAGATTATCGGCAGTAAACATATTTTTAGCTATTACTCGCCTCATCATGCCGCTTTTGTTTTTCCCAGTATTTAAGATCCGCTAATGCTATTTGCCTGGCGGTTTTAGAATATATATAATCTGCTTTGTTCAAGCCCTCTTCAATTAGTTTAAAGCGTTTTGCCTCCCGTTTTTTAGCTCGCGCTTCAGATGCGGTAAATCCTTCCTTTGATGTTCTCCATAATTTATCTGCATCCCGGACTATCCCTTCATTCTTCGAGATAAATCCTTTTCTGGTATCATGCTGAGAGATGATTTCAAGAATTTCATCAGTCAGCTCGGGAGAATAGTTAACTTTCCGCAGGATTTTTACGGCCAGTTTAACACTTTCAGTCTGATGTTCAAGCTGTACCTCACGCTTGTCTTCTTCACTGGCTCTTGGATCAAATATAATAAGGCGTCGCTCTTCAGGAAGCTGACTCCAACCAACATCATGTAATATGATAGCTGGTATAACTACATCCTCATTCCCTTTTTCGAGGTCTACCAGCTTGAGGGCGTATTTCAGGCTTGTTTTGGCGTGTCCAGCATCGTCACGTTTATCCTGATAGGGCAGGGCAAGTTCCCAGATTTTGTTAAAAATTTCTTTCATGGATTTCTACCCTCCAGAATCGAGGTCGATCTCTCACTGGAACAATTTTGTTATTCGGTTACGATCATTGATGGAATCCTCTTCGGTTTGGACAGGTCATCAATGTTCATCATATTTAATCTGATGGATGGCCGATTTCGAAAAGGTCATGGGTACGGGTATAAAGGCCCCATCCCATCCGGCCAATAAGGTGGGCATGGTTTGCATCAATAATACCATCGTTCCAGAGTTCATCTTTAACATGAACTCTTAATACTTCACCCATTATCATGTCACCGGCAATATCAGGGCTACCAAAAGGGACTATTTTATAGAGACGACACTCCAAGTTAAACGGGGATTCTTTAACCAGTGAGGCTTTCACCAGATCTGCCGGTACGGGAGTTAAGTGACTTACCGTAAATTCATCGACTTCGGGAGGATAATTGCCACTGGTTATATTCATCTTCTCAGCAATCTCCTCAGTAACCAGGTTGATAACAAATTCGCTTGTTAACTCAACATTAACCAGGGAGTCCTTCTTTTGACCGCCTGCCTTTCTCATCGGCGTATAGAATACTATGGGTACCGGATGGTAGCAGACGATATTAAACAAACTATATGGTGCCAGGTTAGGGATACCTTCCGGCGATATAGTAGACACCAGGGCAATAGGACGTGGTACAACCAGGTTACCCATGAAAAGATGACGTTGACGTTCACTTAAACTGCCGGGATCAATTTTCATCTGATATCTCCTCCTATTCGTTGGCCATGGCCGATGAACCATATGAAGGCGCCATCAGTAGATGTCCGAAGTAGAACGGCCTCTCCACCTTCCTTACATACACAGGGCAATGAGCCATACCCCTCGGAAGGCAGATAATCGCTGACGTTTTGATGACGTGCTTTTCCCACTCGTCTCCCAGCGCTATTTCAACCTCGCCGCCAAGGTCGGTAGGATTTTCTGGATCTGTCGAGATGAAGAACAGCAGCTCGTCACAGTCGTGTTTATGTGGTGGATCCATTAAAACATGAGGTCCCAGTATGGCCACAAAGTTAAAGTTCGTATCGAATTTCTTGATACCGTCCATCAATTCTTCACTGAGCCCGAAAGTCGGCTTCGAGGTCGGTTTAATCTCCATGATTTTTACCTTTGGTTCGGTTAAAACATAGTTACCGTACGTTGTTTTAGCCATAGTTACTCATTCTCCTTCTGCCGTTCTCTCTTGATCCGTTTACGCTGGCGTCAGACCGCCGGTATCTGCCGGTAATCCGTAGCCAGGTAAATGTGGCTGAATAATACAGGCTTACCGACACTTTTAAAGGTAAGCGGGCCATGCATCAGGCCTTGTGGAATACACACAATGGTGGGAGAGACGATAATATGAGGTTCCTGCTCCTTTCCCAGTAGTAGTTCAATTTCGGCTATAAAATCCAGTTCATTAGCAGGGTTACAGGAGAGGAAAATCAGGAACTCATCGAACTCGTGCGAATGCCGATTGTCCATGACAACACCGGGCTCGGAAACAAATTTCCACTTCATCCGGTGCTGGATACCTCCCCAGTCCTCCAGGCCTTCCAGTATAACTGGCTTCACGCCGGTGCCGGGAATACTCGTACTACCGCCGCGCTCTGTTAAAATATACTGCCCGTATTTTGTACTTTCCATACGAACACTTTCCTCCCTTGACCCGTATTTCCTGTCAATACCCGTTTGAGTCAATCTTAGATTTCTATAGTATTAATTGAACCTTAAGGCTAAAGAGTGGTGTTTTTTCTAACAGATTAATATCCTGTTAATACTTGGTGTAAACCGGAACTAAATTTTTATATTTAGCTACCAGCTTATCCCAGTTTTTGGGTAATTCAATCTTCTGTATCTCTTTTTTACCCGGCGTCGCACCACCACCGATAAGGTGGGCAACGAATGCACCCGGCCCACCCCCGACAATCACTCGTATAAAGCGTGGGTCTTTTATCAACGGCACCATTTCCGCGTCATCCACCGATGATTGCTGTAATTTACTACCCGGTGTGACGATGGCGTTCGACTGTGCTCTTAATTGCGCCGCTGGCACGAGCTTCTTTTCAGTGATATATTTTTTTATTTTTTCTTTGGTATAACCTTCCCGAGCAATACTCCTTGCCGTAGCCGGGTTAAAAACGATTATATAGCGCATGCTACGCGGTATATTATCGATAACCGATTGTAATATGCTCGCAGCATCGCTGCCGGGTGGATAGTGCTGTAGAAATGTCTGGGGGAAAGAGAGACTGATAGTACTGTCTTCTTTTTTAAAGCCATGCTCGACATGCAGTGGTTCCCACGGGCTTTCCTCTTCGTTTTCAGCTATCACCATGGTATATTTCATCGGATTGCCCATGACGCCCATATCTTCTATACCCTTGCGTACCCCGCCGATATTCTTAATAATGAGCCCCATCGCGCGCCCGATGGTAGCATTGGCAATATTACCCGGGCTAAACACACCAGATCCGTTGTTGATATTCAACTGGTTACGAATGGGGCCGTTGATGACCCAGAAAGGCGCCCAGGAACCAGTACTAAACCCGAAGGTTGTATAACCCATGAAACCTTGCTCTGATTCAAGAAGATTGATAGTACCGGCAATTAGTACCGGCATGTATGTTGGTAAGGCACCCGCCATAACCGCATTGATGGCTATTTTCTCAATGGTTGCCTTACCTAAACGGGACTGCAGTTTACCCAGTAGATGATCCGCAGGTAATTCCGTTCCCGTGAGCATTTCCACCACCGCTTCTTCGGTGGGCGGGATTATGGGAAGACCGTCTGTCCAACCACGTCTGTAAAAAAAGCGGTTAACCTCTTCCAGATTGCCTTTAAAGATAATTCGTACCGGTTTTTCGGTCTTTTCAACTTTGGGGCTTTTTTCTTCAGTGGTGAGGGGTTTAGTTAAAGCGGTGATGACATCATTTAATGCTTCGTCCACACCGGCTTCAATATCCGCCTTCACCGTGCTTTCGCAGGGAACTTTTGTAGGAATGACCCTCAATCCCGGCATACCCTTGCTGCGGGAAGCGGACTCGGCATCATTGGCGAATCCGTAATTCGCCAGCATCACGGCAGGTTTTTGCCGGTCTTCTATGGAAACTGCGTCGTACACAAGGTACTTGGTGCATGACCCTCAGTCCCCGTAAGCAGCGATAACTTCATCCACTCCCTTTAACCAGTTTTCAAACTCGTCTTTCCGCGGCTGCTCCATAATTGCTTCGTTAGGAACTGTATTGTAAAACCAGCTAAAGGTTACCGATGTGTATTTCTTCTTGAGGCGGTTTTCAATTACCTTTAAGGTAGGCTCAGCAACACGCTTGGTATTGCAGAATAAACCCAATTTCTTGCCTGACAGGTCACTTATCCTGGCATTGATTGCCCTGATTGGTACAGGGTCAGCCTCCGCCCAGGGGCTTAATACTTCATAAGCAATATCAGTATTACTGCTCATAATTGTTCTCCTTACCTCATTGATGTTGTATATTTTAGTGTAGGTGTTTGCTAGCTAGATTTCAAATAAATATAATGTGAGTACTCCTTGTATTATGAAATGAATCTCTGATTGAGGGGACGTCGATAATAGTTATCCTCCGATGAATTTACCGATGCAAGCAAGAGCACTTCGAGAAAAGGGTGAGAAATGGCAGCAGTAAAATCCAGGAAAGAACTCATTGAAGAAGAAAAAAGACTGAAAGAAGAAATCGAAAAGAAACACGGAAAAACCGTCGAAGAGCTTTACCGGGAGAGAGAAAAAAGGATTTTTGACGCTATGCAGCTGAAAGTGCCGGATAGGGTGCCGATAGTTTTTTTCGATGTCCCCTTACTTGCCTGCAGATATTCCGGGCTTCCCTATTCCGCGGCCTATTATGACGCACTGGCCTGGAAGGCTGCCTTTAAAAAGCTGTTCGCAGACCTTGAACCAGATGGCTGGGCTGTGGCCGGGCGTGAATCGGGGGCTGTTCTTGAAGCCACCGGCTCCAACTTCGCCCGCTGGCCCGGCGGCACTCTACCCCCAAATGTCGGTAATCAAGTAGTCGAGCAGGAGTTCATGAAAGGTGATGAATACGACCTTTTCCTGGCTGATCCCTCTGACTTTATCGTACGGTTCTGGCTACCGCGGGTATATAGCTCTTTGAGGCCGTTAGCCAAGCTTCCTCCTCTCATGAGCCTGGGGAATAACATGGCTGCGGTAAGCATGCTCTGTGCCTCAGAGGAATTCGCGCAGCTGGCTAGGGCGATGAAAAGAGCTGGCAAAGAGGCGACGAAATGGGAGCATGAGATGGGAAGAATGGATATGGAGATGGCTTCCCTCGGCTTCCCGAGTACGTGGCCGCCAGCCTTCGGTGGTGTTCAACCGCCTTTCTCGGATTTCAGTAACAATTTCCGGACATACCGCGGCGTAGTTCTTGATATGTTCCGTCAACCGGAAAAGCTCAAGGATGCCCTGAACAAAATTCTCGAGTACCGGATTGCCACTGCCAGACCAGCCGTGAAAAAAGAAGGGCAACCGGCTATCGGCACTTCCGGAGAACCCCATAGAGTATCCGACGAATTCATGTCCCTAAAACAGTTCGAGGAATTCGTGTGGCCTTATTGGAAGAGATCTATCGAGGCGACTTTTAATCTCGGATATGATATTGTCTGGATGTTTTGTGAGGGACGGCGTGATAACCAGCTTGAGTATTTCACCGGCTTTCCTAAAGGGAGACTGGTCATTTTATTCGAACGGACGGATATCTTCAGAGCTAAGGAAATTCTCGGAGAAAAGGTTTGTCTGATGGGTAACGTACCTCTCAATCTCCTCCAACTTGGTTCACCTCAGGATGTTGAGGAGTATTGCAGGAAGTTAATCAAGGTTTGTGGCAAGGGAGGCGGCTTCATCTTGGCGAACGGCGGTGGCATCTATGATGCAAAACCTGAGAACATGAGAGCAATGGTTGACTCAGTCAAGAAATATGGCTGGTACTGACAATACTTGAGGTTCGCCGTCTGTGAAAGTTATAATGCCGAATTTTTATTTGAGCGAAGAGTTTTGTTTCTTGCCGGAGCACGGCGATAGCAAAGCACCAGCCCGACCACGGTCGGATGTCTGGCAGCGAGGCTGGCTCTACCTGACATAATGTTTCGTTTTGTGTGAATAGAGCTAATGCCGCAAGTATCTATCTAAGAAATCAAGAGCCTTACTCACATTCTCAGATGAATTGTGCTCCGGGTCGAAATGATCAACTCCTTCAATCAGGTTCAGCATAACGTGTTCTTGCCCGATGGTATCAACTAATACACAAGCGAAATTTACGCTCTGCAGATAAGGAACTAAGTGATCCGCGGTACCATGTTGAAGATAAAAAGGCGGACATTCAGACGTTACATAGTTTGCCGGGTTTATGGCCTGGCATATCTCCGGGCACTCCGTTAGCTGCCCGCCAATCAGCATAGACATGCCTGAAGCAACGTCATCACGCAGGGGTTGATACCCAAGCTGAAGAAGTTGAGAATTCATGTGTAAGAAGTCCATCGGCCCTATCAGGGCGACTACAGCATCCACATGGCTGGATTCTTTCGGATTTCCCATTGAAAGGTCTTCTAATTCCGTAATGTTGGCTGTAGTTCCCAGCAGAGCAGCAAAGGTACTTCCAGCGGAAACTCCCCATGCCGCTATCGCCTCTTTATTTATGTTATAGGTTGCTGCATTAGCTCTTATCCATCTAACAGCCGCCTTAGCATCGAATAATTGTGCCGGGAAACAGGCTTCATCTGCCAGGCGATAATTCATACTTGCTACTGCATAGCCTCTTTTTAATATATCATCAAGAACAGGCACAACCCCTTCTTTGTCCCCCCCTGTATAACCACCGGGATGAAGCCAGACGATTATAGGACAGGGGTCCGACACAGACGATGGCATATAAAGGTCTAATTTTTGTGCATCGGATTGATTGGCATATGCTATCTCTTTCAGCCTATTATTCATGATGAATTTCTCAACCATTTTTCAATGCTATTTTCTTGCTGAACTAAAGCTCTATTTCCTTCAGGTCTGCCGCTGAAATGAGTTCAGCCCCGGTGACTGCCTGTATCTCCGGAGCAGTCCAACCGGGCGCTATTTCCCTGAGAACAAGCCCGTCTCTGGTGATTTCGATGACTGCCAGGTCGGTGATAATTAAATCAACACATTGTCTGGCAGTCAGGGGGAAAGTGCACTCTCTGAGTATGCGTGGCTCTCCTTCTTTAGTAGTGTGTAACATGGTAACTATGACTTTACTGGCACCGACGGCAAGGTCCATACCCCCGCCCATACCTGTCGCGGGACGACCGGGCCGCCCCCAGTTAGCCAGGTCACCCTTCTCGGATACCTGGTAGGCTCCGAGAACCACGATATCAACGTGTCCTCCCCTGATCATGTCGAAAGACACGGCACTATCGAAAAAACACATGCCCGGTAGAGCTGTAACCGGCTGGTCCGAGGCATTGATCATTTCGTAGTCCTTTTCCGTATCGGTCGCCAGGCTGCCGTAGCCCAGAATGCCGTTCTCACTCTGAAAGAATACTGTCCTGCCCTCGGGGACGAAATTAGCACACAAACCGGGCATACCGTAACCAAGGTTCACCACGGAACCATCGGTAAATTCTCCGGCTGCTCGCAACGCAATTGTCTGCTCATCCAGACGGCTTTTCATCCGGGTACCTCTACAATACGATCAACGTACACGTGGGGCGTGACCACAACCTCCGGGTCAAGCTGGCCTGGTTCAACCAGCTTGTCAACTTCCACAATTGTTATTCTGGCGGCGCCGGCCATTACGGGATTAAAACATCTGGCCGTTCCTTTATAGACCAGATTCCCCAGAGTGTCGGCATGATGGGCCTTGATGAGGGCAAAATCGGCATAAAGCGGAAGCTCCAGTATATACTCCTTACCGTCGATTACTTTCTTCTCCTTGCCTTTCTCGATGACCGTGCCTGCTCCGACGGGTGTATAAAATCCTCCCAGCCCCCCGGCACCGCACCGAATCCTCTCAGCCAGGGTACCCTGTGGTACCATCTCTATTTCAATCTTACCCTCGTTGTGGAGTCTTTCAAGGGGAGAAGTAGGCGGCATACCACCGAGTGCCGGTACCGACCCGATGAATTTCGCTACCTGGCCATTCTCGAACAATATCCCCAAGTCCTGGTATCCCCCCGGTTTGATTCGATGGCTGAGTTCAAAGCCCACCCCGCCCATATTAGCGATTAAGGTAAGGTTCCTGGCTCCCTGATTGGCCAGGGCCACGATAAGGTTTATGGGCAGACCGCCAAAAGAGCCGAATCCCCCGATCATAATGGTCGCACCATCGGGAATATCTGCCACCGCTTCATCGCAGTTATTAACAACTTTATTTACGGGCACGATGACTCCTTGAATTACATTGAAGCAGCATTCTGGTCACGGGATATCATGTCCATCACCAGATGGAAGTTTTCAGGCGAAGTATCCCGTGGCACCTCCCAATCCGTTGTAAGAAAAACGCCTGTCTCCTTATTTTCAGGGAGAAAGTCCTCAAGATAATCGTTCAGTTCCTCACCACCTGATAAGAGCAGGCGAGAGGGAATGGCCTGCCCCAGCACACAGGGGCGACCGCCCCTGATATCCTGCCAATCGTCCACAAGCATTGTATCAGCTGTTATGGCGTCAAACCCTATATCGATAATATCAGATAGCCTGCTAGGCGTTATATCCCCCGGCAGGATGACGGAAAAAGCATTATAAAACCTGATAGTATTTAGGACGGGTGACAGGAATGATTGTAATTGTGAAAGTAAGGCATCAGGGCAATTTGTCAGCAACCTGTCCGCAATCGCAATAATATCCAGCTGGAGCTGGCAATATACCTGCACAATCCTGAGTATATATGCGGAGGTAATCTCGATAATCTTCACGACCTGTTCGGAATTTTCCATGAAATCTTGTACTAGATTTCTTCCTGTCAGACCGGATGCTACTGTCAGAGGCCCGCTAACCATAGCAACTAGGGCTGTATTTTTTCCGGAGACCATGTTAATGCGTCGCAAAGACTCGATTACGGTGCCGAATCTGCCTGTTTTGCCGGTACTTTCTACATCGATTTCTTTAAGATGGCTGAAGTCAAAACCGGGATCTGGCCTGGCAACAGGCGTCTCGAAATCACCTTTCCAGTCAATAGGACTACCGCATACCTCCAATTCCAGCGAGGGATCGAAGCTGCCGGTAATAGCGTCGTAGCCATAGAGTTTCCTGGTATTTTGCAGACATCTGGAGTATCGAGTCGGGTCGGCGTACATATCCCTTACTGCTATTTGTTCTAACCTGGCGGCATGCGTAAACACCCACGGGACGAAGGGTAACCGCGGTAAATCGACCGATTCAAAGGCGCCTCTGACCAGTTGCTTCGAAGTAATTTGTCTGTCCATAAATCACATCATGAGATGGTTATAACCTGATGATCTCTCTCGTTTTCTTACCGTCCGGCCATGAACCGTAGTAGTCGAGAATGTCTTCGGGAGGACGCAGCTGGGACCATTCCTTTTCAAATTCAGCCCAGGTCATCGCCCGTGCTTTCCTGTTTTCCCGCTCCTTTTTACGCAATTGTTTTGTCTTTTCAACATCGGCCTCCAGGGTCTCGGGGTCATAAGCCACGTGGTAGACATTCTCTGCCGTCCAGTGAGAGATTATTTCCCTCCTGAGGTCGTCCATGACCATTTCCGGCGCTCTCTCTAGCACATCGCCATAACCGGCGCCGCCTCCGCTGAAGACAACCCAGATGTCTCCGTTTTCCATCACGTGCGTCTTCTGGAAAATACTACTTATCTTGTAATCGCCCTTAATTGTCCTTTCGGAGATAAGCTGCACGGCTCCGGTGGGGATGTCTTTGTCACCTCTTTTCAGCTTCTCCCACAGGTCAGTATGGAGTACTTCGATGCCCGGCAGCGTTCCCGGCGGATAGCCGCCGAAGAGTCCGATACAGTTGCGGACTTTGCTACCCTTTACATGACTATTATACAGTGCGTAATTCACATAGTTAACGGAGTATATCGTCTCGGTACCGGCGCCCCCGCGGTATTTACCGAAGCCTCCGCTGTCCTTGCAGAGTTTAGCTACAAGGTTAAAGAACTGGAACTCATTCTCGATATCTTCAACATCAGGAGCCCTCCCCGTGGGGCAATGCGAGAAGCCGTAGGCATCGATACCATCCATATCCGACCTGGCACCGTGTCCTTCCGTGTTCAGGCCGAACGCGAGAAAATCGGCGATGAGTACACCCCACTGGTTTTCGCCTGAGACGATTATACCGACGCCCGTATTACCGGTGGCCGCCGCAACGAGTTCACGCTGAGGGCTGTCGAACATTAGCTTGCTCATGCAGATGGTACCCAGAGTCATGGCACCATGACATGACGGGGCGCTGTTGCTTTGAGCAGCTTCATAGTGTGGATTAAACATACAGCCATCAGGCACGATCCATTCCATCGGGGCGAATATACCGCCCGAGACCGGCAGGTCATGGAATGAATAGGACATGAGATGTATTGCCACGTTGGCGGCCAGTGCGTGAGGCATGCAGTGCTGCGGGCTGTCTGTCTCCGGTGAAGTGCCGGTGAAGTCCCAGATTAGCCTGTCGTCCTTTTTATGCAGTGTAAGGTAGTTGCGTACCAGCTTGTGTTTCTCGCCGACAATATCCATAAAGCATACTGCCCGGTAAGTACCGTCATTCCACTCCCTGATTCGTCGCCTGGTGCCCTCTTCAGCCTCGATTAATATTCGTCGGAAAAGTCCTTTCACGAAGTCATTACCCTTCTCTTGGGCAAGCGCTACAAGCCGAGTTCTCAGGCGGTCGGCGGCGCTCAAACGTGCCCGCATATCGATAGCCTGCATCCGCGGCGCCCGTGACATCAGGTTGACACACATCTCCACGAGGTCTTCTCTGAGGCGGAAATTCTCTCCTATCTTAATGGGAGAGAGCAACATACCCTCGTCATGCCTGGTCTTGGCGGTGAGTGGCATCCCGCCCGGTTCGCAGGCGCCGGTTTCCGGCTGATGCACCGCCGCGTTGGTCCAGGCGATCAATTCATCATCATTGAACACCGGCATGACTACAATCTGGTCACAGTTGTGGATACCCCCGTAAAGAGGGTCGGAACAGTAGAAAATGTCCCCGTCTTTACAACCCACCGTGGGGTCTTTTATCCATGTTTCTGCCACATACTTAATTGGCAGCTGGCCTACAACGGCGTGCAGATAGGTGCCACACCAGGCAGCCACCATGTCGCCGCTGGGTGCATAGATTCCGGTAACCAGGTCTCCGGAACGCAGCATGCTGCTGACACCCAGTTTTAGAAAGACTTCCTTGGACTCAAGAAGAAAGTTATTCAGTTTTTCGGTATATATTTCGTAATCGCCAGGTTGGAGCAGTTTCATGCATTCCAGTTCCTCATCCGTGGGAGCCCCCGGCTTGATCCACTCCAGTAATTTCTTTGGATTCGGTCTCATGTTATCCTCCCTTCTTGATAATGAAGTTATTGTATTTGTCTACTGTTAACCTGTAACCCGGTGTCAATACTATAGTGGTGTCTTCAGCTTCAATAACCGCTTCTCCCTCAATGATATTGCCGTGTTTCAGCTGTTTCGCCTCGTACACCGGCGTGGTACGGAAGCCATTATATTCTATCCAGTAAGCCTCTCTTTCACCTTTAAAAGCATCATGGTCCGGTTTCTCACCGGCGAGAGGATAGGTTGGAAGTTTCGGTTTGGGATAATCGACAGTAGCACGCAGTATCAGATTAAGTACGTCAACTCCCCCCTGAGGATAAGCGGATATGCGGTTATAAACGCGGCAGTATTCATTCTCAAAAGCTTGATATATCTTCTTTACGTCGTCTTCGCTGTTAATAAACAGAAGAGGAGACATGAAACGCAGGATATTCAGCTGCCCGCCGTATTTGGCTTCTATCTCGAGGCCGAACTTAATGGAATCTATGGCGAATCCCTCATCGGTGATATCCTTAATTGCTTTCTCCTGCAGGTTTTTCACAGTGTTGTTGAAAACATCGTACTCGCTGAAAGGGCTCATATCGCCTGCGGCCAGGAGAGGCAGGCGTAAAGATTGCTCGTAGAGATGCAGGACATCCATGGTGCTGGAGCCATAAGCGCAGAATACAGGCGAAAATGGAAAGACGACGATTTTATTAATTCCGGCATGAGGTCCGTAGCCACAGCAATGAGTGGGACCGGCACCGCCGAAGGCAAAAAGGATAAAATCAGCAGGCTTATAACCCCTCAGGAACGTTTCTTTGGCAATTGTATCACCCATATTGGCATCGACTATTTTCTTAATCAGCAAGGCAGCTTCTTCGACTTCAATCCCGAGGGGTCCCGCAATCTTTTCCTTGATGGCGGAAGCCGCCTTTTGTCTGGAAAGCTTCATACGCCCGCCATGATAGTAATCGGGATTAATATAACCCAGTATAATGTCGGCGTCGGTCACGGTAGGTTCGGTGCCTCCGAGATTATATGATGCCGGCCCGGGCATAGAGCCCGCACCCCGTGGTCCTACTTCCAATCGGTTACCCATAACGGGATTCAGCCAGGCAATTGAACCCCCACCGGCACCGATAGATCTCGTTTCCAGCACGGTCATGTCCACCCACCATCGGTCAATCAGGGGGTGGTATTGATAAAACCTGCTGCTGCCGGCTACCACCAGACCCAGGTCAAAGCTCGTACCTCCCATGTCGCTGACCACAATATTATCGTAACCCAGTGTCTTGCCGACGTTAGCCCCACCGATTAGCCCGGCTACCGGACCCCCGTTAAAAGTCTGGATGGCGGCCGTACGGAAGACCTCGGCCATGCCGCCGCTGTTATGCACCATCATTATAACCTTATCGTAACCGGAGTTCCGGAGTTCATCGCCGGTACCGGATATTTGTTCCCACATGGAATAATGAAGGTAGGCATTCAATATCGTGGTAACCGTACGCGTGTATTCGTTTTGTTTGGGTGTTACCTCTGAAGAAAGCACGACAGGCATTGCGCCCAGGTAAAAATCGGGATATTCCTTTCTGATGATTTCGGCGATTCGCCTTTCGTGAGCAGGATTGGCATACGAGAAAAGAAGGCTGACAACAAAACCTCGAGCACCTTTATCGACCAGATATTGAAGCTTTTCGAGGAAGTCTTCCTCATCCAGCGGCCTGACGATTTCTCCACGGGAATTGACCCTTTCCTTAACGCCTATAGTCATATCTCTGGTAATGATTGGCTCGGGCTTGACGATACGTGCCAGGTTTCTGATCTCTGTAAACGTGAGCTGGTCTGACCATGAGGCACCTTTGCCGATAGGGACTATATCCTCAAAACCTTCCGTACTGATAAGCGCAAGCTTGGGGCCTGTCCTCTGAAGTAACGTGTTCATGGCGATAGTTGTTGAATATCTGACGATATCGGTGCTGCTCAGCAAATCTTTAACCGAAATATTGAGTTGCCTGGCAGCCTCCTTTATCGCCTGCATAAAACCTACGGAAAGGTTATACTCGGTAGTGGGTGTCTTGGTGAACGCAGTCTTGCCGTCGTAGCTTAGAAATAAATCGGTAAATGTCCCGCCTATATCAACATCGAGAGAAACTTTCATCATTATACCTGCCTTGTTGTTTATTTATCACTCTTAGCTGTAAGGTATTTTTCCTTAAGTTTATCAATATCCAGTTCTATATCGTGGGTAACGGGATGTCCCGGTGGGAGCATCTCATTCTCAATCATAACTCCGCAGTTGGGGCAGTAAAATTCTACCAGCATAGCCCAGTCGGGATCCGGTGAGAAGCTGAAGGGTCCCGTCAAAACCGAGTTGTATATTGTCGTCGGGTCTTTCCTGATATAGACCAAACAACCTTTTTTATAGTTTTCTCTCGCGGAGATAAGTTCATACCCACAGCGGTTACAGCACCAGAGTTCTTTCTCTAGGTCTATATTCAGGTATTCAGTTATCTGTCTCACACTACTCATGGTTTCCTCCTTTTCAGGCTGGTTCGATGACACCGTTAAGTAAATAATCGACGGTATATTTCTTGTGTGCGGGAATTAATATTGTCGTATCGTCACTTTCAATAATGGCCGGCCCTAAAACAACATTACCGCATTTGAGTCTGGCTTGCTCATAGATTAGCGTCGGTATGTAGCTATCTTTCCAATATACATCTCTTGTCCCTTTTAATGCTTCCTCTGGATTTTCCCCGACCGATTCATAAACGGGTAATTCCTGATGGGCTGCAGGGCTTCTGGCGCGTAACCGTATGTTAAGTATGTTCAATTCGGCTGCAGGACTATCATTATTTTGACCGGTAAATGCGCTAAAAATATTATCTATATCTTCCTGTCCATTAATTAGAGTTACCGGAGACTCGAATAATACCGTGGTATTACCTGATTCTATCTCCAGTTCGGTAGAAAATGATACTTTTTCCGGCGGGAAACCTTCACCCCTCATATCTCGCCATGCCGAGTTCATCAATCTTTTCACCACTTCATTAAACTTCTGGATTTGTGATTGAATTATCTGACGTTTGATTGATATTCTGGAAAATGACTCATATGAATGCAGGACATCGGCACAGGACGAACCGAAAGCACTGAACACGGAACTGAACTGAGAGCAGTATATCTTGGGTATACCCACCTTATCAGCAACAGCGCAGCAGTACAGTCCTCCGGCTCCACCGAAAGAAAAGAGGACGAAATCGTTTGGATTGTACCCTTTTTCTTTTATTAATCTATTGATGCTCTGGGCGCAGGTATCCTCCATCTTCTCGGTAATTAAACGGCTGCATTGTTCCACGGAGAAACCCGACGGTCTGGCGATATTTTCATCGATGACTTCTCTTGCCAGGCTACTATCCAACCGGCGCTTGCCTCCTAGGAAATAATCGGGATCGATGTAGCCTAAAACAACGCAGGCATCTGTAGCTGTTGCCTCAACACCGCCAAGGCTATAACATGCAGGACCGGGTATGGCTCCAGCACTGTCTGGCCCAACAGATACCCGGTTTTCCCCTTTTGATCTGGCAATAGAGCCACCGCCAGCCGCCACAGGATACACTTCGATTGATGGCAGCATAACTGATATGCCCTCTATACTTGCTTCCCGCTTATAACCGTGCTTTCCGTCAATAATAAGGCCAATATCGGCACTGGTGCCGCCTATATCCATGCTTACTACGTATGGCAGGTTATAAATTTTACTCATGTAGGTTGTTCCCATTACACCCGCTGAAGGTCCGGAGTTGTAAGTCATAATTGCCGTGGTCTTGGCGATACGTGCTACACCGCTGTCTGCATGTACCACGAGCAGAGGTTTTCGGTAACCCAGGTTTCTTACGTCGTCTTCAGCCTTATACAGAAAACTGACCATGTCCGGATGAAAATACGCATTTAGCAGAGCAACATTAGTTCTGGCAGCGTTATCATTAGCGGTACTGATCTCACTTGAAAGCAGTAGTGGCACGGCCCCGAGATAATGTTTGGGGTAGTCGTCATCAGCTATCTGTCTTATCCTTTTTTCGTCAGCGGGGTCGACATGTGAATTTTGAAGACTGACAACAATAATCCTGGCCCCCCGCCCGAGAAGACTGCGAACAGGTGGCATAACTTGCTCTCTATCAAGGCCACCTTTGCCGGCTTGACTTTCAACACTAACCACCATCTCGGACGGAATGATAAAGTCGAGAACCGGACTCTTATCATCCGAGGAGTAAATATTTTTTTCAAAACCTCTGGTTATTATCAATCCCAGGCGGGGACCTGATCTCTGTATCAAGGTATTGGTTGCGTGGGTTGTGGAAAATCTGATCACCTCTGTTTCATGGAGTAACCGAGGGACTGACATTCCAAACTTCCTGGCGCCTTCTTCGATACATTTGAGAAAACATTCCGATAAATCATGAGGAGTAGTGTCGACCTTGACACGTTCAATTCGCCCGTCACCGGTAAAAAACCCGTCTGTAAAAGTCCCGCCATTGTCAATGTCTATAATGAATTTCATTTTGACCGCCTAAATAATAACGATGAATATTTATATAATTTTAGAATGGCTCCTGTCAATTGAGTTTATCTTTATAAAATCAATTTTAGGCTGATAGAGGCAGTTAAAAAATAATTACTACTGTTAAAGCTTAAATCTAATTTCTTATCTGTCAGCGAATTAGATATAATATTTATGAAATGACACCCCCTGCAGAAAAACCCGGTCCATTCTCGTCCCTTCGCATACGTAACTTTCGCCTGCTGTTAATTGGGACTGTCCTTTCTAACGCAACTCAGTGGATTCAACAGGTAACATTAAGCTGGCTTGTTTACGAAATGACAGGTTCCGGCACAATATTAGGCTCGATAAATCTGGTAAGGTCCATAGCTTCGTTGGGTATGATACCAGCGGCTGGATTATTAATTGACCGTATTAATCGGCGTAACCTGATGTTGATAACAAACGGATGGTTGCTATTTATCACTTTAGGGCTTGGACTAATCCTGCTCTTTGATTATTCGCATATCTCACATCTTTTCGTCTTTGCTTTTTTGGGTGGTATGACACAAACAATAGATGGGACTCTCCGACAGGTTGTATTATTTGACCTCGTGCCACGTTCAATTACTCCCAATGCCGTAGCACTAATTCAAACAGGGTGGAGTCTGATGAGGTCATTCGGTCCCAGTATTGGAGGTTTCCTTATCCTCTGGCTTGGTGCAGGGGGTAATTTCCTCGTCCAGGCCGGTATTTATGCCCTTATAGCAATTAATATTATGTACATTCATTTTCCAGCAAGAAAACCAACCGCAGTGCATAGTTCTCCAATCCAGAATATTAAAGATGGCCTGCGATATGTTGTTGAAAGACGTGTCACCAGGAGTTTTATGCTGATGGGATTTGTCCTGCCGCTATTCATTATCCCGATATACAATGTTCTACCTCCTATTTATGCTGCTGAAGTGTTTCATGGTGGTCCTGAGGTGCTGGGATTCCTGTTATCATCAGTCGGCATTGGAGGTATTGCGGGTGGTATATTTGTGGCATTTATGAACCGCGTCGAACGCAGGGGTCTGCTGCAGCTTGTGAGTCTTTTCCTCCTTAGTTTATCGTTAATAGGCTTTGCTTATACTACAACACTTTCGCTAGCATTACCGCTTCTGGCACTCTCGGGATTCTTTGAAATGATTTTTCTGACCACCAACCAGACCCTGCTACAACTCTCCATTCCGGATGATTTAAGAGGCCGGGTAACCAGCATTGTTAACTTAAATGCTGCCCTGATGCCTCTGGGTGGTTTAGTAGCTGGTACGGGTTCTGATCTGTTTGGAGGACCGAAAATGATTACAATTATCCTCGGGACTATCACCGCGGGTATTGCGTTAATAGTCTTTTTTAGCTCTCCGGTTATCCGGAATTATCGCCTTAGTCAGGCTATTGAGTCTACTCCGGATTAGGTAATAGCTCTGGTTTTGATTAATCGTATCGATAAGAGTGTACTACGTTACAGGATTGTGAGGTATGTCTGAGCTTAATCATAAAGTAAAAAGGGAACTTTTATAACTGACTCACCCTAACAGATGCTTAAACTATGTTGACAACACAATGTTTAATCCAGGAGTAACATAATATTTTATTAACTCAATAGTCTTGTCATGAGACCTGTTTCTCACTATAGGAGGCCTCTGAGCCTAGGGTCAAGGGCATCCCTTAAGCCATCGCCTACCAAATTGAAGGCGAATACAACCAGCATAATAGCGAAACCAGGTGCAAAGGAAAGTACCGGATTCGTTGTTAGGTATTTATAACCGTCAGCGACCATCGCACCCCAAGCTGCCCCCGGGGGTTTAATACCAACACCGAGAAAACTTAACCCGGCTTCAGCTAGTATGAGAGTTCCCAGTTGTAGAGTTATCAGCACAATCATAACTGGCAGGCTATTAGGGAGAATATGGGTGAACATGATTCGGCGGCCGGACGAACCCATAGCTTCTTGGGCAAGAATATAATCGTTTTCTTTAATACTTAGAGTCAGGCCATGTAGTATCCTAGCATATCCCGGAATCATGGCAACGCTCAAGGCGATGATTACGTTCTGTATACCTCCACCAAGTATAGCCGCCAACATAAGGGCCAGGATTATCATAGGAAAGCCCATGAGAGCGTCCATGATCCTCATTATTATCATATTCGTAATACCCTTATAATATCCGGCAATAATACCTAAGGTGACACCAACGGTAGCAGCGAATCCGGTGGTTACAAAACCAACAATGAATACCATCCGGGCACCGTAAATCAGCCGACTTAAAGTATCTCTCCCCTGTATGTCAGTTCCTAAAAGGTGTTTTGCTGACGGTTGTGCCAGAGCATCATATGGATCTCCGCGATAGGGGTCATATGAGGCCAGCCAAGGAGCAAAAATAGCGGTAATTACCAATATTAGCAGTATCATTAGTCCAATGATAACCAATTTACGTTGTAAGAATACCCTCCAGAAACGCCTCCACTCACTGATGCGGGGAGGGCTTTCATAGAAAGTTACTTTGTTAGGATTATTTGTCATAATTTATAATTTTCTAGCCGTACCGTATCCTGGGATCCAGCCAGGCATAGGATATATCAACAATAAGGTTACTCATAATAACGATAAATGATATTACCAGAACACCCGATTGAACAACGACATAGTCTTGCTGAAAAACGCTGGTAACCAGTAATCTACCGATACCCGGAATAGCAAATACCTGTTCAACAAGAACCGACCCACCAAAGATAATACCTATGCCGATACCCAACAAAGTAACTACTGGGATAAGGCTGTTTTTCAGAATATGCTTTGCTACAACAGCGCGTTCTGGAAGTCCTTTTGACCAGGCGGTACGGACATAATCCTGTTGACTTACCTCAAGCACGCTGGAGCGTGTCTGACGTGCGATTACAGCCAATCCGGTGATCATGATACAGATAACCGGCATGATTATATGCTTGGTACTTAACCAGAAGTCATCAAACGGTGAGACATAACCTGAGATTGGTAGCCATTTCAGGTGAAAACCAAAAACATACATCAGTAGAAATCCCAACCAGAAAACGGGGATGGATATCCCGATATATGATAGCATTGTTACCAGTGAATCCATCCAACTACCCCGCCTCAAGGCGGCGATAATACCCATGGCAATGCCGATTATGTTACCCAGAACGAATGCAACCAAGCCGATGTGGAGTGTTATCGGGAAACGTTCGGCCATCAGCGTGCCGACACTATCACGGTAGGTTATTGATCTTCCTAGGTCACCGCGGAGAACACCACCGATCCAGTCGAAATACTGTATCACGGGTGATTTATCCAGTCCGTACTCATGACGGAGCTGCTCTTTCACATCCTCCGTCATCTGCCCCATACCGGCACTCTGACCAATAAAAATTTCCAATGGGTCACCGGGGAGTAATCGCATGGCAGAAAAGACCATTATGGTAACCAAGATGACAATTATTACTGCCATTAATAGGCGGCGAATAATATATGCTGTCATTATTATTAGTCAGCTTTCGTGCTTAAAGTTTTACAGGTCAAACCATCCACGGCACTATAGGGGTAAAAGGAAATTTCATTACCGTTACTAATCCATGATATGCATGCGTTATTCATCAGGATGCCGGGTAATTATGGGCACAAATACTGATAGGTCGGGAGATTTACCCGGCATCCTGTGAATTTTGTTATTTTAATCGCACCTACCGGGGTTCCAACCAGTACTTTGCCCAGTACTGTGAAAAGCCCGATTCCTGCCCGATGGTGGTATGAAAATAAGGCGATGCCATATAAGCATTCGCTACCTTGTAAATCGGTATAATATAGGCGTCTTCCGATATCGCCATGAAAATATCTCCGATAGCTTTTATCTGATCTGCTTCATCCGCGTAAGTACGCGACTCTATACTCATGTCAAGTATATCTGGAGGTAAAGCCCAGCCTGCCATTCTGGTCAAAGGCTGGTCCCCCAGATTATTGTGGAAGGAGTCCAGAGAACTCCCCATCACCCCGAAGCTATAGATTATTAGGTCATCCCAGCTGGTTCCGAAGACACTGCCGTAGAATCTGCCGGGATCGGCAATATCTACCTCACAGTTCAGGCCGATATCATCAAGGTAACGTTTAACAGCCGTAGCGAGATCAACATTTGGTCCCGTCAATACCATCAATTTAATGGTTTCGCCATCATAACCTGACTTTGCTAGTAAATCCTTAGCTTTGTCTACGTCATAGGAACGACCTTCCCAATCCGGGTCATAACCTTCTTTCCCCTCGGGCACCACCATCTTGGCGGCTGTATAATAACCGAATCCTAATGAGACAGCCATTCCTTCCTTATCGAGGGCATATTCAACCGCTTCGCGTAGATCCTTATTATGCCATTTCGAGTCAGGATTAACTATGTTCGGGAATAGACACCAAACAGATGGCTGGGCTTCTATTCTAGTAAGTCCAGCCTGTTCCAGTTCAAGCTGGTCTTTGATTGATGGACCAAACCAGAAATCGGCTTCTCCAGCCTGCATTTTCAGATTGGCAGTTACTGGATCAGGAATAAACAGATAATGGATTGCATCAAGGTAAGGAGTCCCACCCCAATAATCATCGTTTCTTACCATGGTTAACGATACGTCCCTTATGAACTCTCCCTGTTTGAACGGCCCCGTACCTGATACGTTCAATCGAGCCCAGTCCTTGCTTTTTTCAATATCGCTATTTTCCGGAATAGTACCACCGGCGGTAATGAAGGCCATCTTGGAGTAGATAGGGGGCGACCATAGCCAGGCAACCGTGAGCTGGTTATTATAGTCTCCCGTATAGTGGATGATGAAGTTGTATTTGTCAATAACTTCCAGGCTGTCCCACTGGTCAAGGTATCCTATCCTCTGGTTCATTACTTGATGCTCGAAGTTCCAGGCTATCGCATCGGCATCACAATCGGAACCATCATGGAACCGGATGCCTTCTCGCATCTTCACACTGATGGTTTTCGCAGCTTCGTTAAAACTATAGCTTTCAGCAAGGTGAGGCACCAGCTCCTGGTTTTCATCGTATTCCACTAATTTTTCCACCGCGCATAACAGGACAAACAAATCCCACGGAGTTTGTTCCAGAGAGTATCCCATAACATTGACACCAGAGGCATTAATTACCCTGACAGTACCACCGGAAACCGGTCCGGGGGTTGTCGGTTGGGTAGTCGGTGTAGTTGTAGGTACAGTTGTAGGTGCAGTTGTCGTCTCTTCGGGTTCACCACAACCTACAAATACCAGAGCACTAATTACCACGACAGATAAAATGATCAGTAATAATCGTTTCATCCTATTCTTCCCTCCTATATTGTTATTCTTTTTATCTTTCTTCATCATTTATATCATGATTAACCTCCCTTAACGTAAATATTAAGTCAATTTTTTGATTTATATTTATACTCTAAAAAGTAATATTATGCGCAATTAACTCGGTTGTCAATGTTCCATGCAGGAATGAATGAGAATAAAAACTTGTAAACAATGTAACACCAGAGGCTACTAATGCATTATCGAAAATGATTATACGTTAAGAAAAAAGATAGAATCGGGCTCGCATCCAGAAGATTAAACTAAAAAGGAACCATTTTAAGGCTATTACTACCGCCAAACTCACGAGTTTTTACTTCGTGATAAAAAGTATATATATTGTATACAAAAAAAGTCTTTATCACTTGATAATCCTTGTTTATAATGTCCCTCTTAGCTTGGGATCAAGAGCGTCCCTTAAGCCATCTCCTACCATGTTAAAAGCGAAAACAACCAACATGATAGCAATACCAGGTGCAAAGGAAAGCCAGGGATTGGTAACAAGATATCTGTAGCCGTCGTTAACCATACCACCCCATGCGGCTCCCGGTGGTTTAATACCTATACCGAGGAAACTTAGCCCAGCCTCAGCTAGTATGAGAGTTCCTAATTGAAGTGTTACCAGTACGATCATAGGAGGTGCAGCATTTGGTAGGATATGGTGAAACATGATGCGCCAATAACTGGCTCCAGCAGCTTCTTCAGCAAGTATATAGTCGTTTTCTTTTATACTTAGAGAGAGTCCGTGCATAACTCTGGCATAGCCAGGTAAAGCACTGATTCCAAGGGCGATAATAACGTTCTGGATTCCGACACCAAGGATGCTGGCGATAAAAAGTGCCAGAATAATCATCGGAAAAGTCATCAGCAGATCCATAATCCGCATGATTATCATATTGAGAATACTATGGCTGAAGTACCCGGCAATCAATCCCAACAACATGCCGGAAATCGAGGCAAAACCGGCGGTAACAAAACCCACAAGAATGGCTGTTCTCGTTCCGAATATGAGTCGGCTTAAAGTATCGCGTCCGATAGCATCAGTACCTAGCCAATGTTCGGAGCTAGGTTGCGCTAGGACATTAAACATATCTCGTTTATAGGGGTCATATGGTGCCAACCATTCTGCAAATATGGCGGATACCACCAGTAGGAATAACACCATCAACCCTAATATAACCATCTTACGCTGAAAAAATACCCTGGTGAACCGTCGCCACTCATTAACTCTAGGCTGAGCTTCTTGAAAACCTGAAATGGTGGTACTATCTTCCTTTGTCATTATTATGATCCCTTGTTAGTACCGTATCCTTGGGTCAAGCCATCCATAAGATATATCTACGATTAAATTGACTATTAGTATTATCCCACCAAATATGAGTGTACATGCTTGAACAATCACATAGTCTTGGCTGAAGATTCCATTTACCATTAATCGGCCTACACCTGGGATGTTAAATACTGTTTCGATAAAAACCGAACCACCAAAGATCAAACCGATAGCAAAACCCATCAAAGTGATAACTGGAATGAGGCTATTTTTTAGCATATGCCTTGTTACAATGACGCGCTCCCTAAGGCCTTTTGACCAAGCAGTGCGAATATAGTCCTGCTGAACTACCTCAAGTACACTCGAACGCATCTGGCGTGATAAGGCGGCTAGACCGGTAACACACTGACAAACAACAGGCATGATAATTTGTTTGGTATTGAGCCAGAAATCGTCAAATGGGGATGTATAATTGCCGATGGGGAGCCAGCCTAGCTTAAGACCGAAGGCATACATCAGTAATATGCCTAACCAGAAAATGGGAATACAAATACCGACATATGCCAGAGGTGTAATTATTTGGTCGGCTAATTTGCCCCTTCTTAATCCTGCCAATAGCCCTGAAGCCGTACCCAAAATGGTTGCGATGATAAAACCGAGTACGCCGATGTGCATAGTTATAGGAAGACGCTTAGCTATTAATCCCCCCACATCTTCGTGGTAGGTTATTGACTCACCTAAGTCACCCTGGAAAATATTGCCTACCCAAATGAAGTATTGAACTATTACAGGTTTGTCCAGATTGTATTGTGCCCTGAGTTGCTCAATAGCTTCGGGGGACATGCCGGAATAGGCGGATGTTGAAGCAACGTATATTAATATTGGATCACCAGGTAAAAGTCGCATGGAAAAAAAGACGAGCATTGTTAACAAAATAATAAGTATTAATGCCCATATTAGCCGCCTTATAATATACCTGATCATCTTCTACCTCAGACGGTCAAAATATATCGACTCCGGTGATACGCTGACCCATCTCTAACTATCCCTTCCCCAATATCAAATCCATCAAGACATAGTTAATGAGTTTATGTATAGCCATACCGCATTTTTCAGGGCTGGGCGATTCACTCCCTGACGGGGGAGTCAGGAATGAATCGCCCAGTTTTCTAAATCAAATGAAGCGGGTATTTATTTATCCAGCCAGTCTAGATAGGTATGCCAAACCATAAAGTGGTCTTGGTAACGTTCGGTGCGGACATAGTTCTCAACTATGTACAGACCCGTTTGGCTAATGAGTGGGATGATTACCGCATTTTCGCTGACGAAAGTCATCAATTTCCTGGTAGCATCATGCATTCCTTCAATAGTGGGTGCCGTACGCACATTTTCTAACAACTCATAGTATCCATCGGGCCACTGCAGGCTGACGTAAGGGAAGATGGGCTGTGGACCGAAATGAACAAACCAGCCGATGGCGAATTCAGGGTCTATCGGGCATGAGAACAGGAGCATGCCATCGCTCCAGCCTTCCCCATAAATTCTGCCGAAGAACTTACCAGGATCTTCGACCTGGATTTCGGCATTGATGTTAACTTCAGCAAGATATGTCTGTATAGCCTCGGCTGCATCCGTTGGACCTATCAACTGGTATATTGTGGTATCAAATCCGTTTTCGTACCCTGCCTGTTTCAACAGATCCATAGCTTTCTGTGGGTTATACTCACGTGGCTGGAAATTCGGGTCGTAACCCTGGGTACCTTCGGGTCCCGTTCGTTTCACGGCTTTCTCTATACCGTACCCCAGGCCAGCTGCCAGTTCATCCCGGTTGATGGCGTACTCAATTGCCTCGCGTACTAGCTTATCATGAAAAATCGAACCCTCGGTGGTATCCGGAATGAGGTCGGTGTAGAATACGCCGGACATAGGGATAGCTACGAAACCCATAGCCTCTAGGTCTAAGGATTCCTTCAGAGGTAAACCTGAACAGATATCCCCTTCTCCCGCCTGCATTTTGGTCGAAGCGATGGTATCATCGGCAACAAAGATGATTTCTATAGCGTCGAGGTAGGGATACTCGGAACCGCGCCAGTAATTATCATATCTTACCATCTTCAGGAGAACATCCCGTTCGAAGCTCTCAAACTTGAACGGCCCAGTGCTAACGAAGTGTGTAATAGCCCACTCCTTGCCGTACTGCTCGAGGGCGGTGGGCGAAAACATAGTAAGGAGATTATATCCGTAAGAGTGGAGCATCATCTGCGGGGTGAACATTGCATTGAGATTGTACCGGAAGGTATATTCATCGACGACCTCAATGGAGTCTACGTACTGGCCGTTAGCCAGTCTCTGGCTATCTATCAGAAGCTGTACATTTTTTCTAACTGCCTCGGCATTGAATGGGGTGCCATCATGGAACGTAACACCTTCTTCAAGGTAGAATGTAAGGGTCTTATTCACCTCATCGATTTCCCAGGACTTGGCTAGTTCAGGCTTGAATTCGCCATCCCCGGCCCAGTATATTAGGGTTTCCGCATAGGCTTTAGCCATGGTTTCATCAGCCAGGTTTTGCTCTGGGATATAGCTCAGATTACTCGGAAAGTCAGTGTATATTACCCTCAGTGTGCCGCCTCTTTTTGGTCCGGGTGGTGTGGTGGGTTGTGTTGTTGTAGGTTGTGTTGTCGTGGTAGGTTGTGTAGTTTTTTCCGGTTCGCCACAACTACCAAACACAAGAGCGCCAATCATCATAACCGATAAGATGACTAGAAGTAATTTTTTCATTCTATTTATACCTCCTATATTGTTGTTATTTTGACCTTATTCATCATTTATATCATTTTACCCTCCTCTAATATTACATCCTGCTCAATTTGTAGATGTTATACATATTAATAAAAAATATTATGCTCTAATTAATTCAATTGTCAATGTTACATGTAAAAAGAAAGTTAAATATTTTAGTGGAATGTGGCACTAGAAGCTATTAACGTATTATAGTTTTCGATAATGAATTATGATAAATGATTGAATCGTACTCCCATACAGAAGGTTAAAAAGTAACGCAAGAGCACTAAAAGTCAGTAAAAAGGAGTATTTGAAGTAGATTGACCAACGGCTTGTAAAAGATTATTGTTGGGAATCAATATTAACCTTTTTACTTAGAAAATAATTATTTATCAATCTAGGGCTAATTGAATTCTCCAAAAGATTCGAAATTACCGTTTTTCCTTTTAAACCTTAATTCATTTAGGGTGAAATTTAGATTTATCTTCTTTGATCCTAGTTCGGTAGTGTAAACAATTTTTTCCGATGAGCTTGGTATTTCCAATGTTTTCCACACTGATTTGCTTTTAGAATCTGGCAGGATAAGGATAGGCGGGATGCCATCACGCCAATTATGCACCAGGCTGCAAATGGGAGGGGCACCGACACCAGACTTTACCTGATTCTCCCCT
>SMTZ1_10000974_pt1 | contig 28071 bp, 21 predicted proteins | sample DeeMarSWOR136_30_FD_25667 | JGI IMG/M metagenome (IMG submission 25667)
TTAAATATTAGAATATTATTCTTATAATTAATTATTATATTTAGAGGAGGAAAATTATGAAAAATAAAATACTTGGAATATTTGTATGTATGCTGCTGATTTTATCTGTTATACCAATAGTTAATTCTTTAGATAAAAATTTGGAAAATGATAATTATAGTTATAATAGACATGATAAAATAATTACAGATAATGATTGTGGATGCGGACAGAATTCTAATAGTATATCAAGAAATCCTAAAGCGATTAAATTTAATAAACCTATTAAACTAAAAGAGGCGTCTCCTAAACCAACAATTATGGAGCATTTACCAGAGTATTTTAGCTGGAAAGATTATTTAGGAGAAGATTGGACAACACCTTCAAAAGATCAGAATTGGCCAATTCCATGTGGTAGTTGTTGGTTGTTTGCTGCTATTGGGGCCCTTGAAAGCGTGATAAACATTAGAGAAGGTAGAGCGGATTTGGATGTAGATTTGTCTGAACAATATGTCCTTTCCTGCCTTCCTAGGGCAGGAGATTGTTACTATGGTTCTTGGCCTTTTAAGGCATTTTATTATATCATGAGTAACAGTTCCTCTGGGAATAACTGTAATGGGATTATCCCGGAATCTTATTTTCCCTATAGGGGAATTGATGCAGAAGGATATGATCTTTTTGGCCGAAAATATGGTCCTGTTCTCTGCGATGAAAAATCAGAAGATTGGGAGGAATATTTGATTCCTATCTCAGATTTTGGACTTTGGTATCCCAATGGAAGTCCTGAAGACAGGGATGCAATTAAAACACAAATTATGCAAATTGGACCAGTTGCTGCTTATATGATGGTTACCTTTTACATTCATGGGGTAGATAATTTCGATAATTGGGGGTATGAACATCAGGAACCTGATGACTATTTTACCACCACGGAGCAGTATCCCTGGATAAACCATAATATAATATTAGTTGGTTGGAAAGATGATCCCTCCATAGGAAATGGAGGATATTGGATCTGCAAGAACAGCGATGGCGGGGAAATGTGGGGATACGATGGTTTCTTTAATATTGAATATGGGTGTTTAAACATAGATAAATGCCAAATTGACTGGGTAAATTACAATCCCAATGTATCTGTAAATTGGGAACCTGTTGCTGATGCCGGTGGAAATATTGAAGGTAGTGTGGGTGAAGAGATTGTATTTGATGGAACTGATAGTTTTGATCACGAAGGAGAGGTTATCTCATATGAGTGGAATTTCGGCGATGGAAACAGTGGATTTGGAAATATTACATCTCATATATTCAACTCAATGGGGATTTATCCTGTGACCTTGACTGTTAGTGATAATGAAGGGAACATGAAGAATAATTCAATTTGGGCGTTTATTGAATCATCTAACGAGCCTCCTGGAATTCCAATTATAAATGGTCTACCTAATGGAGAAGCAGGCATTGAATATGAGTACAGGTTCTCAGCAGTAGATCCAGATGGAGACGATGTGTATTATTACATCTATTGGGGTGATTGGAGTGCTGAGTCATGGATTGGCCCTTTTCCTTCCGGTGAGGAAATATCCATAAATCATACCTATATTGACAAAGCAACATATATAATAAGAGTTAAAGCCAAAGACCGCTATGATTATGAGAGCGATTGGAACTCACTTGAATTATCAATGCCGAAAAATAAACGTATAAATTTTAATCTCAATCTGCAAAGTTGGTTGAGTAAATATTTTCCATGGTCATTTCCGATACTTAAATATCTTCTAAAACTCACATTGGATTGGAACAATGAACAATCTTTTCTTTGGAGGTAATGAGATGAAAAAGAAAATCATCTCTGTTGCTGCAGGTATTATAATATTGATTTCTACAGTTATGCCTGTTGCTTCATTTGCTGATAAGAATGAGATTAGGACAATATCATATGATGCTGATATTCCAACTTGGAAGGTCGGAGATAAATGGGAATATCATTTTATCGAGTCAGTTATAGGATATTACCCCCTTACTTATTCCCTTTCAGGATATATCACCTTTGAAGTAGTTGAGGATACCGGTGATTCATACGTCTTAGAAGCATTTACCAGACCTAAAGGCTTGTTTGATTTAGGAAGTATTGGATTGAAAACTACCATGTTGACAACACTTTCCATGAAGCTTCAAGTGAGGAAAACCGATTTAGCTTTGGAAAACTTTTATGAAAAAATAAAAGGTATTTTCTTGGTAACCGTTGGACCTATTACCCTACCGATTGCTTTACAAGCTGTAGGTAATTCAGATATCGAGTTTGATCCGCCATGGGTTATTATGCCATTTCCACTATCTGATGGTAAATGTGGAAATTTAAGTGGTACAGAGTTTGTATATACCAACTACTATATGAATCTGTTTTGGGGTCTTGTTCCGGCTCTTGGGCCCTTTAATAGAACTTGGCCAATGACCTCGTTACCATATACCTGTTCCCAGGAATTAGTATCTGTTGAAGCTGGAACTTTTAATGTCTTTAATGTATCTGCCGAATGGATAGACGGATCAAAGTTCATGTCATATTATGCTAATGAGGTTGGAAATGTAGTAAAAGAAGTGATATATATTCCATATAGCGCTGGAGGCGTACGTCATTCTTTAATTCTTGAACTTAAGGACTGTAATTATACACCATAAAAAACACATTTAATGGAGGGGAAATCTCGTGAAAAAAAGTTTGTATAAAAAAGTACTGGTTTTAGGAATTATAGTGTTGTTTATTGGAGGAAGTGTCATTCCAGGTATCGGTGCAATCTTCAGAAAGCCGAGTAATATATTGGACGCAGATTTTATTGAGAATACATGGAAATGGGAAAATCTTTTAGAGGACCCTCCAGGTGAGGAATGGAACAATACATTTGGAGGAACAAATTCTGATGAAGGTTATTCTGTTCAGCAGACCTCTGACGGAGGTTACATTATAACAGGGTACACATCCTCTTATGGCACTGGAGGTAATGATGTTTGGCTTATAAAGACGGATTTCAATGGCAGCAAAGAGTGGAACAATACATTCGGAGGAACAGATGTCGATATTGGTTATTCTGTTCAGCAGACCTTTGATGGAGGATATATCATAACAGGAAGAACAGATTCATTTGGTGCTGGTGGTGATGTTTGGTTAATTAAGACCAATAGTGCTGGTAATGAGGTGTGGAATAGGACGTTAGGAGGGACAGATTATGACGTGGGTTCTTGTGTTCAGCAGACCGCTGATGGAGGATACATCATAACAGGAAACACATTTTCTTATGGCGCTGGAAGTTATGATGTTTGGCTGATTAAGACGGATTCCAACGGTATTGAGGAGTGGAACCAGACATTTGGAGGAACAAATCAAGATTGGGGGTCATTTGTTCAGCAAACTACTGACGGAGGATATATCATAACAGGAAGGACAAGTTCGTATGGCGATTTACATTATGATGTTTGGCTTATAAAGACAGATTCCAATGGCACTGAAGAATGGGATGAAACATTCGGAGGAACAATGTACGATTTTGGCCGTTCCGTTCAGCAAACCACTGACGGAGGATACATCATAATAGCATGGACATGGACGAATGACACTGGGATTTATGATGTTTGGCTTATAAAGACGGATTCCAATGGCACTGAAGAATGGGATGAAACATTCGGAGGAACAAATTCTGATGAAGGTAATTCTGTTCAGCAGACCTCTGACGGAGGATACATCATAACAGGGGAAACATATTCGTATGGCGCTGGAAGTAGTGATGTTTGGTTTATAAAGACGGATTCCAATGGCGTCAAAGAATGGGATGAAACATTTGGAGGAACAAATGCTGATTACGGTTTTTCTGTTCAGCAGACCTCTGACGGAGGATACATCATAACAGGGGAAACATATTCGTATGGCGCTGGAAGTAGTGACGTTTGGCTAATAAGGATAGAACCTGAAAATAATCCTCCTTATGAGCCGACCGATCCTTATCCAGAAAATAACTCTGTAGATCTAGATGTTGAGACGAACCTCAGTTGGACAGGTGGTGATCCTGATGGAGATGAGGTAACATATGATATATACTTCGGCAAAACAAATCCACCGCCAAAGGTCGCTAGCAATCAAACAGAAACTACTTATGTTCCTGGCACTTTGGACTATGATACAACTTATTATTGGCAGATTGTCGCCTGGGATGATTACAACCCTTGTACGGAAGGGCCGATATGGATGTTTACAACCCAGGTAAATCAGCCACCTGGACCACCGATAATAAACGGTCCAAAGAGTGGAAAAGTAGGAAAACAGTACCTGTATACATTTGTATCAGAAGACCCTGAGGGACATAATGTTTTTTATGAGATTAACTGGGGAGATGGAAATATTACCTCCTGGGATGGTCCTCATGAGTCAAACACGATAATAAAAAGGGATCACGAATGGAATGAAAAGGGAACATTTCAAATAATGGCAAGGGCAAAAGATGTCTATGGAGCAATTGGTGAATGGGGAACACTAGATGTTACAATGCCTAAGAGCAAATCAATCTATTTCAATTTTCCTTTGCTAAATTGGTTATTTGAACGGTTTCCAAATGCGTTTCAGTTACTGAGGTATATGTTGGGATTATAAACATAGTATAAATCCTCTTTCTGTTATCTTTAGCATTTTCAAAAACGTGGGGGCATCGAACTATTAGCGAGGAATCCCGACGGGAGCACTTTTCACCAGTTGAATAATTATTTTCTTGGTTAGATTTTAAATGTAGGGGATTCTAACCTAATTGAAATATTCAAAAATTATTTTGTTACAATTGTATCAATTAAAAATTCATAAACGAATATAGAATATCCTTTAAAATATAATAGCAGTAGATAAAATTTATATATCTATATAATATTACATATATCACATAATTTGGGAGGAATTTTTCTATGATAAAAAATTTGTGTAAGAGAGGATTGGTTTTAGGGATAATTGTTTTGTTTATTGGAGCATGTGTCATACCATCAACTGTTGGAATTATAAAAGAAAAGATTATTTTTAACCATCCTACATCTCGTGGTTATATTCAGGATCTAATAGATAATGCATCACCCGGTGATACCATCTATATCCCTAGTGGCATCTATTATGAGAACATTATCATCAATAAATCAATTAGTCTGATTGGTGAAGATAAGGATACCACTATTTTTGATGGCGGTGGAATTGGAGATGTCGTTTACGTTTCCGCTGACGGGGTAAAAATCAATTTTTTTACAATTCAAAACAGTGGACAATGGTCTTTTGCAGGAATTAATCTTTTTTCAAACTACAACATGATCATTGATAATATTGTCTATAATAATAATTATAATGGAATAGGCTTGTCTCATTCTAAATACAATACCATCCAAGGCAATACCATAAACTCGAATAACTATTATGGTATAGACTTAATTAGTTCCAATGACAACATCATCATTGGTAATACTATCTCAAGCAACAAATATAATGGTATAGGCTTATCTCAATCAAACGGGAATACCTTCATAGGAAACAACATTAGCTCGAACAAAGATTATGGTATATACCTCGAGTACTCCAGCAGTAATGAAATCACAGAAAACAACATTAGCTCGAACAAATGGGATGGCATTAACCTCGAAGGTTCCAACCACAATATCATAAGTAATAACATCATTAATTCGAGCATCGGGGATGGCATATACGTTGAATATTCTATCAGTAACACTATTTCAAACAACACTATTTCAGATAGTTGGTATGATGGTATAGGGCTTTTGTTTAATAGTAAAAATAACATAATTAAGGGTAACAATATCAAATTAAACGACAAATGTGGTATACACCTTTGGCATTCCAGCAATAGAAATAACATTTCTGAAAACAACATTACTTCAAATAACGAGGATGGTATTGAAATTCTTGCTTCTGACTACAATACAATCATAGACAACGTAATTTCGAATAACGGGTACGGTATAAACATCCATTGTAACTTCATGGGGGATGATTTCAGCAATAATAACAACATCATTGGTAATACTATAAATTCAAATAAAAGAGATGGGATATGCCTCCATAATCGTGAAACCTCAAGCGACAATAATATCATCACAGGAAACGCCTTTAGTTTGAATAATGGGAAAAGCATAAATTTTTCTTGTTCGGGTGATAACATCGTATCAAAAAACAATTTACTTGGTTTCAAAAATCATGTATTTTTTAAAGATTGCGAAAACACATGGGAGCAGAATTATTGGTATAGACCAAGGATACTACCAAAACTCATATTTGGCAAAAACACAATAGGTTACAAAATTTTACCCTGGATTAATATTGATTGGCTTCCAGCATTGAAACCATATAAAATTAGGGAGTAAAAATGAATATGAAGAAGACCTTAGCAATTACCATCATACTCTTATTCTTTATTATTGAGATTGCATCATTAATCCAAGGTTTAGTTATTGAAAAATCTACTTTCCAAATAGAGGATGGTAATACATTATATGTAGGTGGAGTTGAAGAAGGAAACTACACAATTATCCAAGATGCAATAGATGATGCAAGTAGTGGCGACACTGTTTTTGTCTATGATGATAGTTCACCATATTTTGAGAATGTTATTGTTGATAAAACAATTAACCTGATAGGTGAAGATAAGTCTACAACTATTATTGACGGTAGTAAAAGTGGAGATGTTGTTTATATTTCTGCTTATAGGGTAAATATCGGCGGATTTAAATTACGAAACGGTAGCGATGGAATCCATTTATATTCAGACTACAATAACATCACTGATAATATTATCTCGAGTAACCGTGGGAGTGGCATAGATCTTAGGTTTTCCAACAGCAACACCATCACTGGTAACATAATATCAAATAACGAGTGGAATGGGATAAACCTTCTCTGGGGTTCCAGCTACAACACTATAACCAATAATACTATCTCAAAAAACGGAGAAATTCCAGGATCGGATGGCGGTATAGGCCTCGATTGGGATTCAAATCACAACATTATCACTGGCAATACAATCTCAAATAACGATTATGATGGCATAAATCTAAATCGTGCAAACAACAACACCATCACAGATAACATAATCAAATTAAACATTGGTGGAGGTTTAAAGCTCTACCCGGATTCCAACAACAACATCATAATCAACAACACTATCTCAAACAACAATTATGGCATATCTATAGGAATGTCCGAAAACAACACTATTACGGGTAACACTGTCAATTCGAACGACAACTATGGCATACACCTTTGGACTAATTCTAACAACAACACCATTATTGAAAACAATATCAACTTAAACAATGGGGATGGTATATACATTAATAATAATATACTCTTCATCGACAAAAATATAATCACAAAAAACATAATCAATTCGAACAACCAAGATGGCATAGAAATCATTTATTCAAATGGTAACACCATCACTAGCAACAACATAAGCTCGAACTACAGATGTGGTATAACCCTTACTTGGTCCAGTAGCAACAACATCAAACAAAATAACTTCATTGATAATGATTGGAACTCTTTTTTTATAGGCTGTAAAAATAAATGGAGATATAATTATTGGGATAGGCCAATGATACTACCAAAACTTATCTTTGGAGAAATTGAAATTGGCTCTAAATGGATATTTTGGATTAATATTGACTGGCGTCCAGCACTCAAACCATATGACATTTAACAAAAATCAGCATATTTTATCTGAAAAAAACCTTTCTTTCGGGTAAATTCGCGACCCCTTCCCGACGGGAGCATCATTTTATTATAAATAAATTATATAAACAATTCAACATTGGCTTATAGTTAAAGACGATTTAGTACGGTAATCTCTTTTAGGAATTTTTGAGGTGTTTTTACCCAGAATAATACATGCTAGGGCATAGCATTTATATACCAAACAATTGATAGATATAATGATAATAATGGGAGGAACTCATGCAAAATAACTTATTAGGAAAAGTAATAATTTTAACAATTATTATTTTTATAATGGAAGTGATTGTTATTTCATCAACTGGTACTGTAGTTGAAAAACAGTTTTTAAAATCATATAATAACTATGGTTTTGGGTATCGACTTTATGAACCTGGTAGTCAATACGATCCTGGTCCTGTTACTTTCAAATTAAATGACCCTGAGACTGTATATGCTCTTGCATATTACAATAACACTATAACTGGGGGATGTTACAATCCTAATACATATACTTGGTATGTCTGTGATGACATGGGCAATATTTGGACTGTAGATATTTGGTCTGGAGCTATGACAATTATTGGAGGTAATAGTGAAAATCTTAGTGCACTTGCCTACGACTCGCAAACAAACACGATGTATGGTGCTTATCAAGATTTTCTGTATGGCATTGATATGCAAACAGGTGATAAACTATGGGAATGGTCAACAGGTATTTTTGATATTTCAGGTATGGCTGCTAATGGCTTTGGTTATTTGTATATCGTTGATAAAATCACAGATGATCTTTGGCGATTAGACATCGAAACATTTACATCCACATGTGTAGGACCACTGTTTATTGATTTAGAAGATATTGCAGATTTAGAATTTGATTTTGATACAGAAATTCTTTATTTAAGTGCTTATACGACTCAAGGAGAATTATACAAAATAAACACTTGGATCGGAGAAGCCACCCTAATTGATAATTTTGAAGAAGGAGCTAGAATTTCTGGGTTTATAATACCATGGAATTGGCCATCTTGTCCTCCAGAAGCTCCAAAAATTAATGGTCCTCAAACTGGAAAATCTAGGCATGTTTATACTTACAAATTTGTTTCTGAAGATCCTGATGCAGATGATGTATATTACCATATTCTATGGGGAGATGATGATTTTGAAGAATGGATTGGCCCATATAAGTCAGATGAAGTAGTATTTGTTAATCATTCTTGGCCTAAAAAAGGGACATATACTATAATGGCAAGAGCGAAAGATGTTTATGGAGCAATTGGAGAATGGGGAACACTAGAAGTAACAATGCCAAAAAACAAACCACATATTTTCAACTTTCCTCTGCTGAGTTGGTTGTTTGAACGGTTTCCAAATGTATTCCCAGTATTGAGATACCTACTAGGACTTTAATCTCCCTCTCTTCTTCCTTTTTCTTAATTAAATTTATATATACCATTATTATTAAATAATATAAGGAGGAAAATGTTTATGAAGAAAATGTTGCCAATATTGGTAGTTGGTATTTTTGTCCTTGGAGGACTTGGAGCTGGTGCATTTCCTTTTAAAGAGATTGAAACAAATATTATTTCATTTAGTGATGAGTTAGACCAGAGTCAAGAAAATACTTCTTTGGTTACAGAGGGTGTTGTTATGCCTGTTGGGAGATTAAAATTTCAGGAGGTAGATTCAAATTTTCAGATAGCTCAATCTTTTCTCCCTACTAGAGAGGTGCTTACAAAGGTTGAATTGTATATTGGGAGAAACACCACTGCGTCTTATCCATATGTAGTTGCCATTAGGGATAATTTGACAGAAGAAAATCTAATAGAGACTAGTGTTGACCCTGGTGAAATAGTACCTCTGAATTTTTCCTGGGTAGAATTTGATTTTGTTGACATAGTGGTTGAAATAGGACAGATTTACTATATTGTTAGCTATACAGAGAATACGACCGATAATTTTTATGCATGGGGTGCTCACAATGATTCTGAATCTTATCTCTATGGATGCGCATGGATGTCTATTGATGATGGTGATACCTGGAGCAATGAATCTATGTCTTCACATATGAATAATGAACAAACAGGTGGTGATCAGGTCGTACGTAAATCTTCGTATAGTGACATTACTTGTGACATGTGCTTCAAAACTTTTGGAAGAGACAATATCCCTCCTGTCGCTCCTGAGATTCGTGGTGAAACGAATGGTAAAGCAGGTAAAGAATATGAATATGTAATTACCGGATCAGATTCTGATGGTGACGAATTGTATGTAATAATCGAATGGGGTGATAATACAAGCAGTAGTCTTCTTGGTCCTTTTAGTGGCAGTTATGAGATCTCGATGAAACACACATGGACTGAACAAGATGTGTATATTATAAAAGCAAAAGCCAAGGATCCATTTGGTTGGGGTCCAGAAGGAAAACTAGAAGTTACAATGCCCAAAAACAAAGTTTTTATTTTCAACTTTCCTTTGCTTAATTGGCTGTTAGATCGTTTTCCAAATGCGTTTCCGATGTTACGCTACATACTAGGACTGTAAAACTATACTAAATATTCTCATTCTCTTTCACCTTTAACATTTTCAAAACAGGGGGCATTGAACCGCTAGCGAGGAATCTCAACGGGAGCATTTCTTCTTATCAGAAAGTTAATCTATAAACCGGATTTCAAGAAAACTGCTAAAATTAATTCCAATAGTTTAGGTGAATATAATGTTAATATTTATCATGGTTAATATTAAATCTTAAATTTTTTCGATTATATAGAGGAAATTCACTTTTGCTGTTGCTCCCATTGGTTTGAAAGTTGGTTTTACATTTGGAATTATTGCTACTACATCTCCTTTTAGATTATTCAAAAAAAGCTTTAATTTATCCTGGTCTTTCTCCATATTAATATCAAATCTATGTATTTCATATCTCATAATTCATCCCTATAAATAAATATCAATAATATTAACCATGTTAATTATTGTATCTATTTTTTGAGATTAAAAAAACAATAAAATTTCTGACAGAATCATTGGATTTATGGGAATTTTCCACCGAGACTAAATAATGTTTTTCCAATCAGTCGAAATGCAAACTCTAGAAGTATATCATGCCTAGTTACCCAAAAAGAGCGATTTTTCTCTTTAAAGCTTTGTTTAAAAGCCCTATAAAGTAAGTTTTTCCATTTATATTCATATTCATTTAGAGACATCTCTTTTGTAATATGATTAGCGATAGCTATTCCACACTCCCGTCCTGCAATCATAGCCTGACCTATACCCCCACCAGTACTTGGCCATACCATTCCTGCAGCGTCGCCGACAATCAGTACATTATCTTTGACAGTCTGTGGTATAGGTCCGCCCAAGGGAACAACTCCTCCCCCATAGTACAGAATATTTTGTAAGGAAATACCAATGTCCTTTAGGAAAGTATCAAGAATTTTTTTGAGAGATTTTTCCTGCTTTATTAATCCACAACCCAAGCCAATATTAGCAGTGTCGCCCTTAGGAAATACCCAAGCATAGCCACCAGCAAAACGTTTTCCAAAATAAAGGTATTTTGTATCATCATGAAAATCTCCTTCTACTATACATATTACACAGGGACATAAAGGACACATATCGTGGGGTGTCTTTAGTTCAATGGACTTAGCAATTTGAGAAAGCGGCCCGTCTGCACCAACGATTATATTGCTTGTCACTTCTCCCTTGGTTGTTAGTAGGGTATGGCGATCTTTAACACATTTCACATTAGTATTGAGCCTTATTTCGGCTTTAATTTGATTTGCCATCTTAGCCAGATATTGATCAAAGCGATTGCGATATAGTATCCATCCATCATAATCTAATTTATATTTCTTAAACTTTGGAGATAGAATTTCCACATGTTTAATTTCTTGCGCGATTACTTCATTAGGAAATGAAAAGAGCTCTTCTATAGGATATCCAGAAGGTAATAATTTTTTCCATTCAGAACTTTTAGATAGACCTTCTCCACATTGAACCGGGACACCTATTTTTTTTCGACGGTCTAAAATAAGAACTCTTGCATTATTTGCAAACTGCTTTACATACCTAGCTGTTGTACTTCCAGCAGGTCCTCCACCTACAATAATTACATCATAGTCGAAATCTTTCATAGGTGTTTCCATCGTAAAAACAGGTATCTTAATGATAAATTTATGGTTGTTAAAGTAAAAATATATTATACAATAAACTAACATAGTGATTTTATTCTTTCAGTTAATTTGCAAGAAAATCAGTAATTATCTATCTAAATCCTTTTTTACAACTAAATTCGCGTTTCTTCTAGAAAGCAGCATTATTTTCTAAAAAAACTTATCTTTTATTTGTCCCACAATATCCTTAAATCCATTGTTGCAGTAATCTGGATCACATTTTTTATCAAATTTAGATGAAATTGGAATTCCAGCAAGATGCATCATGGGAACAGTTGCTTTTTTACCATGAAGCCAACGTGCATATAACCAATGACTCAAGAAAAACAATGGCCCATAAATCCATTTCATATCAGGTGTCCAAAAATCAATATTATTCTTCCAGCAACGAGAGAGAATCTCCCATTGTAATTCAGAAAAATTATTAAGATTCGTTCGTCGATGATTACCAAGAACAGCTTCTTTCAAAGGAATAAAAAGTACTGGCGTATAGAACATTTTAGCATTATTGTTTCTTAAATCATCAATAAGATCAAGCGTTGCTCGAACATCATTATCTGTTTCTTCGGGCTGTCCAGTCATAATAGTACAAAGTGGCCACCAATCATAATCATTCATTAATCCTATTCCTTCAATTACTAACTCAGGCCATTTGTCTATTTGATAAGGAAGTGCTTTTCCTTTCATATATTTCTGCATAAGTCTTACACTCCCGGTTTCAATTCCAACTTCAACAGATATAAACGGTTTTTTATACAGTTTACTTGTTTCAGGCTTCCATTTTGTTTTTTCAATAAGAATCGGTGTTAATTCTTCTAAAATTTTTTTATCATATATTATTGGCGCTAAAGATGCATGAGATAATAAAATATTGTCTACTCCAGGATAAGATGCAATAGTTTTGTAAAGTTTGACAATTTCCGTTCTATTGGGCTTAAATCCTGGTTTTGATCTATATAAAAAAATATCTTCTGACACAGTAAATATTGATTGTGTTCCTTCTTGAATATTGATTTTGACTTCTTTCATAATATGGTCAAGAGGAAGAGAATATTTTGTCCGCATTGTAGGACTGCAGAATTGACATCCCCGTCCACATCCTCTAGTTATTTCAACCATCCCATATGATGCAGCATGTCTTATAAGTGGTATTTGTTTCTCGTTTGATTTTTGGGCAGTAAAATACGAAGACACAGATTCATTTCTTATAATTTTCTCAACTAGAGGAATAAGATCATTTTCTGCCTCACCTTGAAAAAGAACGTCAATACCAAGTTTTTTTTGAGCATTGGCCTCGGCAATCTGCCATGATCCTGCGCCACCTACAACGATTTTTGGCCGATATTTTTTAATTGAAGGATGGTTTGTTATTTTTTTAAATTCAAATGCGTTTAATGCTTCTCCACCAAAACCAATTAAAGAATTATATGTTGTGGAGACATAAGCAAGGCCTAGAGGATCCATGGTTGAAATACATACAACTTTGGTATTTTCTCCTATGAACTTTCCAAGGTTATCATAATGAGTTACTACAACGTTTTCTTCTCCGTATTTTTGCGTTAATAGAGCCTCAATTTTTCTCAATCCATAAATAGTATATTTTGCAGTACCATCTTCATTATTCTCTAATCCATTTAGATATTCTTTTAGATAATATCCTGAAAGTTTTTTTGGGAAAGTACAAATAAATGCGGCAAAGGGATTATTGTCGTAATGGTTAGCTTCAGCTCGAGAAGCAGTTAAAACAATTTTATAACCTTTTTTTTCACTAAGTGGATCAGGTGATTCTGCCATACTGCCTTCATTAGTCCTTTTTAGTTCTTTATAATATTTAATAGATGCCTGCCAATTTTTCTATAATTTCCTTAAATCCCCTAAACAAGGATATCTGTTATTAAATTCAAAATCTACAATTTTTTCAGAGCGGTAATTGAGCATAGCTTATAAATCTTCTTTAATTTTTTTAAATTTTATTAAAAATTAATCAAGAGTAACAATAATAAAAATTCAAAAAGAAATAATGTTCTTTTTTTACAATTATACCATTTATATTTCCCTCATTTTTAATAAAAATCATTTGAATATTATCTTATTTTTCTTCACAAAAATAATAGTCTAAATCTTCATTTGAGAATTTATATTGTTTTGGAGATATAATGTATCCTTTTCGTTTTTTTTGCCTCTTTCCCCAAATGTAAAGAATGATTGGAAGGAAAAAAATCGATGTAATAAATGAGTAAATTATTGTAACTGCTAGAATTAAACCAAATTGTTGTTGTGGAGGAATAGGTGCAAATACTAAAATTCCGAAGCCAAGGGTAGTAGTTAACGCAGCAATTAATAAAGCACCCCCCGTCTGGGAAATTGTCTCACAAACTGAAGTTACAAAATCCCCAGTTCTATCAGCGGTATATCTAAAACGTTGTGTTGCATGAATTGCATAGTCTATTCCAATTCCGATTGTGATACTTGTTACTGTTATTGTAAGTATATTTAAAGTATATCCAATATAAAACATAGTTCCTAAAATCCAGATAATTGAAACACCGACAGGAATCATGGCAATTAATCCAAGAACTGGATTTTTATAGACAAGAATTACTACAAAAGCTGCAAGCACAACTGAAATGGCCGTTGAGGTCGCTTGACTTACTGTTAGAGAATCTGTTATTGTCAAGGTTGCAATGAGACCTCCTGTTGCAATGGCAGTTGCATTTCCGTATTGTTCTATATCCTCATTTAATTCTTGCTTTAGTTGTTTTAATTCTTCGTTGACACTTCCTTCTTTTGTTTCTAAAGATGAGGCTATATAAACTCTAATTACAGTTGCGTCATAATTTGAGCCGTTTTTATGCAGAACCGACCTTAAGGAGCCACCATATTCTTCACTAAGCGTCAAATAGTTAAGTAAGGACTTGACATCTTTATCTGTTTTAGGTATTGAGATTTTTTCATCAATATTAAACAGCATTTTCAATGTTTGATTATTGTCAATTGCTTCGCTAATAATTGTATAGATGCTTCTAGATTTTATAGTGCCATCTATGTTTTTACTTAAGAAAGCATCATCTTGAAAATTTTGGTGGGTTCTAGCTATCCCCTCTAAACATTCCTTTGTCGCAATTTCTCCTTCAATTAAAATATATTCTTGGTCTTGACTAGAGAATGGAAATTCTTTAGCTATTTTTTCATCTATTAACTTTGATTGAGTATTTTCAGGTACAAATTGATCAAAATCAAATCCTGTCTCTATTCTAGTTGCACCAACTGCCATGATAAATGAAATTAACACCATAACAATAAAGATTTTTTTCTTATGACAAATAACAATTCTCGAAGTATTATTCATAATGTTGGTAATAGTGATCCGGCTTTTTGATTTTTTAAGGACTTTTAACCCTCGTCGGTCAGCTAAATAACGAACAGGTGCTGAAAAGGTAATAGAAGTAATAAAGGTGTATATAACCCCTAATGCAAGGATAATTCCAAAATCCCTCACTGGAGGTATTTTTGCACTTAAAAAAGACATAAAGGCAATCACGGTGGTAATCATTGCTAAAAACATTGCAGTACCTATTTCTTCTATTGATTTTCTCATTGCGTATCCTGGCGACCTGCCTTTCATTATTTGTATTCTATAGCTATGGAAAAGATGAACAGAATAATCAACACCTAAACCAAGTACAATAGGGAATACTGCAACAGCTATAACATTAAAAGGTATTTTTAAAAGGGCCATACTCCCAAACAACCAAATTGCAGAAATTAATAGAGCAAGAATTGAAATCAAAACATATGATGGTTTCCGGAAACTTATGAATAAAACAGCTATTATGATTATAAAAATAGATGGACCTATTATTTGATTAGCATTACCCGTTACTTCGTCTATTTCAACAGATAAAACTCCGGCGCCAGTTGCATTAAAAATAAATGAGCTTATGTTTTCATCAAGACTATCAATAGATTGAAGGATCTCTCGGGTTTGTTTTGTATATTCTCCGTATTCATCAACACTTTTTATTCCAGCGAGGATTATTGTAGAAGATGAGCTTCCTGTATCCTGATACTCCTTGGAGATAAATGATAGTGCAGTATTTTGTAATTCATCAAAAAATGATGGGAAGATTTCTAGAATGTTCGATGAAGTTCCAATATCTGGTGCATTATCTATATCTATCCAATCGCTTTGAAATTCAAAAGTGTTATTTTCCAAAAATGATAAGTCAAAATCGTTATTATTTTGACTTGAAAAATTTTTAAAATCTAATGAAGAGAAAAAACTCGTGAAAAGACTATTTTGTATTGCTTCAAATCGTTTAGTAGTTTGATAGAAATTCTCTTGGATTTGATAATATCTTGAACCAACAGAGAAATTCATAAGTTTAGCAGGTAATTCAAATGATTCAAAACTTGGAGCAATACCAAATTTACCCAATTCAGTTCTAGGCATTTTCACTATAATTTTATTTTTCAAAATATCAAAAGTTACATCTGCAAATTCAATAGGGAACGATAATTCAGTTTCATAATCAGAAATATATATGCCCAAGAATGGTTCAATTTTATTTTCTATTTTAATAACTGGCGACTTTGATATTTCTATATAGTTTTTTAAGTTTCTCAGTATGCCACGACCAAATTTCCATTCAAACCGTTCGATTTCTGTGAATGTTGTCATTCGGGCAGATATTCTATATTTTAATTGAAAAGGAAAAACTTGGTTCAGTTCATTTTCAAAATGTATATACCATTCGGTTATGTTGACCAATGAAGGTTTTGCAACAAGCTCCGACTCAACTTTTGTAAGATCATATACCTCTATTTCAAAAATAAAATTATTTTGATCTTTAATTACTTGGCAATTTTTTATATCAACACTTTTTTTTCCTCTATTACCAACTATTTCATTAGAATCATCTGCATTAAAAATTTTTATAAAATTTTTATCTTCAAATTCAAGTAGATCTTGAATTGAAGTAGCAATTTGAGTATCTGTACAATTCTCAATTGAATTGAAAAACTCAAGAAAACATATTGTATCAGTTAAGTTTATAAATGATCCTACACTGATAATATTCCTATTGTCTAATAATTGTTTTTGGAAACTATGTAAATCTCTTATTGATTTAGGATTAAGAAAGGTTTGTCTGTTTTCTGATTCAGCTCGAATAATCATTGTCTGTTGATTTTGACCGAAATAATCATTTAGTCGAAGGTTTGCCTGCACAAGGGGATCGTCAGGTGTAAAATCATTAAAATCTGTTTTAAACTCTAGACCACGAGTAAAAGAAGACAATATCAAAGTAATAATTATAACTATTAATATTATTAACCAAGGTGTTTTTTCAATCTGTTGTCCAATAGCTGAAAACATTTGCATTTTTCCTTTTTTACCTTTTTTTATATTTAATATATTAGATATTTATTCAAATGGTTAAATAATTTCCTATTTGGTGTTCATGATTTCAAAATAATAATATAAATATACATCAAAATAATAATATTTTAATTGATGAAAAAATAAATGTCCTATCATAAAAAAAAGTGAGTATCTATATATCCGTTAATGGATATTGGAATAGATTGATTTGTTCCTTCAAAAGAAAAGTCACCGTCAATACTAATACTAAACCATTGAGGTACTATTCGACCAGTACCCGATGTTAACAATTTGATGTAAGGGATTCTTAGTTTTGTTTTTATGCAAATTTCATTTTTAGAAGCTATCTCACAAGAATCCATTTCTTTTTGAGTAATTAACTTTTTATTATTCCCAGTAGCCCCGTGTACCGAACATATAAGATTTTCTGCCACAAGGGGTATTTTGCTTGGATTATAAACTTTAAATCTTACAGTTGTTATTACTCCTCTTACACGAAGTTTAAATTCTCCCGCCAACGAAAATTCAAATGATTCATTTTCTAGATTAAATAATTCAGATAAATTCGGCACCTCAAAAACAGCTGAAGTTGAGATATTAAACGATTGAGAAATACCTGCAACATGTGCAGTAGCCTTTCCAGCTAAATTAATAGTAATACTTTTCGCATCTAAAGCTTTAAACAATAAATTACCAGATGCATCCAGATTTAATTTACTTCTAGGGTTTAATACCCCACCCTTAAGATTTATTTTACCAACATTGATACCTTCTTCGGTTACTAAATCCGCAATTATATCCTCAATATTTAATTCAATATCATTAGTATTATTTATCTCTATATCTGCATTAAATAACAAACCATCTTCAGTTATTTCCTCAATTCCTGCATGAATGACAATCATTGGAATTTTAAGTTTATCCAAAAATTTATCTAAGTTAACTACAACTAATGCTTCAATGGGCATGTTTTTCTTAATTACTCCAAGAAACCAAAAACCAATGTCAACTGTTATTTTATTATTGAGAATTCTCGGTACATTCCCGGTAAGCTCAATGCTTTTTGTTGATGAAAAAGTCTGTTTATCATTTGCAGAAACTTTGCCTCCTTTAAACTTAAATGTTGAAAATTCTAATCCTTCACTAGTTTCACTTACAACTTTAATATCTTTAACAATCAAATCAAAGCCATTTGGGTTCCTAATATCAAGCTTAGTTTCAAAATTTATTTCCTCTGAAGTAAGATCTACAATAGTTATTTCAGCGTAAATATCCGGTGAATCAATTGTAAAAATAAAATAAAGAAGAAAACCTCCAACTAGAAGATTAATGAATATTAAAAACATAATAAGCAGTATTTTAATATTTATTTTCATATAAAACTCCAATATGCAAACTAAGATTTTTCATAATTATATATTTGTCTGTAATATAAATACTTTCTTTAACTAAATCTGAGGGAAGAATCAATTACATAAATATTATAGATGAGTTGACCGTATAATTTATATTAAAATGCCGTAAGGCATTTTTTCCATTTGGTTGAAAGCCATAAACTTTAAAATGCGTGCAAGAGATGATTTTGATATATTTTAAAATATATATCCCTTAATCTTTTTGTACCAGGGATTTTAAAAAAGTCAATTGCATAATGATTTTTGCACCAGTTAAAGTAAATAGAATCGCCTAAAATCTGCTATCCCAATCGATGCAGAGCATCGGGGCATTACGCAGATTTTCAAGACGGCGATTCTTTTTTAATACCATCCGATAAAAAATCATACAGTTTCATCTGTGATTTTGAGACGCCCTGACTAAGAATATAGGCTTTCATCTCTTTTACACCATATCCGTCTCCTATTGTATCTATATGTCCTCCCTCAGACCAAAAATGACCTCCCCATAGTTCTTCTTCAATCTCGGGGAACTGTTTAAAAAGTTGTTTCGCTGTTATGCTTTTACAGATCTGCATAATTCGTGATGGAGAATATCTTGGTGCTGCTTCAATTAAAATGTGAAGGTGATTTCTCTCAAAACCTACTGCATGAAAATTTAGGTAATACCGTTCAGAAATACCAGAAAGAATGTCTTTGATACCATCAAAAATCTCATCAGTGACGAGATTTTTTCTATATTTGAGAACAAATACCATATGATATCTTATGCGATAGCTACAATGGGATGCATATTTGACTTTCATAAAACGTTGATTGACAAAGTTGCTTAAAAATCAACCGGAGCAGAGCTCCGGGGTATTAAACCCATGTTGGAATAAATACTATTTTCAATTAATCGAAAAATCTTTAATTTTGAAGGAGATTGGGTTTTTTAAATGATTAATTATCTTATCATAGATTTCTTAATATTCATATTTCCCTTCTTGTTTTCATTCAAATGGAAATTTAAATATTATAAATATTATAAACCACTTTTTGCATCGATAGCAATAGTGGGCATTTCTTACATTATATGGGATGTTATTGTAACCTCCCGTGGTGATTGGTGGTTTGAAGAAGAATTTTTAATTGGAATAAAGTTACTTGGGCTTCCAATAGAAGAAATATTATTTTTCATTGTAGTTCCGTATGCTTGTATATTTATATATGAAAATCTTTTATATTTTGTCAAGAATAAAGAAATTTATTTCAATAAATGGTTTTACATTGGAATTTCGGTTTTATTTATAATTCTTGGTGTTATCTTCAGAAACCAAGATTATACGATTCTTGCAATGTTCTCATGTGCATTGTTTTTTATTCTTTCATCAACAATATCGGCAGATATGTTAAAATCTAGAAATTACTGGCTTTATATTATTTTATCTTTTATCCCTTTTATAATCTTTAATTTTCTTTTGACTTCGATTATTGTTGTTAGCTATAATCCCAGTGCAATATGGGGTGGAAATGGTGCATGGAATGGTAGATTTTTCACCATTCCATTTGAGGATTTCTTTTATAATTATTCGATGCTTTCATTTTACCTTATGGTCTATTTATATTTTAGAAGAAAATGGATTCCATCAGAAAAACTTAAAAAATAAAATTTATACTCTTTAGTGTCTTATAAATAGGTGAAAATTTATGGGGGAAAAGAAAGTTATAATAATCGGTTCAGGTTTTGGTGGTTTAGCTGCTGCAGGTTTTCTTGCTCGAGATAGTTATGACGTAACAGTTATAGAAAAAAATGAACAACCTGGTGGTCGTGCATCAGTATGGAAAAAAGACGGATTTCTTTTTGATTTAGGCCCTTCTTGGTATCTTATGCCAGATGTTTTTGAAAATTATTTTGCAGAATTTGGAAAAAAACCTTCAGATTATATGAAACTTAAGCGTCTTGATCCATCATATCGTGTCTTTTTTGGGAAAAATGATTACGTTGATATTTCAAAAAATCTGGATAAAAATCTTGAAATTTTTGAAAAAATGGAAAAAGGCGCTTCAGAAAAAATGAAAAAATATCTTGAGACATCAAGATATCAATATAAAGTTGCGATGAAGGACTTTATCTACAAAGATTATCGTCATTTGACAGATTTTTTTAAACCAAAACTGGTAAAGGAAGGAATTAAACTTCATATGTTTGATAAACTTGATAGTTATGCAAAGCGCTTCTTTGATAGCGATAGGATAAGGAAGATATTGGAATATACTATTGTTTTTCTTGGTGGTAGTCCTTTTGATAGCCCTGCTTTGTACTCACTTATGTCACATGTGGATTTTGATCTTGGAGTCTGGTATCCAATGGGTGGTATGGGAGAACTTGCTAATGCAATGTATAAATTAGCAAAAGAAAATGGGGCTGAATTCATTTTCAACAGCCCTGTTAAGAAAATAAAAGTAGAAAACAATAAAACTACTGGAGTTGAAACCAAAGATAAGAAATTTAAATCGGATATTGTAATTACAAACGCTGATATGGCATGGGCGGAAATGAACTTATTAGAAAAAGACTATTGGTCCTATTCAAAGAGATATTGGAATTCTAGAAAAATTGCACCTTCTGCATACTTACTTTATTTAGGTTTAGATAAAAAACTTGATAGTTTAGTTCATCACAATCTTTACTTTAATCCAAATTGGGAGAATCATTTTTCTCAAATATTTAAAAATCCTCAATGGCCAGATAAACCATCATATTATGTATCAGCTACATCAAAAACAGATCCTATTACGGCACCTAAAGGATATGAAAATTTGTTTGTACTTGTCCCTGTTGCCGCAGGTCTTGAAGATACTGATAAAATTAGAAATAAATATTTCAATATGATAATAAAACATATGGAAGAATTATTTGGAGAAAGTATAGTTGATTCTATCATATTAAAACGTACCTTTGCCCATAATGATTTTTCAAGTCGATACAATGCTTTCAAAGGAACAGCACTAGGACTTGCCCATACCCTACGTCAAACAGCTATATTTAGACCCCAGCATAAAAGTAAAAAAGTTAAGAACTTGTATTATACCGGACATTACAATCATCCTGGAATAGGGGTTCCAATGGTTATAATATCATCCCAAATACTAGCCAATATGATATCTGAGAAATAATTGATAATTTAAATATTATTTAATTTTTAAATATTGTGAATAGAGAATATTTAAATAAAGTAATCAATACTTAATTGGTGTTTATTTGGTTTATTCTGATAAAAAAAAAATAGATAAACCAACCAAAAAGGTTGATAAGAATTCAGAAGAAAGACTTGATATTTGTTTATCTGCCGGAAACCTTGCATGGTGGGAAATGGAACTCCCTTCTGGAAAAGTTACTTTTAATGAAAATAAAGTAAAAATTCTAGGTTATACAATAGAAGAATTCAGAGATGCTGATTATCATTCTTTTATGAATCTTGTACACCCTGATGATTATGATAAGGTAATGAAAACAATGAAGGATCATCTTGAGGGTAAAAAGAATTTATATGAGGTTGAATATAGAATCAAAACTAAAGATGGATATTACAAATGGTATTATGACAGAGGTACAATTACAAGTTGGAATAAAAATAATAAACCAAAATTTGTAAAAGGAATTGTAATTGATATATCAAATATTAAACAATCCGAAAACCTAGAAAAATTATCAAATCAAATTCTAAATCGCTTAGATAAATCAGGAAAAAAGATTGAAGAGATAAAAGAAATACTTTTTCTTATAAAGAAATACATTGATTTTGAAGCAGTCGGAATAAGGATAAAAGAAAAAGACCACTATCCATACTACGAAACAAATGGTTTTCCTCCACGCTTTATAAAAAAAGGGAATCATATATGCAAAAATCATAAATCCATAAACAACAAAAAAATTAGAGTTGAAGATTATGAATGTATGTGTGGAGAGGTAATATCAGGAAAAACTAATCCAACCCTCCCCTTTTTTACTAAAGAAGGAAGCTTTTGGACTAATAATTTACCAGAGCTTATTAAAAATAATCCAAATAATATTAAAAAGACTTTTACCAGAAAAGAATGTATCAATTCAGGATATGAATCCGTTGCCTTAATTCCAATACGAACAAATAGTGAAATTATCGGACTTATCCAAATTAATGATAAAAGAAAAAATATATTTTCTAAAGAAATTATAAGAACTCTTGAAGGAATTGGTTTTAGCATTGGTATTGCTTTTGCACGTGATAAAGCAGTAAAAGAACTTGAAATCAGCGAAAGAAGATATAACCTTGCTCAAAAAGCCGCTAATATTGGAAGTTGGGATTGGGACATTACAACAGGAGAACTTATTTGGTCCGAAAAAATAGAACCAATGTTTGGATTTGAAAAAGGAAAATTTGAAGGCACCTATGAGGCGTTTTTAAATTGCGTCCATCCAGATGATAGAGAATATGTTGTAAAATCAGTAAATGATTGTTTATATAATAAAAAAAAGTATGCAATTGAACATAGAATAATTTGGCCTAATGGCGATATTCGTTGGGTTTTAGAAAAAGGTGATGTAATTCGAGGTAAAAATGATGAACCAATAAGAATGTTGGGCGTTGTTCAAGATGTCACTTTAAAAAAAGATATGGAAGAAAAACTAAAAAGAAGTAAAGATGAACTTGAGATAAAAGTAAAACAAAGAACAAAAGAGCTTGAAAAAGCATATAAAAATTTAAAAGATGAAATAATTGAGAGAAAAAAAGCGGAAGAATATACAAGTAGAGCTAAAAAACATCTGAGAGATGTTATTGACAGTACCTCCGAATTAATTTTAGCTTTTGATATGAATAACCGGGTTACAATTTGGAACAAAAGAGCAGAGATTATTACTGGATATAAGCAAATAGAGGTTTTAAATCGAAGCGTCGGAAAACTTGGTGTTTTTGATGACCCCCGGATGATTAACGATTTAATTAAAACTATATGTGAAAAACAAAAAGCTGGTCTAGAGAATATTATTTTAAAAACAAAAGATAATGAAAAGAAAATTATTCGTGTTTCAGGCACAATAATAAGTGAAGGAATAAATAAGTGTATAGGTGCTCTTTTTGTAGGTCGTGATATTACTAAAGACATGGAATTACATGGTAAATTACTAGAAGGATGCAGTTATCTTATTTCCAATAGAAATATTAAATCCTCTATAGATCTTTTTGTGAATTTAATTTTAACTGGTCATAAAGGTCTTTTCGTTAGTAGAGGAACACCTTCGTTAATAAAAAGTACTGTTCCTAGATTAAATGATATAAAAATCGTTTTATTAAGTCAAGAAAAAATAAAGGAATTTCATACAATTTCAAATCTTGAATTGTTAAAAAATGAAATTCAAGAATTTATTAAGAAAAATGACAAGTCAATAGTTTTAATTGACGGCATTCATTATCTTCTAACAAGATTTTCATTTGAAAAACTTATTTCAATGATTTATGAGATAAATGATCTTATATCGAAATACAAATCAATTCTTTTTATTCGTATAGATCCAACAACAATAGACGAACAGAGATTTGCTATATTTGAAAACGAACTTCAAGCTTTGCCTAGTCAAAAAATTGAAGGTTTAATTATAGAAGATGAAGCTTATGATATCCTTAAATATATCTATGAAGAAAATCAATTAAGTTCATTAGTTTCTTATAAAAAAGTAATGAAAAAATTTAAAATTGCTTACTTAACAGCTGCTAATAAACTCGAAGTTCTTGAGGAAAAAGGTTTAATAATCACTAAGAGAGAAGGAAAATTAAGAACAATTTATATCACTGAAAAAGGCAAAACACTTTTGCATAAAAGACAAAAAGCATAATTGTCGTGTCGAATTTACAATTTAATTTGTTTTTAATTCGTTTTTAAATCAATATTTAGTTATTATTTAATGTAATAGTAACATCATATAATTGAAAAGAGTAGTGAAAGGACATAAATAAAAATGAATAAAAATGGTTATAAAAAATTGAAAATAGTTGTTAATTGTTCATTAAATTCAAAATTATTATTTGACAATTTTATTAGAGGCATTAATATTGCAGAGGAACCAATTATTTTTAAATTCCATCCTTTCCTCCCCTCTCCAACACCCTCTGCAATATTACCTCAAAAAATAAACAATTTATGGTAAATGTATTAAAAAAGAATATATAAATATTAAATAAAAAAATAAAATAATGGGAGAGAAAAATATGAAAAAAATCTTTGTAAGCACGCTGGTAATTACGCTATTATTCGTTCCTGCATTATCAGTAATTGGAACAGTCAATCAACAAAATGAATTAGAAAAAATAGAAATTAACAATTACATCAATACAAATGATCCTGAAGAATTAATTTCTGCAAACATATATCCAGCACCAAATTTTATTGGGGTAAATCTTGATGTCACAAATACTGGAATGGAGATATTAGAAAACGTTGAGTGGAGTTTTAGAACCAAGGCAGCAATATTTGGGACTGGACTTTTGGTTAAAGAGAAAATACGAAAAGGTGTGATTGAAGAGATTCAACCTGGAGAAACAATAACTATAAGATTTAGACCTCTTAAAAGTAATACCTCCAGTCCAATAGGATTTGGAAACCTATATTTGAACACATCAGTTCAATCGTCAGATGTTCTTATTCGTACACAACAAAGAGCAAGGTTGTTATTATTATTCCTAATAAACTTCAAAAATACCTATATGGACATACAACCATCCGAGGCGTATTCAATGTATCTTAATGGAACTTTCGACCTAATAATCGATGTTGTTGGACTAGGTATATATCAATTAGGTCATCTTCCAGGAGCTGCCAATTATGTATGGGCTGACGGAACATTAAATAAGATGATTCCAACATTAGACAAAAACCTAACATATTTAGTATATTGCCACACTGATCCACCATCAACGGCAAGCGCTCAATCGTTAGTTAATGCAGGGATAAAAAATACTTATAGATTAGAAGGTAATTATCGTGCATGGGTAGACGCAGGCTATCCGGTTGAAACAAGTTAAATAAACTAATATGTGCATATAAAAACAACTTCATTTATTTTTTATTTGTTTTTTAATCGTAATTAAATCATGGATTTAAAATATCAAACAATAAAATTATTGAGGCATATGATATGAAAAATATAATTGAAACCGCGATTAAGGCAGGTAATTTTAAAACACTCGTTAAAGCAGTACAAGAAGCTGGTTTAGTAGATACTTTAAGTTCCGATGGACCATTTACAGTTTTTGCCCCTACAGATAAAGCATTTTCCAAACTCCCAGCTGGAACATTAGAAGATATTCTTCAAGATAAAGAGAAGCTAACCAATATATTAACATATCATGTTGTATCAGATAGAATAATGTCAGATGAGGTTATAAATCTAAATACTACAAAAACAGTCAATGGTAAGGACCTTATAATAGATACAAAAAAGGGTGTTAAAGTAAATAAAGCTACTGTTATTAAAACAGATATTGAATGTTCAAATGGAGTTATTCACGTAATTGATAATGTACTTATACCTGACTAAAATTATATTAACTCCATTCTAATTATTATATTATAATAATGTTTAAAAATTAAAAGAGCGGATAGGATTTATGATAAAAAAAACGTTCTACTCAATATTTCAAAAAGGAAGCAAAACCTATTTTTATAGTAGCCTATTCTTCCCTACAAATATAAAAAGAGATGTTTTTGAACTATATGCATTTGTTAGAAAGGCAGATAATTTTGTTGACACTATCCCTCAGGACAGTAATGGTTTTTACGATTTTAAAAATAAATATTATCAAGCTATTAATGGGGAACAAACAGGCGATGTTGTAGTGGATTCATTTGCAAAACTTGCTCAAATAAAAGGATTTGAACACGAATGGATTGACGCGTTTTTAGATTCAATGGAAATGGATTTAAAAAATATAACTTACTATTCTCTTCAGGACACTATTGAATATATTTATGGATCAGCTGAAGTTATTGGACTTATGATGGCAAAAATAATGAATCTTCCTAAAGACTCATATCCTTATGCACGAATTCTTGGACGTGCTATGCAATATATAAATTTTATAAGAGATATATCTGAAGATATTGATTTAGGAAGAACATATTTTCCAACATCAGATTTCAAAAAGTTTGAACTAACAAGTCTACAACAAAATGAAATATTAAACAAGCCAGATGAATTCAGAGGTTTTATCCAACAGCAAATACAACGTTACTGTCAATGGCAAAGTTATGCTGAAAAAGGTTTCAAATATATCCCAAAAAGATATTTAATCTCCGTAAAAACCGCTTCTGAAATGTATTATTGGACCGCTTCCCAAATTTATAAAAATCCATTTATTGTCTATGAATGGAAAGTAAAACCACTCATCATTCAAATACTTACAACGACATTAAAAAATATAATAGATCCTTCAAAACAACAGTTTAAACCTATTTTATGCAAACCTGAAAAGCCAATTATAAATTATTGCTAGAACAAAGATTTATTTAAAATTGTTAAAGATCTACCATGATTGAAGTAATTATGAATATAAATATATTCTATATGTACATATTAATTATTATTGTGACCTTCCTATTTATGGAAATAGTGGCGTGGTTCTTACATAAATATATAATGCACGGATTTGGTTGGTTTTTACATGAAGATCATCATCGATACACCAAAAGAAGATTCGAAAAAAATGACATTTTTGGATTATTTTTTAGCATTCTTTCTTTTACTCTAGTTTTAACTGGATATCTTGGGGGTCTAGATATTCGAATACCAATCGGTATTGGAGTGATGATGTATGGTATCGGTTATTTCTTGGTTCATGATACGTTTTTTCATAGAAGAATCAAGATAAAGTATAGACCAAAGAGTTCATACATGAAAAGAGTTCTTTATGCACATTCTATACATCATCAAAAAAGTACAGCTCATAAAGGTGTTTGCTTTGGTTTTTTATACGCAAGCAAAAAATATGCTGTAATTAGGTAATAATAGTTAGAAAAGGAAAAATTAATGAAGAAAAAAAATAATGAAAAATATAGAAAAAATCTTACTCCACAACAGTATCATGTTTTAATAGAAAAAGGTACAGAGAAACCTTTTACTGGAAAATTACTTTATAATAAAAAAAGTGGAATATATGTCTGTGCAGCATGTGGAAATAATCTTTTCTCATCAGATAAAAAATTTGATTCAGGAACAGGCTGGCCAAGTTTTTGGGATGCAGTCAATAAAGATAGTGTTAAAAAGAGAATAGATACTAGCCTCGGTATGAAAAGAATTGAAGTTACTTGTAGACGTTGCGAAGGTCATCTAGGTCATGTGTTTAATGACGGACCACTACCAACAAAACAACGTTATTGCATTAACTCTGC
>SMTZ1_10000976_pt1 | contig 28044 bp, 31 predicted proteins | sample DeeMarSWOR136_30_FD_25667 | JGI IMG/M metagenome (IMG submission 25667)
AAGAAATCAGAGAATCCTTTAAGGTACTGAGAAGATTTAATTTTATATGTCATTGCTATTATATCATAGGGAATATTGGGGAAACCAGGGAGGAAATGCTTGATATCATAAGATTTTCGCATGAGCTTGGTATGGATACAATCGTCTTATCACTATTAAGGGTTGCGAGATATTCTCCTCTTATAGATACGATAAAACAGCTTGGTAATTACCATATTGAAGAGGGATCAGGCAATGTATACTCTGGTATGCTGTCTGTTAGGGATCTGAAAAAGATCAGAAGGGATGTGAATGCCTCATTTTTCTCAATTCGAGTAATACTTAAGTTAATGAGGAAGTTAGCTAGACATCGTTTTCTTAAATTAAGACTTATTTTTAAGATTCTTATCTATATCGCAAGGACAAAGATACAAAGGTTTGACAGGAAAAGGCCAATATGTCTGGGATATGCGTATAAATTTTACCCTTAGTGATTGGTTTAAACCCACAGTAAAAAACCATGGGGGACAAATTAAAAAGTTAATATTAGTTTTCATCATCGGTAGGGTTGCCGGTGATGGGAAGTGAAGAAATAATAGGAGTGAATGATGAACTTGAAAATTCCAAACAAAGTTTATAAATACTTACGCCGATTAACAGAAAAATATCCCAAAATCGAATCTATATGGTTTTTAGGGTCTCGAGTTAATAACAATTTCAAAGAAGACTCAGATTGGGATTTTTGGGTATTCGCTAACAGAGGAATATTCAATCTCTTGAAAAGAGATAAGTCATTTAAGCAAGAATCCAAAAGAAAGAAAATAGATACGTTTATTGTATATGACGGAAAAAATTTTGAAGAGCCCTGGCCCCTATTAATTAATGGAAGAGTAATACCCAAACAGGGCCTTTTGAGTGAATGGAAATGGGAGCCTATATCATCTCTTAGAGCAAATTATGAAGGCACAAAAGAGAAAACCAGAGTAGGGCCTGATGGAAAGCCAGTGTTTGATATAGAGAAGAGGCTTCTAAGAGCCTTTAAAATATGGGGTCATAAAAAAAACCATCCCATATGGTTTTGTGAAGTCAAAGAGGGTTAGGGTCTAAAAAACAAAATTCTCTCTTATCCCCTTACTCAATTTTTAACCAATATGTATCTCAAGCCAAGTTCGCTGCAAATCTGCCTCAAAGCATTCAGCGTCAGTTCCTTATCAGCTGTGACGGTCAGGAGGGTACACCCATTCCCAAGGGGGGTAGCCTTACCGTTAAAATATTTTTTTCCCTTAGAGGCCTTAACCATATAGTTTTCAGCATCCTTTTTTACAATCGTTATATCGGACTTCTGCTCAATGACACGCACCATGGCGTCATAGACCTTATCTGGTTTTGCCTTTAATTCCCCCCTTGCGGTCGTATGATGATTTCTGCTCTTGATATATGCCACCGTAGCGATTGTAACTGCAGTTAATGCGCATCCCTCTATTGCTATGGCCACAAGAAGGAGGAGGGATAAACCCAAAAAGAACCTTCCGGACTTTGAGCGACATGATCTTGGAACCGTAGAGTTCCTCTTCCCTATTCCATCCTTCTTTACTACCTCTGATTTATATGCCATAACAAGCCGTCTCTTTCTCCTCTGTTATTTTTTCGAAGGGAGATAACTTTATGACATGGTTCACAGCAAACTCCCTTAGTTACAAGCAATAATCATTCCAATTGGGTTAGCGGAATCCATAGATCATAAATAATGGATTAACCATTTCAGTTTGAAGGGGATAATGGAATTAAAAGGTCTTGGAAGGATAACAATGAGCTTTTTAATATGTCAAAAATTGCCTAGAAATTAAAATTATCGGCAAAACCCCGACTTGAATCGCAACAGGAACTGAAGGCCACATGATTTTTAGTCTGATTAATCAAGAACTTTTATTGCAAAAAATCTTTTTATTATCTATGCTTTTATACATGTTTGACCGATTGAAATCTTTAGGAAGGGATTTGAAACAAGAGGTTAAGGTATATCAACTCGTCCTAAAGGATAGCCGAACACCGAAGCTGGCAAAGTTACTTCTCGGACTTGCCGTTGGGTATACACTTTTGCCCTTCGATATTATTCCAGATTTTATACCTGTCATCGGTCACCTTGACGATTTTATCATTGTACCTTCTCTGGTCATTGTTGCACTGAAGATGATTCCCAGTGAAGTTTTGGAGGATTGCAGGACAAGAGTAAAAAGTTCATAATCCCGTCTTTTTAGATTACTTTGATTTTTTCACCACTTAAGAGAGCTATCTTAAAATTTCTTCTGCCTTTTTCATTATTTCTAAAACTTCTTCATCAGAAACATCATACCAGTTATTATAAACCTGTGCCACTGCATAAAAAAAGAGAGGCTTTTCCAAAACAACGATTTCATCAACCATTTCACCTATATCTCTTGCAATATCTCTTCCAGAAACAGGCACAGCAACAACAATTCTCTCTGCTTTCCTATTCTTGCAGAGCATGATTGCTGTTCGCATTGTCGATCCCATTGCCAGACCGTCATCAATCAGTATAACCTCTCTTCCAGAGATTTCCGGGAGCGGCTTGCCTTTTCTCAATCTCTCTACCCTTCTTTTAACCTCCTGTTTTTGTTCTTCTATAATCTTTTCTATCTCCTTTTTGGAAAGCTCTCTCTCAGCATTTTTAAACATAAAGATGCTGTTATCTTCAGCAATAGCACCAAACCCTGCTTCTGGATTATAGGGATAGGGTAATTTTCTCGCAACAAGCATTGAAAATTCGGCACCCAGATATGTAGCAACGTGGTAGGCTACCTCTACACCTCCTCTTGGAATCCCTAAGACCAAAACTTTTCTGTTTTTATACTTCTTTAAGGCTTTGGCAAGTCTCTCTCCAGCATCTCTTCTATCCTCAAACATATCTCATCCTTCAATCGTCTAAAAAATCTCAAAATTTTATTGTTAAATTCTATCATAATTTTATCACAATTTAAAAATGAGTTTGGTAAAATAGAAAGATGAAAACTGCCTTTATTTATACAGATCAATTTGAAAAGTTTGACTATGGCCCTAGCCATCCGTTAAAGACATATCGGCTTAAACTCACATACGAGCTCATAAAATCCTACGGACTTCTTCTTCCATCAGATAATCGCTACATCGAAGCAAAAATGGCAGGGAATGAAGATCTTCTCATGTATCATAAAAAAGAATATATCGAAATACTGGAACTCCTTAACAGAGATATCATTATCCCTGAAGCAGAAAACTTTGGGCTCGGCCCAGGTGATAATCCCATCTTTGAGGGTCTTTTTGACTGGTCAAGGCTTGTAACAGGTGCATCACTTAAGGCAGCATCACTTGTTGACAGTGGCGAGGCTGATATCGCCTTTAACATATCAGGGGGACTCCACCATGCCATGGCCTCAAGGGCTTCAGGATTTTGCTATATCAATGATCCGGTCATATCCATCATGTCTCTTTTAAAGAAAGGGAGAAAAGTAGCATATATCGATATCGATGCCCACCATGGTGATGGAGTTCAGGATGCCTTTTATTCTACTGATAAAGTCCTGACCATTTCCATTCATGAAACAGGACATATGCTTTTCCCTGGCTTGGGATTTGAGCATGAGATCGGCAAGGACGAGGGCAAAGGATATAGTGTCAATATCCCGATGCCGCCTTATTCAGATGATGAACTCTTTCTCCTCGCATTTAATGAGATTGTTCCTCCCCTTATTGAGAAATTTTTACCCGATATTGTTGTCACTCAGCTTGGAGCCGATTCCTTTGTTACTGATCCTCTCGCCCATCTCAATTATACAAACAGGGGTTTTTGTGAGGTGATTAAGAGAATAAAAGAGATAGCCAAAAAATGGGTCGCCTTGGGTGGAGGAGGGTATCATGTCGCCAATGTTGCCAAGGCATGGGCGCTTGCCTGGGCCATCATGAATGATGTTGAGCTAAAAGATGATATTCCCAAAGATTTTCTTGACAGATATTCAAAGGAGGGGTTTCAGAGCGGGAAAATATGGGATGAGATTTATGTTGAGAGAAGAGCAACAAAAGAGCAATTAAAGAAAGAGTTAAAAAGAGTGATTGATTTTATCAAAGAGAATGTGTTCCCAAGAATTCGATAGAAAAGAAATTAAAAATAAAAGTTGTTGACGTCATAAAATATTTCTATTATTATTTTTGAGCTTGAAATCATAACCTAAATCTTCGAAAGGGGGTAAAATTTATGGCAAAAATAAAAGAAGGGTGTTCAGATCCGCGCCATAAGGATCATATGTGCCAGATAATATATAATGGAGATTTCGCGCGGGCAGCAAAACTTTCAGACAATGCCAAGTTTATCTGTAAACAATGCGGGAGATCTGCCAACGAGAGAGAAAATCTCTGTGCACCTACAGAACATAAAAGTATGATATATGGGAGATAATAAAATAATGGGGGTTTAAAAATACAGGCCCCCGTTTTTTTATCTTCTATAGAAATAAACCTCACGATTTAACCTACAGAATTTCATTCTTTCTCTTTTTAACGAGACTGCAATACTCGCAGTTTGAACTGGGCTTTGGGATTTCAGAAGAGAGGATGATTGCAGCCTCCCTCACGATTTTTTTAGGTGCCTCGATCCTTGTCTCTATTTTTAATAATTCAACATGGAATTTAACAATCCCATCCTCTTTAGCCTTCTTGGGCCAATAAAAGACTAAATAGGCCATCCCTTTTGTTTTGTAACCAGACGATTCCAACATCAAGCAGTAGCAATCAAGCTGGGTCTGATAGTATTTCCTCGGATCTTCCTTTAAATCCGAACCCCTTGTTTTGTAATCCAGGGGAATATAAAAATTATCCTCAACAACACAATCATCCAAAGCCCCTGTTAAGATGACATTTAATGACTCGTCAACGTAGCGCAGATCCGTGCTTCTCCAGCTTCTCCATTTTTTTAAGGTCTCCATATCCGGAAAAAGCTTTCCCTCTATCCTGTCTTTAATCTCTTCGGGGAGTTCACCCTCTAAACGATAATTATCAAAATAGTTCTTAATAACTAAATCCATTCCAGATGGCAAAGAAGGAAATATCCCTTTAGGCCTCTTTATGCCCTTAATCTTATCAAGCCAGAAACACCTTGGACATTCAAGATAGAGATTCAAACTAGAAGGGGAAAGCATCATCCTTTGCATAAAAATCTCCTTTTTATCCAGAACAAATATATACCAGAAAAAAGAAATAATGAAGAGAAAATAATCTCTCAAGGTATTTTACACATATTGCTTGACAAAACAAATTTTTTAATCGATACTTTTTAGTATGACGATCTTTTAGGAGGGAAATCTATGATAATAGGAAATATTGAAAAGAGCTCTCTAGAGACCATAAGAGTAGCAGTTGAAGATTATAAGGGGGCCAAGAGACTGGATATAAGAATTTACTATAAAGACAACAATGGAGAATTGAAGCCCACAAGGAAAGGGGTACCATTTAGGCCTGAGGATATCGATAAGCTTGTAGGCCTTATCAATGAAGCAAAAACAAAATTATAAGCCCTCATAAAACACGCCGCAGAACCATTAGTGCATCCTCTCCCGCCTTCACCCGTATGCCAAATCATCATTTTTCAAAGAATCTATCCTTATTTTTTTGTAAAAATCTCTTTTATGGTGTAAAAATATATTTATATGGGTTTTTTTGACTTTTTAATTTAACTTTTTTAACCAAAGGTATATGAGGGAGATATGGAAATCAAAGAGATAAAATTGGAAGAATTGAGCCCAGAAAAATTCATAGAAGATAAAGTAGCGGAGATCTCTTCGACGGTTGGTGATGATTTGGCTATCAATGCCCTGTCTGGTGGCGTCGATTCTTCAACGGTGACAATGTTGGGTCATAAGGCCTTAGGGGATAAGCTCAAAACATATTTTATTGATCACGGTTTAATGAGGGAAGGAGAACCAGAATATATTGTTTCATTATTTAAAGAATTAGGAGTATATGTTGAGCTTGTAGATTCAAAAGAGACCTTTTTCAATAGATTAAAAGGGCTAAAAGACCCTGAAGAAAAAAGGGAAGCGATTACTCAGGCCTTTTACAGGGATGTCTTTCGAAGGATTGTCAAAGAAAGCAATGCCAAGTATCTTTTTCATGGAACGAATTATACAGATGTAGAAGAGACCGTTGCAGGGGTTAAAAGGCAGCACAACATTCTTGAACAGCTTGGAATCGATACAAAAGAAGAATATGGCTATAAGGTAATAGAGCCTTTAGTTCAACTCAGAAAAACAGCCGTAAGAAAAATAGGTAAGGCCCTCGGGCTGCCAGAGGAAATTTATGATCGACCCCCCTTTCCAGGCCCTGCCCTGGCAACGAGAATCATAGGGGAAATTACCCCTCAAAGGATAGATACCGTAAGAAAGGCTACAAAAATTGTTGAGGAAGAACTATCGAATACTGAAGCATTTCAATATTTGGCGATTTTGCACGAAGATAGGGTTACCGGTGTAAGAGAGGGAAAAAGAGATTTTGGCCAGCAAATAGAACTCAGGTGCTGGGAGAGTAAAGATGCAGTAACAGGGTCGCCAACAAGACTCTCCTTTGATACTTTAGATCGATTAGCAGAGAGAATAACAAAGGAAATTCCAGGTGTTGTAAGTGTTACTTACAACATAACGAAAAAACCGCCTTCAACCATTGAGGCTATCTAATGAAATAAAGAAAAGAACAGAGGAGAGATTTGAAAAGAGACCTCTTATTCAAAAGAGTTTTCCCACGATTTCATCACTTTTATGTAATTTTCTACGAGATATTGTCGGTGAAGATCACCTTCAAATTCTACAGCAGTGTGGAATTCATCAGCTGTCTTTGTTTCACACCTCACCACCCTGCCAGAAATATGGGTAAAGGGGATAAAGTTTGGAAGCAAAAGTTCTAAATTAATGTTCGATTTTACTCTATAGGGTCTGTTAGAACTAAATTTTGTTCCCACACGTGAAATATCACAGATTCTGCCCCTGATTTCTTTTTCATCTGGGGCCTTTTGCGAATATAAATTAACACAGGCAGAACTGAGAACGGTTCTTGGTGCTCGACGTCTCTCTATTTGTATCATCATTTCCTTCGAAATAAATTACAAATCTAAAAATCAATACCTTATCGGTAATAATTTGTTAGAACTTGAATAGAAAGAAAGGGAAAAGATATTTTAAAAAATGGGAAAAAGTAGTATGGAAATTTTATTTAAAATCAATAAAAATGAAGATTTGAATTGACATCATGCTTTCCTTTTACTATTAATTTACTTTGTATTTTTACAATTCATTCAAGATAAAAGAGAAAGGAGATGAGAATATGCTTCAGGATGGAGAAAAGGGTGTTGTCCTACAGCGAGACAAGAAAACATATGCAGTAGCTCCACATATCCCATGCGGAGTGGTGGATCCTGCTGCTCTTCGAAAAATCGCTGATGTAGCAGAGAAATACAATGCAAAGGCATTAAAAATTACAAGCGCAACCAGAATCGCAATCGTAGGCCTCAAAGAAGAAGACATCGATGATGTCTGGAAAGACCTTGGCATGTCTCCTGGTGCAGCCGTTGGTCTTTGTGTCAGGAGTATTAAGGCGTGTCCAGGAACCACATTCTGCAAGAAAGGCATGCAGGATAGCCTCGGCGTTGGGCTGAAACTCGACAAAAAGTATCATGGATTGGAATTGCCTGGAAAATTTAAGATGGGAGTGAGCGGATGTATTATTCAGTGTGCAGAAACCTGCATAAAAGATATTGGGCTTGTCGGTACAAATAAGGGTTGGTCAGTCTTTGTGGGTGGTAATGGTGGGGTCCTCCCCAGGCTCTCAAAGGAACTGGCAAAGGATCTTCCAGAAGAAGAAGCAATTTCCCTCGTCGAGAAAATCATACAGTATTACAAAACGAACGCCAGCAAGAATCAGAGACTGGGTTCTATGATTGATAAAATGGGTTTTGAAGAGTTCAAAGCAGATGTGTTGAAGTAAAAATAAATTTTGATTATCAAAATTTTAAAAGGGAACGAGCGATTTTTGTTTAGATTTTTCCCTGTCAACTTACAATACCAGAAACTTTGACCTCCTCAACTCTATCCATAGAAGTTTCCGTTAATGTGAATGAGGCTTCAAAATCTTTTTGAGTATTGGGGCAATGAAATGTACGTGTTAGTTTCTTTTCACTTGGTTTTTCAAGAAGTTCATTTTCAGTCATCAACCCCATTATTAAACATCTTGTAACTTCAAGTTTGTATGAATGTGTTTTATGACATTCTGGACAGGACTCGATCTTGATGACTTCATCAATCTTATTCATATCGATACTCCCCTCTTTTGTGAAATCAAAAAAATAATTAAATATATACTTAGAATATGAAATGTCAATAATATTTTTAGATTTAAGGGAGGACCCCGTCAATACAATTTTGCGGTTTTTAGATAAATTTAAAATAGAGGCACGGTCTGGGTTAGAACTGATGAGAAAATAAGGGATCTTTTCTGATAATTACTTGAGTGGAAAGCCCTTCTTAAATATATCTTTCGTCTTGTCGAGTATCTCCTTTGTTGTTTCTTCAGTCTTTTGTTTTATATCTTTGCCAGCATCTAAAAATTTATCAACTTTTATTTCTTTTTTGATCATCCCGGAAACATCTTTGACCAACGGACCAATGTTAAAATTGGCAAGACTGGCAATAGTGGTATTCATAAGAGCCTTGACCACAATCAACCTGACCAGAGAATTTAGGTCTGTTATGTTTTCATATTTCTCGTCAAGGTTGATGTTAAATTCTCTAACAGAGGGGGTTTCTTTTTTATAATAGTCTTTATAGATAACCTTTCCAATTTTAAGTTCCAGTCTGTCTATGTGTATCCCTGGAGCTTTTTCTTTTTTCTTTTCTTTGGGTTTTTCAACCTCCTTTTTTGTTTCGATTGGCTTCAAAGAATTCAAGTTGAGCTGACCTTTGTCATTTTTAACCACTGTAAATTCCTTGAGGTTCATACGCACTTTTTCCAGATATACTTTTCTTTTCATCATGGCTGAGAGGTTATAGTCGACAAAAATTTCTGGCATGTAAAACATTATTTTGTCTTTATATTCAGCAGGATTAAAAAGTTTAAGGTTTTTAATTCCCACAAAGGTTTTGATGATGCCGATGTTAAAACTTTCCGTTTTTAGCTTAAGACCTGTGACCTGCTCTACCCCCTTCTCAACAGCTATTTTGGCAATCATGTTCTTCCCTAACAGGAGAATTAAAAATAGTGCCAATATGACAATTACGATACCGAAAATGAGCTTTTTCATATAAAATGAACCCTCCTTTAAATTTATTGAAATGATTTCAACTCAGATATCTTCTATCAAAAAGAAAGGATTGAGTCAATAAGTATTTGCGGTCTTTAGGTGCTGCAGCGGCAATTTTTATAAGGGTTTGATATGAGGGATGGTTTATGTAGCTTTCTTGCTTGATATATATTCTCTGATAAAAGACTGGAGAAGATAATCGCCCAGAATTTCTACAGCAATATGATGCTCTTTTTCCTTCTTCTTCTCACAACGCACAATTTTGCCAGCAAGGTATATCATAGAACCTAATGACGATAAGGTGATACCCAGATAGATTATCGAGTCTTTTGGATAGGATTTGTCAGAGACAAATCTTACTCCTAAAGGAGAAATATCACAGATTCTTCCTACGAAATCTGCTTTGTTCTGTACATTTTTCAAATAAACATTAACTGTCGTACATCCTAAAGTCGCTCTTTTTTCTCTTCGTCTCTCTTTTTGTTCTGTTGTCTTCATTTTTAGAATACCTCTCAATCAAAGATTGGTTGTGATGGGCACAGAAAAAAATAAAGAGGAACTTTTTAATCAGATTGAAATTTTTGTTTGATTATCTTACCAGATGTTCATCTTGCTAAGTCATAATGCTCATATATTCTAATATTAAAGATTGCTGATAATAATTTTCATCGAATTCTAAGGCAATATGGTGCTTCTTAGCATTTTTCTGTTCGCATCTTACTACCTTGGCAGGAATATAGATAAGAGAATCTTCATTGGGTAATAAAAGACCAATATAAATCTTCGATTTCATTTTTTGGGGCCTGTTAGAAACAAATTTAACCCCCAAAGTAGAAAGATCACAGATTTTTCCTTTATACTCTTTTAGATATTGTTCATCTTTACGAAATACATCTAAAAAAGCATCATTCATTTTTTTTCTTTGTGCCCGACGCCTTTCTTTCTGTTTTATTGTTTCCATTTCTAAATAACCTCCCCAATAAAAGTTTTCTATTTTATCGACAATATTTTGTCAACACTTAATATGATTATAAGGATTATTAACGAAAATTTTCAATATCACCATCATTTGAAATAATATACTTATCCCGCTTTTTCATCAATTTGATAAAATCATCAATTATAGATTGTTGAATCGAATCTTCCTTAAGCTCCACAGCAATATAGTACCCCTCGTTACCTATCTGTTCACAGCGGACTACCCTGCCAGGAATCTCTATAAAAGAATCATCGCTCGAAAGATCATTATTGGGTAGCAAAAGCCTTACATAAACCTTTGAGTCAGGCTTGTAAGGTTCGAAAGAAGTAAATTTAACTCCTACAGTAGAAATATTAAAGATTTTTCCTCTAAAGACATCTTCGCTTACTACCTTTTCTGGACATACATCAACCATGGCGTAGTCTAAATTGATTCTTGGTGCTCGACGCCTCTCTATTTCTCCCATCGCTTCCCTAAAAATAAATTATTAATCAAAGATTCAATATCTTATCGGCAATCGCTTCCGAGAACTTTAATAAGAAAGAAGAAACACAAAAAAGATTTTTGCACATAAATAATATCTTGATACAAGAGTGAAGAAATGATAGCATGACCCCCCTTCGATCTTTTAAAAACGCTGAAATGGTATCCATCTCTTCATTGAGGGAATACCTAAAAGAAAGGGGGTTAACGGATGGGAAAACGGCATATGTTTTTTCATTTTTTAATCTTTCTGAGTCTGGCAACTGCGGTCTTTTTGGGTGTGAAGTCGCTTCAGGCCATCGTAGGGGACGGAGATATTACATACAGTGACACCAAAAATCTTGCACCTGTTATCTTCAGCCATGAAAGCCATCAAAAGGCTAAACTTCAATGCACCGACTGCCATACAAAGATTTTCGAGATGAAGAAGGGGGCTGCAAAAAAGGATAACAAAGATGCCTTAGCCATGAAGAATCTCAAAGAGGGGAAATACTGCGGGGCATGCCATAACGGCAAGAAGGCTTTTACTGTGAACGGAGATTGCACCAAGTGCCACAAAAGCAAATAAAAACCGGCTGCAAAAGGTCATTTTCCAGGGCTTGATTTTGGTTTTAAGCGCCGAAGAAGAAACAGATCAAGGTTTTAAACATAAATGGGAATTCAAATTTTTATTGACATGTTATAGTTTATATAATATCTTTTTTGAGTTTGTGTGAGGATATTTTTGTTCTCCTCTCAGGGTTATTCAAAAAGACAAAAGCTAACACCTCAGAATCAGATTAAAGCTTAGTGGAAAATCATATTTTTCAACTCAAGCAAGGCAACTCCATAACATGATGGGTTGTTTAAAGGATCACAATAAATTCGAAAGGAGAGCCTATGTATAGGATAGCGGTTATCCCCGGAGACGGAATCGGCAAAGAGGTGATGCCAGAAAGCATAAGGGTTCTCGAAGCTGTCGGCAAAAGATTTGGTATTAAGTTCGAATGGCAAAGTTTCCCGTGGGGATGTGAGTATTACATGTCAAAGGGTGAGATGATGCCAAAAAATGGTCTGGATATTTTAAAAAATTTTGATGCCATTCTTTTAGGAGCGGTTGGTTTTCCAGGAGTTCCAGACCACGTATCTCTGTGGGGGCTGCTCATTCCAATAAGGCGTACTTTTCAGCAATATGTAAACCTAAGACCTGTGAGACTCCTCAAGGGCATAACGAGTCCCTTGAGGGACAAAAAGGAGGGTGATATAGATTTTTACGTTGTAAGGGAAAATAACGAAGGAGAATACTCTAATGTCGGCGGAATGATGTACCCCGGAACGGACCAGGAGATGGTTATTCAGGAATCTATCTTTACCCGCCGGGGGGTTGAGAAGGTGATGAGATTTTCCTTTGAATTGGCCAAAACTCGAACCCATAAACACCTTACCTCAGCTACCAAATCGAATGGAATTATCTATACCATGCCCTACTGGGATGAAAGATTTAAAGAGCTTTCCAAAGAATATCCTGAAGTGAAAACCGATCAGTATCATATTGACGGACTTACCACCAAACTCGTTCTCGAGCCAGAGCGTTTTGATGTCATTGTTGCAAGTAATCTGCTTGGCGATATTATTTCAGACCTTGGACCAGCACTAGCGGGAAGTTTGGGTATTGCCCCGTCTGCAAACCTGAATCCTGAAAAGAATTACCCTTCGATGTTTGAGCCGGTGCACGGTTCTGCTCCAGATATCTTTGGAAAGGGAATAGCAAATCCAATAGGACAGATATGGTCTGGGGCTATGATGCTTGAACATCTCGGGCACGCAGAAGCAGCAAGTGTTATTGAAGAGTCTTTTGAAAAGGTTATTGCCGATAAAAATAAAAGAACCCCTGACCTTGGAGGAAAGGCAACAACCGAAGAGATTGGCAGGGCTATCGCAGAAACCGTTTCTGTTTCTTAAGGTAAAAGGCAAGGTGAAAAAATGAAAATAGCAAAAGTTGAGGCCATTCCTATAAAGCAAGAGCTGAAGGAACCCTTTGGGAATGCCCAAGGCTGGACAACTGCAAGACAATACCTTATCGTTAAAATTACGGCTGATGACGGTTCTTTTGGGTACGGAGAGTGTTGGGGACCTGTGGCGGGAAACCATCAGATCGTCGAGAAGATAATCGCTCCCATGCTTGTGGGAGAAGACCCTCATAACAACGCTGTTCTCTGGGAGAAAATCCAGTTTAAGCTTCGCTGGGCCTATCATTCTTTCTCTCCATATTCAGCCCTCAGCGGTGTTGATATTGCCCTTTGGGATCTCAAAGGCAAATTGATGGAAGCCCCCATAAGCACCCTCCTTGGAGGTAGGTTTCGCAATAAGGTTTTCGCTTATGCCACGGGACATTATTTCAGAAAAGTAGAAACATTGAAGCAGCAAATAGCCATTATTACTGAAGAGGCAAAGACCCATCTGTCAAAGGGTTTCCATATGCTAAAGTTAAAAATCGGCCTTTCCCTTCTTGGATGGGGGCATAAAGAAGATATCCAATTGATCGAGGCATTTAGAGATACAGTGGGTGATAATATAGAATTCATGGTCGATGCGAACTGCGCCTATGCCATTCCAGAGGCTCTCATGGTGGGACGCGCCTGTGAGCGACTCGGCGTATACTGGTTTGAAGAACCCCTCCCTCCCTATGATTATGACGGTTACTCTTTTCTCAGCACCAAACTTGATGTGCCTGTTGCGGGTGGCGAAGGCTGGGCCATGCTGAGCGAGTTCAACGAGGTTTTCAAACGACGAGCCGTGAGCTATGCCCAACCTGATGTGTGCTCTGCTGGTGGAATAACAGAGGTCCTAAGAATAGCATCTCTTGCGAGGGCATTGAATATCGATTGCATACCTCATGTTTGGGGAACGCCCATAGCGATTGCCGCTTCCCTCCATGTTCTCGCTAGCATACCGGGGAAGGCCTTACTGGAATTCGACCAATCAGATAATCCCATCAGGGAGCACCTTTTGGAAGAGCCTTTTAGGGTTGATAAGGGATATGTTCGGGTACCCACTGAACCCGGGCTTGGGATAAAGATTAATGAAGAGATGTTAGAAAAATTCAGAACTGACAAATAGATGGAAAGGAGGTGAGAGGTTAATCAGCGCTGACTCTCTTTTAGTTTTGAAGTGGTAATGTGAATTTGAAAAGGAGGAGTGAAATGAAAAGGCTTTCTTTCTTAGTTCCATTTTTCACAATACTGGTAGTAATAATCTTTTCAACGGCGGTTTTTGCAGCATATCCAGATAAACCCATTACCTATGTTATCTGCTTCAATCCTGGCGGAGAATCTGATATTACCGCCCGCATTCAGCAACAACCCCTTGAAAAAGTCTTAGGAGTCCCCGTTGTCATTGTCTACAAAAAAGGCGGTGGTGGCGCTGTGGGATGGTCTGAGCTGATGCGGACCAAACCAGACGGCTATACCATCTATGGGACTAACCTGCCTCATACGATTGTCCAGCCCATGACACGGGGGAAAGCTGGATACGAAACCAAGAAGATAAATAATGTATATTTTTTCGAATTCACGCCCAACATATTGGCTGTTAAAAAGGACAGTCCCATTAAGACACTGAAAGACTTTATCGAGTATGCCAAAACGCGTCCTAAACTCTCCATCGGTGGTAGCGGACAGCCTTCTGCGAACAGCCTTGGTGCTGAAAGGTTTGCACAGGTTGCTAATCTCAAGCTTACCTATATTTCCTTTACGGGATCGGGAGCTGCTGTTCCCGCCCTCTTAGGTGGCCATGTGGAGGCTCTGATGACCTACACGAGCATGGCAGCCAGATATCCAGATAAGATGCGAGCCATAGCTATAGCCGCTGAAAAAAGAGCCAAGGCACTACCCGATGTGCCAACATTCAAGGAATTAGGCTATGATTATACCGAAGGAGCGTATCGGGGCGTAGCTGTTCCTCCTGGAACCCCAAAAAAAGTGCGAGATGTACTTGAGAAAGCATTCGAGAAAGTCAATTATGATCCCGTTGTGATTAAAAAAATGGAGGACCTGGGTTTCATTATGGAATATTATGGTGAGGCCAAGTCCAAGAAGCTGGTTGAAAAACTGAGCGTATACTACGAGCAACTTTTAAAAGATTTGGGTTTACTGAAAAAATAATGAGATAGGACACCAAAGACGTGTTAGATTCTATTGCAATTGGCTTGCAGCATATATTTACAATCAAAGTTCTTTTGATGATCGTTGCCGGCCTTTTCGGCGGTTTGATCACAGGAGCATTGCCAGGGCTGACCGCTACCATGGCGGTAGCCCTGCTTGTCCCTTTCACTTTTGCAATGGATCCCACAGAGGGGCTGATTGTGCTCGGGGCTATTTACATGGCCTGTATTTACGGAGGTTCCTTTTCGGCTATTCTCGTTAATACACCGGGGACCCCCTCATCGATTGGAACCACTTTTGACGGATATCCCATGGCCAAGAAGGGTGAGGGAGAAAGGGCCATTCTTATAGCTACCTTTGCATCAGTTTATGGCGGAATTATTGGCGTGATTTTTTTGCTTTTTCTCTCCCCACCCCTGGCCAGTGTCGCTCTCAAATTCGGTCCCCCAGAATACTTTTGGATGGCGATTTTTGGAGTTACTATTATTGCTTCCCTTGCATCCAAAAACGTCATCAAGGGCTTTGTCGGAGGTGCAATCGGCTTTTTGATCAGCACCATAGGAATTGCTCCCATTGGTGGAGATGTGCGATTTACGGCCGGTTTTCCCGAGCTTCAAGGTGGCATCGAACTGATCGTGGCGCTCATAGGCTTTTTCTGTATTCCCGAAGCCCTGACAATGGTCGGCCAGCGAGATAAGAAATTTCATCTGGCAGAGGCCGGAAAGGTAAGGGGAATTTTCTTTAAGACATTGAAAGAGGTAATGAAGAAGCAGGGGAATCTCTTCAGATCATCGGTTTTGGGAACGTTTATCGGTATTCTTCCTGGAGCCGGAGGAAATATTGCCAATCTTGTTGCCTACAATGAGGCCGTGAGGGTTTCAAAAAAACCGGAAACATTTGGCACGGGAATCCCTGACGGTATTATTGCTACTGAATCCTCCAATAATGCGGTTGTAGGCGGCGGAATCATTCCGCTGGTTACTCTTGGGATCCCAGGAGCGCCGCCAGATGCGGTCCTCTATGGAGTCCTTTTATTGCATGGTCTCAGGCCAGGGCCGGAACTCTTCACGACCCACTCAAAAGTGATTTACACCTTTATTCTTTCTCTTTTTGTCGCCACGATACTTATGCTCCCTGTAGGCGTAATCTGCGGAAGGCTCTTACACCGAACCGTGGTCCGGCTCCCTATCCGTTTTCTTGCACCTATCATACTTTTCCTAACCATTATTGGTTCATACTCCATTCGAAACAATATCATGGATGTTTATATTATGCTGACCCTTGGTGTGCTCGGTTATATATTGAAACGACTTGAATTCCATCCGGGGCCAATCGTCCTCGGTTTGATTTTAGGACCTATCGGAGAAATGGGGTTCGTACAGGCCCTTTTGATGGGGCAGATGTTGCCCAATAAATGGATGATCTTTTTTAACCGACCCCTCTCATGGGTACTGATCATCATGTCTTTGCTTTCGCTTTTCTGGCCCCTGGTAGCTAAAAGGTTAGCCAAGGGATGGAAGATAAAGGAGATCTGATCGCATGACAAAAATTGATCGAATCTCAGCAGCTGCCTTCATCTTGATTGCCCTGGTTTTTTGGTCTCAGACAGGGCATCTGCAATACAATGGTTACATATTTCCTCGGCTTATTATTATTATGTTTGCCATATTTTCTGTTATCATGTTCATCCAGCCCTCTTTTACAAAAGAGGGCAAGAAAGAGCAAACAGCCATAAAGGATGATTTAAAATACATCACGGTGGTAATCGCTTTGGTCCTTTTGTGGATCGGTCTTTTAGATGTCCTGGGATTTATTGTATCGAGCGTTGTCTCTTTAACAATCCTCACAACCATTCTCGAACACCACCGCCTCGCATTGGCGAGGATGACATTTACCACTGCGGTATATATATTACTCCTTATTGTTTTCTGGTTTATCTTCCACAAATTATTGTTGGTCCCTTTACCAACAGGGTATTTTATCTGATCAGTAAAGAGAAAGAACTCATTCATTCACTATTTTCAACATCTTTTCGGTCGTCTTTAATCCATGCCCTGTAAATACAGAAACAATCATTTCACCAGAATCTGAGCCCTGTAAGTATTTTTTTATGCCTGCAGTTGTTGAAGCAGAGGTAGGTTCAATATAATATCCTTTTTTACAAACCTCTTTTAGTGACTCTTTAATCTCAGAATCATCAACGACAATAAAGTCCCCTTTCGTCTTTTTAACCGCTTCAATGATCTGTTTCCCTCTCATCGGCTCAGCCACAGCGATTCCCTCTGCAATCGTATCTTTTTTATCTATTTTCGGAATCTCTTCTAAATTTTCTTTGAAAGCCCTGTATAATGGGGCGCAATTTTCTGATTGAACGGCAATGATTTTAGGGATTTTATCAACAATCCCAGCACTCAAAAGCTCATTAAACCCCATGTATGCTCCCAATAAAAGGGTCCCATTTCCCACAGGCAAGATAATGGTATCAGGGGATTTCCAGCCAAGCTGTTCACAGACCTCAAATGCAAATGTCTTTGTTCCCTGAAAGAAGAAGGGGTTCCAGGAATGGCTTGCATAGTAGCTCTTTTCTGCTGCTTTCATGGCTCTTTTGGCTGTATCCTCTCGCGTTCCAGAAATCCTGTTTAACCTTGCGCCGTAAAGTTGTATTTGTGCCACCTTTCCAGAAGTTACCTCCTTTGGAACAAAGACCTCACAATCAATCTTTGCTCTTGCACAGTAAGCAGCGATTGCAGCACCAGCATTCCCTGAGGAATCCTCAACAACCTTTCTTATCCCCATTTCTTTAACCTTACTTATCAGAACCGAAGCACCCCTGTCCTTATAGGATCCGGTTGGGAAGAGATGGTCCTGCTTAATGAAAACAGATTGGCCATAAAAATCTATTTCAACTAAAGGGGTAAAACCTTCATCAAAAGAGATGATATTTGCATCATCCTCAAGTGGAATCGCTTCTCTGTAGCGCCACAAGGTTGGCTTTCTTTTTTTGATTTTCTCTAAATCAAAAACTGGCTTAAATTCAATATTCAAAAGGGCACTGCAGTCGCATCTCCATCTCAAATCGTTCAATTCGTAAGTCGCCTTACATTTCTTGCAGATAAGCTGGTTCATGGGTTTTCACCAATAAACTGATGAGAGATAAAACGAACCTCTCTTCATAGTATAGAACTAAAAAGCGTTGATGACAACAGAAACATAATTCAGGAACGGTTTTGCAACTAAGGATGGATAGATGATGATAATTCTTTTGAAATTCTTCTCATGATATCTCTTTATCAGTATAAGGGAGGTATCTCGGTTCCCACATCCTCTCTTCTATTATTTTCATCATCTCTTTTTCTGATGACCAGGGGGCATTTCTTCCCTTAACCGCTTCTTTCGCTACATTATAAGCCACCATTTTTGAGATCTCTCTTAACCTTTTCATCTGGGGATAGACATAGCCATCCTTGAGGTCTTTTTTTGATACCTGATCGCAGACAGCATATGCCGCAGAGGTGATCATATCATCGGTTACTTCTTTTGCCTTTGAAATGATGCTTCCGAGCCCAATGCCTGGGAATACAAAAACATTGTTCCCCTGTCCGATCCTGAAGGATCTTGAACCGTATTTGACTTTGGGAAAAGGGCTTCCCGTGGCAACAATGGCCTTTCCGTTGCTCCCGTTGTAAATGTCCCGAGGATCTGCCTCTGTTTTTGAAGTGGGATTGGAAAGGGCAAAGATAATGGGTCTTATCGTGTTCTTTGACATTATCTCTATGACTTCCTTTGTGAAAGCCCCTGGCTCGCCGGAGGTTCCAATGAGAACGGTTGCTCTCGTATTTTTCACAACCTCATCTAATGTTATTTTTGACGGATCTTTTATTGTCCAATTCGAAATGACTTCCTGCTCCTTTGCAAAAGGCTTTTTATAATCCTCCAGTCCCTCTCTTTCTTTGGTTATCAGCCCGAAGGGATCCATAGCAAAGATGCGATAAGCCGCTTCTTTTTCTGAAAGCCCTTCTTTTTTAAGGGAGTTGAGTATCTGGGTTCCTATTCCTATGCCGCCGGCCCCGGCGCCGTAAAGAACAAAGACCTGGTCTGTTAGTCTTTCTCCTTTTATTTTCAGAGCAGCCAGAATGCCGCTGAGAATGACAGCACCTGTTCCCTGAATGTCGTCGTTAAAGGAAGGAATCTTTCCCCGATAGCGGTTGAGGATGGTAAAGGCGTTCTGCCGGCTCAAATCCTCCCACTGGATCATGGCATTGGGGCAGTTTCGTTTTACTCCTTCGACAAAGAGGTCGATAAACTCAAAATACTTATCTCCCCGAAGCCTTTCCTGTCTCAGCCCCAGATAGAGGGGATCACTCAAAAGTTCCTGATTATTGGTCCCCACATCCAGGGTTACGGGAAGGGTTTTAGAGGGATGAATGCCCGCTCCGGCCACATAGAGGGAGAGTTTTCCTATGGGAATCCCCATTCCTCCGATACCGAGGTCTCCCAGACCGAGTATCCCCTCGTTATCGGTTGCAACGATGATTTCGATATCCTCCCTCTGGATATATTTAAACATGTTGTCTATACAGTGGATATTATTCGGGGTGATACAAAACCCCCTCTCTTTTCTGAAGATATGGCTGTACTGCCGGCAGGCATCCCCGACAGTCGGGGTGTATATGATTGGAATAACCTTTTCTAGATTTCTTTTGATAAAGGCGTAAAAGAGGGTTTCGTTCCTGTCCTGTAAGGCCCGAAGAGCTATATATTTCGTTATCGGGGTCTTTTCCCTTTTGTAATTTTCTTTTACCCTTAACAGCTGTTCCTCCATGTTGGAGATATACGGAGGAAGAAATCCTGCAAGCTCAAGTTTGTCTCTCTCCTCCCTTGAAAAGGCGCTTCCCTTATTGAGTATGGGGTTTTTCAGCAGAGGAATGCCCTTTTCAGTAACATAGATAACGTCGTTTCCCTCTTTATCCTTTAAAATCTTATAAGGTCTCATTTTTATTCTCCGAAACAAAGTAATTTTTTTTCTAAAGATATGAATATAATGCCTTTATTATCCATTTAAATCAAAATAATTTTTGAAAAAAAAGAAACTTTTTCATTCATCCAGCTGGGTTTGATTTTAGGTGGGGTTGAGATAACTTTCCTCTCTTTAGAAAGCAAAGCTAACAAAAAAGGGCATTCCAAGATTTTTCCTTGCGGAAAAATTTCAAAAAAAATCTGAAGGGATTCGTGATATTCTTTATCACAGCTTCATGACATCTCTAAAAAAGAATTTGAATCCTGACACACGGGGCTTTTCTTTGGAGAGGGTCTCTTCAGGTATTCATTGGGGAGTGGGTATAGACTTTTTGATTCTAAGGATGGGTTTTCCCTGCTTGGTAACAACGGCTATCCCTGATTCGGTTACTTCGATCTCTACTCTCTTGGTAACAACTGTTATCCCTGATTCAGTTACATGGTAGTGCTTTTTATCATATTCGGGGGCATATCCTATAATGGTATGAGAGGGAATATTGACATCCTTATCAATGATAGCCTTTCTTATCTTACAGTATCTCCCAATTTTCACACCCTCCATCAAAACAGAATCTGTTACAGAGGCATAACTGTTTATCCTGACACCTGGAGAAAGCACGCTTCTATTAACATATCCACCACTGATGATACATCCTTCAGAGACAAGGCTGTCCGTTGCTCGACCAACCCTTTTCTCTCGCTCATTGGCAAAGACAAATTTCGATGGTGGATTGTGGTTTGAAGCTGTTCTTATGGGCCACTTTTGATTATACAGATTGAATCTTGGGGTCACGCTGCAAAGATCCATATTTGTTTTCCAGTATGCATCGATTGTCCCTATATCACACCAGTATCCCCGCTCCTTCTCTTCCATCCCCGGCCAGTGGTTTTTCGTAAAATCGTATGCATAGATATGATACTCTCCAATCATCTTGGGTATAATATTGTGGCCAAAATCATGAGCTGAATCTTCGTAAATATGATCTTGGTTAAGCACTTCGAGAAGCACTTCTTTGCTGAAGATATAATTCCCCATGGAGACCAAGGCCATATCCTCACTCTTATGCATTGGCTTGGGATTTTTGGGTTTTTCAATGAAGCCTGTTATTCGACCGTAGGGGTCAGTCTCCATCACTCCCATTTCACTTGCCTTATGAAGAGGAATCGGTACTGTAGATATCGTAATGTCAGCGCCCTTCTCGATATGATAGTCCAGCATCTGCCTCACATCCATTTTATAAACGTGATCCCCTCCAAAGACAAAGATATAGTCAGGATTCTCGTTCTTTATAATGTTGATATTTTGATAGATGGCATCTGCTGTTCCAAGATACCAGGACTGTCCCATACGCATCTGGGGAGGGACGATGTCTACAAAATGTTCTAATTGACTGCTCATTCTCCATCCCAGAAAGATGTGTCGGTTGAGTGAGTCTGACATGAATTGGGTTAATACCTTAATTTGATAGAATCCAGAATTTGTAAAATTGCTCAGGACAAAATCGATGAGCCTGTACCTGCCGCCAATAGGCATAGTAGGCTTGCATCTCTCCTTGCTTAATGGATAAAGCCTTGTTCCTTTCCCTCCTGCCATGATCATCACTAAAGCCTGCATGATTTCACCCCCTTTCGATAAATTTTCAATACGCAAGCATCATGGCTTCGTCATAACAAGCTAAAAAACATAGCAAGAAGTCTTTTGGTTAAATCATCAGGAAAAATGAGGTAAAAAAACCTATAAGTAACGAGAGTGGGAAATGGGGAGGTCTCTACTTAACCACAATAATGTTATTGAGTGTACCGAATGGATTGGGAACGCTGTTAGCTTCTGGTATATCCTGAACCCAAAAGCCATCCATCATCAGTTTGTATTCGTGACAGCCAGAAGATAGTTTGATCCTTTTTTTCCAGGTGCCATCCCTGTTCTTCTTCATAGGAAGTGCGTGTGTATCCCAGTTATTGAATTCACCTGCAAGATAAACCTCTGTTGCCTCTGGAGCATAAAAGCTAAATTCTGTTATTCGCCCATCTGATTTTTTACCTAACTTCCTGATGGACTCTTTTACCCTTCTAACCTTCATCTCTCTATTTCCCTCCTTTTATAATATGTTTAAATGTTCATTTGATACAGGTATCCATTACGTAATATAGAGCAATTTTTATACCAATCAAGACCCATTCAAAAAAAATGGAAAAATAAAATTAAGCAATTGATTTATAGAGAGATATTGACATTGAAAAAATGTGAGTGGATGAGAAGGGGCTTAATAATTGTCAAAATATTGACATAATATCTAATTATTTGTCAAAATTTTGAACAGAGGGATCTGTTCATTTCTTGCGTGCAAAAGCAAACGCACCAAAGAAGGAAAAAGGCCTTAATTGGTTAGAAGATTGTTTTCAATAGCAAATCGGGTCAAATCAGAATTATTTCGTAGATTGAGTTTTCTGATTACTCTTGTTCGGTAGGTTTCGATGGTTTTAGGACTTAGGTTGAGAGATTCGGCTATTTCCCTGATTGTTTTGCCAGAAGCTATCAGCGTCAGGGTTTGAAGCTCACGATCCGAGAGCCACTCTGTTGGAGTTAAATTACCCCCATCCTCAATCATTTGAAGAGCCAGCTCTTCTGATACTTCAGGACTCATGTAGACTCTCCCTGCATTCAATCGGTGCACGGCTTTTACCAGTTCATTGGGAGCAGTGTTTTTGACAAGATATCCCATGGCACCGGCACGAAAGAGACGAAATGCATATTGCTTGGGAACATGGATGGTCAGAATGAGAATCGGGAGCTTTGGAAAAAACTCATGGATTTGTTTGGTTGCATCCAATCCATCCATTTCCGGCATGGATATATCCAGGATGACCACATCAGGAGGATTGGCCTTAATTTTCTTAATAGCTTCTATGCCCGTCGAGGCTTCTTCAATTACCTCTATAAAAGGATCTTCATCGAGAATACGCTTAAGACCAGCCCTTACAATCTCATGATCATCAGCGATGATTATTTTAATCATAACCTCTCGTCCTCTCTTATGGGAATTGTGAAGAAAAACGTCGAGCCACTACCCGGTTTTGAGTCTACCCAGATTCTTCCTCCATGGCGTTCTGCAATCTTTTTGCAAATCGCCAGTCCAATACCTGTCCCAGGATATTCAGTTTCCTTGTGCAGACGCTGGAACATGAGGAAGATACGATCGAAATTTTCCGGAGAGATACCGATAGCGTTGTCTTCTACTGAAAATAACCATTCTTTATCCTTACGCTTAACACCAAGATGAATTTTAGGTGTCCTATGATTACAGAATTTTATGGCGTTGCTGATTAGATTCTTAAAGAGATGGGTAAGCTGCGAGGAATCTGCCATCACGATAGGCAGAGGATCATGAGTGATGGAAGCACCGGTTTCCTTAATGGCTTCATGCAGATTGGAAAGAGTATCCTGAAGAACACGCTCACAGTTTGTCGGCTGAAGCATTTTAACAAAAGCCCTTTCTTTCGATGATACAAGCAATTTATTGATTCTTTCCTGCATACCTTCTAATCCTTCTATGGCAGAAGAAATGATCCCCTCGGCATCAGGATCGAGTTTTTCCTTGTAGTGACTCTTTAATAGCCGCATATTATTGGCTATCATCCATAAAGGTTCCTGCAATTCATGCGACGCGACATGGGCGAATAGTTCCAGTTCTTTGTTTGAGCGCTTTAAATCTGCTGTCCTCTCTTGGATTTTCATTTCTAAATCAGTTCTCGCCCCCAAGAGTTTTTTGGCCATCTGATTAAATACACGGGATAAAATACCGATTTCATCATCTGTCCTTACAGCAGCCCTTGCAGAAAGGTTCCCCTTGCTAACATCACCGGCTACTTTTGTTAGATCAATTATGGGCCTGGTAATGTTTTGAGCAAAGTAGTAAGAAATGAAGATAACCAGGATGAGTGAAGATAAGATGATAACAATCAGTAACTTCTGTAATTGACTTATTGATGAAAATGCCTCCTCCTTGTCTATCTTAACCACAAGACCCCAACCAGGGGTTTCAATATATTTTGTAGCGGCAAGAACCGGTTTTTTACGATAATCAACTGCATCTGTATAAAGCTTTTGATTTTCGGATAAGGCTTGAATAATAGGGTCATTTGTTTCCTTTTTTGATACAACCTGGCTCAATGCTGCAAATTTATTGAACCGTGCAGGGGTTAAAAATAAACCATCACCATATTCATCCCTTTTTACTAAAATTGTCTCGCCCGTCCTGCCGAGCCCTGAATAATCACTGACCAAGTTCAAAATATTCTTCAGGCTGCATTCAATGACAAAGACACCTAAGAGCCTGTCTGTAAAAATGGGGCCAGAGAGATATACCATCAGCTGTATATCCCTGTCATCAACAAAAAAGATATCAACATTATCTTCTACCAGTCCTCTGATAAAATATTTCTCTTGGGGATGGGATGTGCCTATCATTTCTGTATTTGTAGAGGCAATGATGATTCCCTCCGAGGTCTGTATGGAGAGATTTTTAAAACAAAAGATAGATCGTTTTACATCAAACAACATTTTGTTTAAATCATCCTGATACTTCTCTCTTGGATCGGTGGTAAATTTCTCCATTAAAAAACGTAGCTCATTATTGGAGGTAACAAATGATAATCTCTCGAAGTTTTGCGCTATGATGGTTTGAATTCTGTTTTTTTGAATACTAGCAATGGATTCAAGTTGATTAAGAACCTGATGCGAAAGGGCTTTTTCCGCGATAAAATATGAGAAGACACTGATTATAATTAATGGCACTAAGGATATGAGAAGGAAAGAAAGAATTAATTTCGTGTTAATTTTCATAATAACTGTTTATTTTATAGAAAATTATACTTACCTGCGGTATTTCCCAGGAGTCCAACTTCGGATGGATTATTTAATATTTTACTTAAAAAAGATTCCCGTTGTCAAATAATGTTTTTTTTGATTTGTGACATATACTTCAGAAGTAAAAAGATTTTTGTTCATTTCTTGTTTGTCCAAGAAACGAACCAAAGAAAGACATTCCTTGCTTTTTTAAAGGATTAACCCATCCTTTTTACCTTTCTTGCTCACCCAAGAAAGGTAATGAAAGAAGGGTGCCCCCCTGCTTTTCTTTACGGTTTTTTTCTGCGTTCACTCAGCGAGGCAAAAAACTTGGCTTCGCCTTCAGACACTTTGCCTCTTTTTTCCTCGTTCATTTGAAAAACCCCTAAAAAGCAGAAGGGGGGTTAAAAATCGCTTTGCGATCTCCGGAGGAAAAACACCTGAAAATCGAAAGGGGGAATGAAAACCCTATTTATTAGACAGAGAAAGTAATAATTGCTAAAATAAAAATATGAGAAATTAAAGAGAAGAGGAGGTTATGATGAAAAGATTTTTATTGTCTCTCTTCATTCTTTGCTTTTGTTTCTTATCTTTTTCTTTTGCTAAAGCAGGGGCTTCTGAGCCTCAACTCATTAAAAAGTGGGAAACGAAACCAGATCTCAAAGTGTCTGAATCTGTCCTTTATGATGAGTCCCGGGATATCCTTTATGTCTCCTGCATCAACGGAATGCCGACTGAAAAGAATGGCAAAGGATTCATCGCAAAGGTAACCTTAAAAGGAGAGATAAAGGTCTTGAAGTGGGTTACCTCTCTGAATGCTCCGAAAGGAATGGGGATTTCTAAGGAGAGGCTCTTTGTCACGGATATCGACCGGGTTGTTGAGATAGACATAAAATCGGGGAAGATACTGAATCAATATCCAGTAATTGAGGCGAAATTTCTCAATGATATTACGGTTGATGGATCAGGAAACATCTATGTCTCTGATTCATCTGCAAAGAACAGCGCGATCTACAAAATAAGCAAGGGGAAAATCAGCGAGTGGCTTCGAACCAATGAAATCATCCAGCCAAATGGTCTTTACGTTGAAGGAGATAGACTTCTCGTCGGCAGCTTTAAACATGGAACCCTTTTAGCCATTAATCTATCGGATAAAAAGATAACGACCATCGCCAATGCGAGCACAGGCATAGACGGAGTCAAACCAGATGGAAAGGGAAACTATATTGTTTCAGATTGGAAAGGAAAAACCCTTTTTATTACCAAATCCGGAAAAGTATCAATACTTCTTGATACAACCGATGCTAAAATAAACTCGGCTGATATCGAATTTATCAAGAGCAAAAATCTTCTCCTTATCCCCACATTTTTTGACAACAGAGTTTCGGCTTATGAACTGAAATACTGAGAATGGATGCAGATTTTCTGTTCATTTCTTGCATGCAAAAGCAAACGAACCAAAGAAGGAGACCCCGTTGCTCGAAAGCTGTCAATAGATAGAAGATGAAATTGAGAGGGGACAAAAGAGGAAAAAATGGGAGAAATTTATCATTACCTCTCTCTTAAACAAAAAGATATGAGTTTTTAATAATTACTCAATAACTTCTTTTACTTTCAATAATACCCCTTCAACGAAATTTATATATTCTCTGCACTCTTTTTCTGTAACCTTTATTCCTCCCTCATAGAGGTCTAAATTCCTTTTTGAACGCATGCTATTGCCTATATTCGCAATATCATCATCTTTCAAAATTTGAGATAATTTTTCAATGATTTTTAAATGATGGCCTGGGACACTTTTTATTTTTGCTTGATGATGACTTAAAAGAGTTATGCCCGCCTTAATAAGAGCGCTATAAGCATAATTAAATTTCACATCCAATATCTTATCTCTTTTAGCAATATTGAAATCCTTTAAAGCATTCTCATAATTTTTCTTTACCTGTTCTTTAGTAAATCTAAATTTCTTGAAAAACTTCTCCTCAAACCTCATCCAATCACCTTGATATGTTTATTCTTGAAAATCTCGGAAATAAATGGGTCTTTATTTTTCACTCTTTTCTTCAACTCTCGTTCATCCATATTTACTGTGTTTATTTCTCTATCGATTTCTTTTTGAAGCTTATTCAGTTTTCTCTGGAGTGTTAGAATATCCTGGTTTCCTATAACCAATAAATCTATATCACTGTGGACATCCATACTATTTTGAGCATAAGAACCATAAAGATAAGCCTCCTTAATCCCTTCTATCCCCTCAAGAATTTTTTTCAATCTATCCTCAAATCCTACAGTCTTAAGAATGATTTTATTGTATTCTTTGTAGAGAGGATAATCTTTATTGATTGAATAAAGTTTTAAATTTCCCCTGATTTGACTTTTTAACAAACCCTCATTTTCTAATTCCCTCATTTTTTTGACAAGATTTCTTTTATCAAGCTTGAGTTTTCTTTCTAGCTCATTCACATAGAGACTTTCATGAGGATTAAGGAAAAAATAGTTTAATAACTGTTTTGTGATTTCTGACCTTAAAGAGATCATCCTCTCTCCCTCTTTTTACACCGATAGGTGTAATATATTACACCTGTTATGTCAAGGGAAAAATTTTTAATGTGTCCCTTTTTTGCTTGTCCAAAAAAGAGACGAAAAAAGGACATTCCTTGCTTTTTTAAAGGATTAACCAATCCTTTTTACCTTTCTTGCTCACCCAAGAAAGGTAACTAAAGAAGGGCATCCTCTTGCTTTTTTTAACGGCTTTCTGTTCATTTCTTGCTTGTCCAAGAAACGAACCAAAGAAAGACACCCCCTCGATTTTTTTCACGGGATTTAGCTACACTCGCTCAGCCGAAACAGCAAACTCAGCCTTCGGCTTCAGACAGCTGCTTCTTTTTTCCTCGCTCGCTTGTCAAATCCCTAAAAATCGAAAGGGGGAATAATCAAGAACTTTCCATTGCAAAAACCCCACCGAACTCCTGATCAAGAATTTTTAATTGCAATAGCTGTTATATTTTTGTATCTTTAATTTTAATTTTATTTATATGAAGTAAAAAATGGAATCAAATAATAAAAATCTTCCAAAATGGAAAAAATTTGAAGAGTTTGTAGCCTCTATTCAAAAAAAGCTGACACCGCATGCCAAAGTTACGCCCAACGAATTTATAATTGGAAAATCTAATATAAAGAGACAAATAGATATATCAGTGAGATATAATCTAGGACAATTTAACATCTTAGCTATTATCGACTGTAAAGACTGGAGCAAGCCAGT
>SMTZ1_10000977_pt1 | contig 28021 bp, 13 predicted proteins | sample DeeMarSWOR136_30_FD_25667 | JGI IMG/M metagenome (IMG submission 25667)
CAGTTATTGAGTATTGATGTGCTGTTGACGTCGTAGAATATTGCACCGCCACCGTCACTTGAATAGTTATCACTGAAGTTGCAGTCTGCAAATACAGGCAAGCTGTTGGCATCGCAGTATGCTGCGCCGCCCAGGCCACCTGAGACCGAGCAATTGGTTATTGTGCAGTTTCTGAACACCGGACGGCTGTTGGAACCGATAAATATTGCACCGCCGTTGGCCCCAGTGACATTGCAGCCACTTATAATAACGTTCACGATGGTCGGACTACTGTTGGCATCGATGAATATGGCACCGCCCGGCTCGTTAGGTGCGCCGCCGTTTGTAATAGTCAGTCCGTCTATCACAGTGTTGGCATCTTCATCATTATCGAAAATAAAGGCACGACCGCTTGAGTTGCAGTCAATGATCGTATTGACAACAATATTAGGATCATCAGGATTTGTGCTTACCAATTTGATGTCTTTACCCTGCAGGTTGATATCGCCATCGTAAGTGCCGGCAGCAATAACAAGCGTGTCACCACTTTTCGCAGCATCCACGGCAAGCTGGATAGCATTGGGGTCACCCGACACCTCGATCTTAACCGGCGGTCCAAATACAACAGTAAAGGTCTTGTCAGCATCCATTACCACCTGAAGCGTCTTGTCCACAGAGACCGGGGCGTTGTTGACATCGTACCATCCGCGGACATAATAGTCGGGCTCAGGGATACCTTTCACTTCCACTGTTGCATTTTCGTTATACATGTTGTTGGGATCAAGTGGCCTGGGGTCTAGCGCCACTTTGCCGGGCCCAGTCACATTAACGGTCAACTTGTACCACACTCCAGACCAAGCGTAGTGGTAACCCAAATCTACCCTGCCCTCGTCGCGCACCAAGTCTGTCCTGGTGCTATACGTGTCCATCCCAACATTGCTTGCCAGGTCACTTCCCACATCAATTGCAGGGCTATCGGCTGCCTGCCCAGCGGCGACCTGACTAAGATAATAACCACGGATAAAGAGGGGGTTTTCGTCTATGATACTGGCAAGGTCCCAGTCCAGGAAACAGTTCACATCAACGAAAACAGCGTTAGGATCAATCCAGCGCGTATCTTCACGAGTTTGCCAACCCATGATATCAGAGTGTGAGACCCTAACCGCTGCGGGTATTTCGTCGAATTCAAAGCCGGTAGCGACAGCGATCTGATTGCCAGTGGCATTGGGATCAGCGAGGTTGGCTACGTTGCCCCAGATAATGCTGTCGGTAATGGTCATAAAGCTGTTATAGGAGCAGTAGACTCCGCCGCCATATCCGGTCGGAAAACCATTGCCTGTAGCTATGTTGCCTACAATCGTACAATTGATGATGTTAGGCTCCGAGTGCCAGTTAGCTGAGATGCCGCCGCCGTCTCTACTGGCGGAGTTGCCCACTATGAGGCAGTTGTTGACCGTCACCGTCTCGCTGCCTCCAATATACATTCCGCCGCCCGAGCCATTTGCGTCATTGTTAATTAACGTGCAATCAACGATCAGAGCATTGACGTCAAAGCAGTATATTCCACCGCCGGCGCCAACCGCTCCATTAGCGTCATTATCACGGAAGTTGTTGCAGCAGATTTCGCTGGAGCCACCGACAAAATATACACCGCCGCCTCGCAATGCTTCATTGGCCACGAAGTTGCAGTCCTCAACTACCGGCTCCGCCCACTCCCAATACATGCCTCCGCCGATAGTCGCTAAATTGTCCAGGAGCGTACAGTTCTCGAAGGTCGGTATAGCATCCTCAACAAACGCCACCGCACCACCGTAACTTATGTACTGATCCTCGTGATCTTCTGTTACATTAGGCTCGGCTACATTACCGGTGAACATACAGTCTACAAATTTCGCTTCGCTCTTAGGTGGCTCGTAGCCGGGAAAGCTGGGGTAGCTCGGACCAATCATAAGGAAGTCGACCGGATAATGGCCGATAAACACAGCTCCGCCGAAGTTGTCAATCTTCCAACGGATCGTCGGCTCGAGTCTTGTGCCCCCTGGAAGGGTCTGGCCCGTGATGCCGCAGACGCCACCTTCAGTGCGATTATTTCTGAAAGTGCAATTCACAAATGTCGGAGAGCTTTCAGCATCAGAATACACGGCACCACCGTGGCCGCTATACCACGTGTAGAAATCGAAGGGACCGAACTCATAGGGCCACTCTGGGATAATTATCTGAAAGGCCCCGAAGAACATGAAGAATTCGTTGGGCTCATAGGGATAATACCACCCGCCACCTCGTCCACCGTAGCCTCCGTCGGAATCACCGTTGCCGCCATCGCCCCCGTTGCCGCCGATAGCCTCACAATTCTCAAAAACGCAGTTTATCACCCGAGCGTCGCTGCCGTACATACAGGCCATTCCGCCCCCGTACGCCGCCCCCGGCCAGCCGCCATGGCCGCCCTGACTGCGAGGGTAATCATCATGGTCGGCATTGCCCTGCGCACCGGTGCCTCCGTTACCACCGGTCACGATGCAATCGGTAATGACGCAGTTCCTAATCGTCGGGGAGGCATAATAACAGACTATCGCACCGCCGTAGACACCCTCACCAGGCACGCCGTCATAAAAGCCGTCATCCGGACTGCCGTCCCGTCCGTTAAGACCATCAAGCTGAAAGCCCCTGATAGTAATGCCGTCCAGAATAGTATCAGGGTTTACGCTGGAGAAATAGAAAGCAGGATAGTTGAAGCCGCCAGGGCCAGCCGGTTGCATCTGGATAACGGTCGAAGCCACACAGCAAGGGTCATCAGGATTGGTACTCGTTATGGTAACAGCTTTGCCGAAGATATCAAAACCCTGAACAGCCAGATAGGGCTCTTCCGCCGGCGCTATTACAATTATATCACCGTCGCCTGCAGCGTTAATCGCATGCTGCAGATTCGTGTAGTCGCCGGGAACGTCGATTATCCGCGGCTCGTAGAACGTAACTTCGACTTCTCTGTACTCTCTGCCTTGCGGGTCTATCATAAAGGGTGCAACCATAGTGACCGTATTTTTAGTCGTGGTCGAGTAGTCATCGTCTGAACCGCTCCATCTGACGCGATGCGCTCGATTAGCCGGGGTAGCGGTAAGGTTGACGACTGTGCCCCGCCGATAACTGCCGGCACGTGGCGTCACGGTCCCATTACCACCAATAACGCGGGTCCGCAGGTTGACCAGAATAGTCTCAAATATGGCGGTAACCATTTTGTTCGAATCTATTGTCACGATGTTCTTCTGGATCTCGGCAACAGCTCCCGATGGCTCCAGGTCTACGCGCGTATCGTCATCCGTCCCATTCCATCCCCTGAACTGATAGACGTTGGGATCGCTTGGAGTCGCTTCCAGAGGAACCTGGACGTACTGAGTATACACATGAGGATTGCCGGCCGGGTCCGGAGTGATCAAGCCGGTGCCAAAAGGAGCGGTACGCGTAATCAAGCTGTACTGTACAGATGGCCTTGGATCATCGTAATGATAGCCGATATCAACCACTCCTAAGTCCTTATTGCCATTCGGGTCTTCAAAATTGTCTGTACGGGTCGAATAGCGGTGCATGTCAAGCGAGTTCGCGTCGGCACTGCCGGCATCCACTGCAGGACTGGTCGCATCGTCAGGGTTGACGTTTGGGTCGACAACCTGGCCATTGGCATCCAAAATCTGTCCTGCCTCGTACTGGCTCAGATAGTAATTGCCCAATCGCCCCCGCACAAACATGGGGTTTGCCCCGATGTTGTTACTATCAGCCAGGACATTGTTTGGATCGACAGTATTAACATCGTAGACCACGTCGCTGTCTATGTCATAATAGTCGCCGTGAGGATTATTGTAGAAAAGACAGAAGCTCACATCAGGGTCGGAATCTACGTGGTCCTCATAAATAGCAATATCGTTATTATCACTGAATATACAGTTGGTAACAGAGGGCACCGACTCTCCGGCGCAGAACAAAGCCCCGCCCTTGCCATCGTAATCATTTCCGGCGTTGCCCACAATGGTACAGTTAATGATTGTGGGCGAAGCATCCAAGCAGAATATACCGCCCCCGTCCCAGCTCTCGACAGTATTATTGAGTATGAGACAGTTCTTAATCAATGGAGATGTGCTGTTGCAGTAGATACCACCGCCGTCGTAATCAGCTATATTGTCGCTGATCGTACAGTTTCTGATGTTTGGATCAGAACCTATGTCGCAGTAGATGCCTCCCCCATCCCAGTAAGTTCTGTTACCGGCTATCGTACAGTCGATGATTTCAGGCAGCGAGTAGGTACTATATATGCCACCACCTCCCCACACAGCTGAGTTTCCGACGATCATACAGGATATGATGTTAGGGTCTGAATCGTTGTCTGCATAGATACCACCACCGTAGTCTGAAGCTGTATTCCCAAAGATCGCACAATCAGTAATGGCCGGGTCTGAATCGCTGCCACAGTAGATACCGCCGCCATGTCCCGACGATCTGTTCCCAGAGATCACACAATCACCAATCTTCGGATCTGAATCGCCGCTACAGTAGATCCCGCCGCCGTTCCCTCCCACATTATCGAAGATGGTGCAGCGGACAATGTTCGCATCGGAGTTCTCGTTGAGATAGATCCCACCGCCATAACCGAATGTGGTGTTCGCTGTAACTGTACAGTCAACAATATCAGGCACGGAGTTGGCACAATATATGCCGCTGCCCGTATTGACGGTGAAATTACAGTCGCTAATTCGTGGGGATGAGTCCTCAATATGGATACCCTCCGTGCCGTCAACAACGCTAAAGCCTATCAGAGCTGTATTGGCATCCTGGCCGCCGGTGATTGTTACCACCGGACCTGTATCAAACAGTGCCGAGATATAGGTGGTCTGGGGCGAAGGAACGCCAAAAAATGGGTAATCATTGACGTCGCCGCTTCGCACCGTGATTTGCTTCCCATTGAAATCGATAATTTCAAGATACCAGTTATTTGCATCGGCAATCAGCTCATCGCCGTCAATGGCTTCATCTATCGCTTCTTGAATCAATGGATATCGGGCAAACGTTCTTGTGTTCAAGACAACGCCCGCTTTTGCAATACTCAACGACCTGAAAAGGTTGAGTCGCCCCCCCGATATACAAAGGCCCGGCAAAACAGGATCGACGCCCCGCATAATTATCTGCTTAATCTCAACGTGATTAACATCAGGGTTAATCGCTCTGACCAGTGCGCAGGCACCGGATACGTGAGGCGCAGCCTGGGATGTGCCGCTCAGGTAAGCATAATCCGTTGCAACCTCGTCCTCCTCCATGGCATCAGTCTCAGTTGTGGGGGTAGTGCTGAGAATCACGCTACCTGGAGCACCCAAATGAACATCATCCATACCGTAATTGGAGAACCAGGACATGTTGTCAAAGTGATCTGTCGACATCACAGAGATGACGTTCTCGAGGCCCCATGGACCACCATAGCCCGCAGGGTACGCAGCAAACGGCCAGCCGTCGTTACCGGCGGCAGCTACGAAAAGTATGCCTGCCTCTCCAGCAGCTTCGATAGCGTCGTAAAGCGACTGCTCGTACATGTATCCCCCCCACGAGGCGTTTATCACATCCACGCCCCGAGCAGTGGCATACTCAATAGCCTCAATAGCATCTGACGTCACACCGACCCCATTGGCGTCGAGAATCCTCAGCGCCATGAGCTTAACAGTCCAGCACACGCCGGCAACACCTTCATCATTGTCACCGACTGCCCCAACGATTCCGGCTACATGAGTACCGTGAAAATGCTCATCCGTTGGATCCCAGTCATCATCCACAAAATCGTAGCCGTAGATGTCATCGTTGTAGCCGTTACCGTCGTCATCGACATCGTTAATATCGTTCACATCCACAACACCGGGCTCGTTGACCTCTCCGTCATTTATCCACATATTGTCCGTAAGATCGGGATGATTATAATCTATGCCTGTGTCGGTGATTGCGACGATGATATCATCTCGCCCCGTTGTGATATCCCACGCCTCAGGTGCGTCGATGTCGGCGTCAGGAAGACCTCCCGTCTGCCCTGTGTTATCCATCCCCCACTGCTCGTCAAATCTTGGGTCATTGGGGACAACCATTGCCCATATTCTGCCGTTGGGCTGCGCATACAACACGTTAGCTGAATCATTGAACTCGATAGCAGCATTCAGAACGGACACTCCTACAGGCAGCTTTATAAGAGTCAGGCCGGAGACAATGCCGTCATATTCTCTCTCCACAGACGCGCCACCGATAACATAATCCGAAAGCGCAGTCCTTATCCCACGCCTTGTGCGCGGACCAACTATCACCGGTCCACTTGGTGGTTGCGCATCCGTGTCAACAAAACGAACAAGCAGCTCGCCTCGCTCATAAAGGGCGTCACTCTCAAATAAATCCCCAAGTACGCCCCCCGGCAGACTATCTGCCGCTGCCAAGCCTCCGTGTGTGCACAATAGGATTAATGAGCCAATCAGGAATCGCCACGTTCCGGGTCGTGTCCGAATTTCTCGCATCATCCTTCTTCTTCCAAAAAGTGTAGTATGTTATCGTTCAAAACCGCCCATGTACGAAAAGGGGACCCACCTTGCGATATTGAAGAGGCCCCGCTTTACGGTAAGCGTCAAAATGGGACCCCCCTTTTAAAGTGCCGGTTCCATTGCAGCAATTGCCTCAGCTTCGCGCTCCTCTTGAAGAATTATAATTGGTCTAACCAATATCAGCAATATCTTGTGGTCTCTCACTTTGCTGCGGTTACTGAATAGTCTATTAAGCAGAGGTATCTTATTCAAAACCGGTACCCCTGCCTCTGTTTCAACTTCGACAGTGATTTTCTGGCCACCCAGCAGCAATGTCCCACTGTCCGGCACGCTCACACGCGTCATGACCTGTGATGTCTCCGTTTCGGGAAGTTCTATACGATACTCCTGAACGCCTGCCTCACCGGTCGCCCCCACGACAGGAGTCTCCATCTCAGTTATTCTAAGCCCGAGGAATTCGTTCTGCATAGTAATAATATTGAGCAACACGTTCTTCTTGTCGGGGGTAATAGTCGGTGTAATGCTCAGAAAACTCCCCGTCGGTATGTACATTTCCCTTGGCACCAAAGCGCCGGTAGTACCAGCACCAGCGGCCGGCCCGCCTACTGTAAGAAGCCCCCCCGTCTGAATGGGCGGCAGCGCCAGCGGAAGAATCCTCTGAACACTGAATGTTGCGGACTCGCCGCTCAGGACAGTGACCTTCGGAGCAGTCAAGGATCTGGCGTCCCTATGGGCCTGTGTCATTCGCAGAAGAAAGGCCACCTGCAAATCATCAAGTATGGAGCCGTAGCCTCCCGTTACTGTAGCGGAAGGTCCCAAACCGGCCAAGCTTCCCGGAACTTGCGTTGGCGCTGATTGTGCCGAAAGGGCTGATCCCTGTTCGAACGTAACCTGCCCCCACCTGCCACCAAGGTTGTAGGAGAAATCTATGTCCAGACCTACATCCTCAAGGAAGTTCTCCCCCACGACCAAAAACCTGGTCTCCAAAGAAACCTGGTATCCAAGCGCTTTTCGCAGCTCTGCAAGGAGCTTGTCAATTTCAGCATGGACCTCACGCGTTTGTAGCACAGCAAGTTTCTTGGGCCGATCGCCGCGCGGATACAGCGTTATAGTGCCCTCTCCGCCATAGTCATACCAACTATCCGGCTCGATCGTGTCTTGAATAAGAAAGGTCAGGTCTTCAGCTCGAAAACGGCTCGTGTCCTGCATGCCCATGCCCATGCCCATGCCATAGCCACCCATGCCTCCGCCCATGCCGTAACCACCCATGCCACCACCGTAGCCACCCATGCCACCGTAGCCACCACCGCCGTAGCCACCGCCGCCGTAGCCACCCATGCCACCGTAGCCGCCGCCGCCGTAGCCACCCATGCCACCATAGCCGCCCATGCCACCATAGCCGCCCATGCCACCCATGCCACCCATGCCATAACCACCCATGCCACCCATGCCCATGCCACCCATGCCCATGCCCATCATACCCATACCCATGCCCATTTGACGGAAGTTGGCTGGCTCACTTACAAGGTCCGTTATGTCATAGACCCGTGTTTCCATCTTGCTCGGTAACATATCAATAGTGGCTACGGTAATCAATCCGTTCTCAACGACGTAACCGAGGTCGGTAAGTCCGGTCGAAACCGCCTTTAGCAAATTCTCTAAGCCCGTACCCAAGCGAACCGCGGGTATTCCGTCCATATTTATTTCCGTGGTTGGCTCGACGTCAGCATTGTCCAGCAAATCCCTCCAGAGCACTACAACTTTCAAGGGCGGCTCGACAGAATTTCTTATTTGCTCTACAGCGTCACTCAAAGGCATGGTCGGCGTTAACTGTGAAAGGTCAACAATTTGGTCCAACTGTTTGTAAACGGCCACGTCGGCTGGGTCTAGTCCTATCGGCTCATCAGGCTGCCTCGTTGGCTTCTCAACAATTTCTCGCCAATTCTTAGCATAAGTAAGCTCTTCGGCATATGGGATTGCAGTCTCATCGGTTTTCAGCAAGATGTTTGCTCGTTCTCGGCTGGCCTGCCTCTCCAGCTCCAATTGTTGCCGGAAGTAAACCGTATCCTCCAGCATGTCCTTCAAGCTCAACGCCTCATCATTTAATGGATCGATCGCAAGCAAGGTCTCCAACTGGCCGAGAGCCGCCTGGTAGCGCTGCTGCCTCGTATAAGCTTTCGCATTTTCCATCAACGTCTTAATTCTCTCCTGCCTATCAGCCTCCATTTGCTTTCTGAATTGCTGCTGCGCCTCTTTGGCCTCCCTGCGTCTCTGTTCCTCCAGTTGCCGATCCTTCTCTTGCTTGGCTGCGGCTATCTTCTCACTCAGTTGTGTCAACTCACCGCTGTATTGTTTGAACAGTGTGTCACCGAGGTGCAGTTGGTTTTGATTCACCACCAGTTCAGCTCTTTCCAGTGCTGTTCTTGCCTTATCAAACTCGGCCTTGCTTGTGTAACTCTGTGCTTTCGCTACAGCATCATTGACAATTGCTTTCGTGTAGCTTCGTATGAGGCTTCTCGTGCGGTTAATCACTTCGATGTAGCTCGCTTCTCCGGTCAGCGGCGCGCCGACCGCTACGTCAGCGACTTTGGGCGTGATAACTTCGCGCTCGATAACCTCCGCCGGAGCGACCATTGCCTCCACAGGCTGTGTAACGGTAGGCTCGGGCAAGCTCTTCTCCAGTTGCGTTTCTGTCAAGGGCGCAGGCTCAGCGTTCGACCCTTTTGCAGCCAACATATTGTCTATATGTGACAAGTAACCTTCTATCGTCTTTTCCATCAGTGGCGGAATTAGGCGACTTTGTACAACTTCAACAAAACCTTCACGGGCCTCTTCAAACCGGCCAACACGGTAAAATCGCATGCTACGGTAATAGATGTCGGCTACTTCTAACTTGCGATTATTCAACCGTTCATCTATTCTCTCAGGCTCGTCTGCGATTTCTTTCGGCACATCTTTGGCTGGAGGCTTAGCCTCTTCTGGTTTTTCGACGGGCGCGGCCTTGATTGCCCGAGATTGAATATCCTTGAGCAGCTCTGCTACTTGCTGCCGCTCCGGCTCGGTCAAGAACTCACTGTCCTCGACCTTTTGAAGATGCACTTTCGCCTTTGTAAGCTCACCTTTTGCAAATAATTGAGCTGCCGTATGCAGCCACCCCAATGCGCGGTTTCTCTCAAGTGCGGCTATCTGCGTCTTCTCCAGAAGACCGTCCAGCCCGCTGCGCTCTGCCACAGTCAAGTATTCTTGATAGGCCTGAGCCATGAGCAGGGTCTTTTCTGCTTCAATGTAATAACCGCGCTCATATTGGTTTGTCCCCACGCGCATCATCTGTTTAACAAGGTGTTGCATCATTTCGTCTTCGTCAATCTCTGTCCTCTGGGATGCAGCCACCTGCAACAGAACCGTTGTCAGCAACAGGATCGAAACTAAGACGATTGAGAGGGACTTTCTACCCACTGATTCGATTAGAGAACTTGGCTTGTCCAAAACTAACCTCCTGCCCACAAAAAGAAGTCACCCTATCACCCTCTTGGGAAATTTTTTACGCCCTGTACAGCCTTTTCAACCTCCAATTTCAAAATGCAGGTTCAAATACGCCAACTCCAATTTATAAAAAAATCTTTCTTTTTGCAAGAGAAAATTTCGATTTGCGTCTATTTGGCCGATAATATCTAAACTAACAGATTTGCAACTCAGGAAGTCTGTGAAAACAAGGCCCAAGATAGTCGTCCAAAAACAGCTCTTTTTACGAGCGCACTGAGGTTTTCGTGAAAATAGGTTAGAATGACTTCGTAAAAATAGGCAATATGGCCCAGAAACCGCTGATATTGGCCGTTGAGACCTCCAGCCGCACGGGCTCGGTCGCCATCGCACTTGGCGAAAAAATGCTCGCAGAAGCCACCCTTTCTGCATCGCTCAGACACAGCGCGGAAATTTCTTGCGTCATTAAGGACGTGCTCGGTCGATTCGCCCGAAAACCATGTGAAATTCAGCATATTTACATATCCGTCGGCCCTGGCAGCCTTACCGGGGTCCGCATAGCAACAACCTTGGCAAAGGCGTTCCACCTGGCCAACGCTGCAAAAATCGTCGCAGTCGATACCTTAGACGCAATCGCCGCCAATGCCGCCGACTGTGAAGAACGGCCTGAACGAATCGCCGCCATTTTCGACGCCAAGCGTAACCAGTTCTTCATCGCCGCCTATGACCGCCTGCCCGAAGAGACAAACACAACGCGAGCAACGAGCATCCAGCACCAAAACATGGTCGGTGGAATCTGGAAAAAGGTCATTTGTGATTGCATGATGAGCGCTTCAGAATTTGTCGAGAAGTTCGCCGACGGCAACAAACCTATATGGCTGCTCGGCGATGGCCTGCTATATTATAAGGATAAATTCAAAGCGGAGGGCATTCAGTTTCTCGACGAGATGTACTGGAGCCCACGAGCTTCGAAAGTCCACCTGCTTGGCTGGAACATGGCCCTGGCCAACAAATTCGCTGACCCCGTGACACTGGTACCGAACTACATCTGCCGCCCAGATGTCAAAGTAAAGCCACGCTAAACAGCCGGCTTCGACAATCGATCGGAAAAATATCATCACCGAGGATCATCACCACCGAAAACGCCGGCCGCAACTGCATTCTGCTCTAAAGTCGCGACGAGTCCTCTTTAGCCCCAATACCGCGAAGCCCTTAGCTACATGAAGCCGAAGAACCTTGCAAGCATAGGCCCCAAGTTCCAGCGATTCTTCCTGGCTCAACCCCTTTACCGTGACGAACTGGAAACCTCTGACTGACTATGGAATCTACCCCGCGCTGCGGGCTGCCCGATGAGAAAAACAACCGGGGCCTATGCCGAACTCATTAGCATAGGCCCCGGACTGGTGCAAAAGCATCGGTAGGCGGCTTTGCTTTAGTCGCACGAGCCAGTGAGTTTTACATCTGCCCAAGCAACGGTCCCGCGACCAAACGCAGCTATCCCGGTGCTACTCTGTGCTAAGGAACAACACAGCGCCCCGGATGCATCTGCATGTATCTTCACAGCCGCCACGCGTGCCCACTGTGGTTCCACGCCAGCTCCAGTCAAAGACGAGCCGCCCAGCTCATCAACACCACAGGAGCCAATCGTACCTGATCCAAACACCGTGAATATGCCACCATGGTCAATCGACGTAATCGTTGCCACACCACATGGACTCAGTTGCATATCCACGTACACCGATGTTAAGCCTGTATTGGCACTGCCGACGTCACTGGCCCAGACCTCAACGTAATAGTCCTGGCCTGCCGTCACGGACGAAACCGAAACCGGCAGAGTGGCTGTCGTATCTGAGCTTGACGGCGCCGTCAAAATCACACAAGCCACCTCAACGTCGGACAGAGGCGCCGTTTCAGACGGCCACAGCAGCTCATCAAGCCACGTGTCCGCAAGAACAGAGTAATCCCTCAGGTCAATCGTGCCATCACTGACCATGTCCATGGCAGGGTCCTGCGGCGTGAGCAGCGGGTACAACAACTGAGTATATGTCGCTGTCTTGCCGGCAAGACTTCCAACCTCGGCCTGCGACAAAGCCCGGCTATAAACGCGGACTTCATCAATCTGGCCGGAGAACCAGTTGCCGCTGGCATCCCAGACACCACTGCCGCCAATGTTGAAGCCGTACGAGGAACTACCATAGTTGCTCACGGCGGTCCCGCCGGCTTCCATCAGTTGACCGTCAAGATATATCCTCAGATCTGTTCCGTCACCGACCACCGCCGCGTGATGCCACGTCAAGTCCGCAAAGGTCCACTCCGTGCCGACCCACTGACCACCGCCGGCCGTCCAGACCGCGATATTACCAGCGTCAAACCCGAATTCTACGCAGTCGTTCTGGCCATAAAGACCGATACGACTTGCTTCAGGATTGCCCGCGCTGACCCAGCCAGCTAATGTGAACTCAGCCAGGCCGCTGAGCAAACTCTGGTTAGTGACCACAGAGTCATCAACTCCGTCAAACGCCAGCGCACTACCTACCTGGCCGGGCACATAGGCTGGGGCACCACACGGGTCGCCGTGGTTGCCATTGCCGGAACTGTCCAGCGTGTCACTCTCAAACCTGTAATGGGCAACCAGATTCGCATCGCTCGGAGCTACCGGCGTAACATCGTAATCAGTCATCAGCCAGTTGTTAGTCATTATGTCAAGGTCGGCATAGTCAACCACGCAGTTGTTACTGAAATCACCTGCGGGTCTTATCACACCAGGCATACACCTGGGTCGATAAAGCCGAATGTCATCAAAATACAGGCTACCCGTACCGCCAGACATTGGAGCGTCCAGGTCGCCGACACCAACATATATCTTCTTGATGCTCGGCAGGCTCACACTGGCACTACTGAAATCTGTCAGCGGGATATCCCATTGCTGCCAGGTGTCCAACAGCACCGCATTGGGGTCCGGGTGTTCGACTGACTCACGCTTGCCCGTACTATCTTCCACAGCGACGTACAACTGCTCGGCTACGTTACTGGCTATACCAATGTCCTGCGACTGCCATGACCCTATGACGGTCCCGGTGATTGTAACATTAGAGAACGTGGCCGTGCAAACGGCGCCCGTGTTGTGACTGGTCAGGGCTAAACCCACATATACATCAGGAGACATGGGGATGGTCTGCGGGTTCGGAGAAGCATCGGCACCGGTGTTCTCTTCGGGCATAATATTCCAGCTGCTTCCGTCAGGCGAATAATAAGCCGTGAAGCTGTTGGCCGAGCGTACGATCCTGACCCAGTGAGGAGCAGTAATCGTGCCTTGAGCACTCCAGGTTCCAACCATGTCCTCACCCTTCGTTGGGCGGTTCTGGAAGGCCCTAATACCAGACGGCGTTATGAACGCGAACGCGTGCGGCGAGTTCGGCTCCAGGCTCTCGCGAATCATCACACCGGCCTTGGCCCAGACATCCGTGTTATCGACGCTGAGCACCTGCACTTGAATCTCGCCGTTTCCAGACAGCCGCTTGTAGGCATAGTGGAACTGGTCAGATACGCCCCAGATATCTGCGCCATCAGCGGTCATCGTGTAGATACCCGTTGCCGGATTATAGTTGAAGCTGCCAACAGATGCCGGCAGGCCTCTGAACCACAGCGTCAACGCCTTGACACCTCTTCTGGTCCAATCCTGTGGAGTATCAAACGTCCGCACGGCCTCTGAACGATAGGGCGAATTAACGTTGTTGTAATCCATCGGCATCGCCTGGAGCCCCTCGTTAACAATAACCTGCTCAGCATAAGGAGGCCTAAGGTGGCCAACGGTTGAGCCCGTGCCATTGCCGGGGATACCCTGGGAAGGTGAGCCATAACCATCTATCCACGTCAGGTATATCCTGTTGTTAAGGTCATCGTAGGACTCAAAGTCTTCCACGACAAGATATTCAGCCACCGTAAAGCTCCAGACCCTGCCTGTGCTGATTGTCGTATCGGTGTTGTACTCGTCGATCCGCCAATAGTAACTCTGGTTCAGTTCAAGAGCTTCAGGCGGAGTATAGCTGTTAGGATCGATGCGACCTCGGTATACGCCCGTCGCATCGGAAGAATCTGCATCCTGTACGGCGTCTGGATCGGTGCCGAAGTACACATCATGCTTGGATACCTTATCTCCCGGCGACCAGATAAGAGGTTTGACATGCTCGATGTCCGGCGTTGACCCGTTAGCGGGTATCGGATTCCAGGCAAGGTCGGGCTCACCTCTCATAGTCTGCTTAATCTCGTCCGCCGTCAGCGCCCTGCTGTAGACACGTGCATCATCGACGATGCCGGTGAAATACTGCGCCGAGGCTGCATGCCTTCCAAGTTTCAGGCTGTTGCCCTCGTTAGACGGAGCTCCCGTTGGAGCTGTGTTGGTCGTAATTAGGACGCCATTCCTGTACGCCCTCATCGCATTCCCATCATACGTTGCAGCAAGGTGATACCATGTATTGGCCTCCAATGGTCCATAACTTGCGGCATGCCACGTACCTCCCGTGTTTATTGCCGCCGCTGCCCGATAAGTCGCGTCGCCGTGGTTCCAGTTAAACTGGTAGTTCTGCTCCCGATGAAGGGGTCCGCTCGGGGCATCGCCTGAGGGTGCGGCAGGGCTAATCACCCAGGCGGTTATAGTCCAATTAACCAGATTTTCCGTATAACCGGTGTCCACGTGGTCATCGCCGTCGAATTCCATCCCTTCGCCATAGTAACCAGGCACAAACTCCGGGTCACCAACAAGAGTGCCGTCACGGTCGTTACCCGAATAGTCAATAGCAGTACCGCTGCCTACATCATCGAGCTTATACCAGGCCTCCATATCCGGATCAGGTGGGACCATTTCGGGTCTTGTTCGGAAATTCCAGACGTCGCCTGTGTATACAGTACCACCAGACTCCTTCTCATCGATGCGCCAGAAGTACCTGGTGTCTTTTGCAAGGGTCCCGGGCTCATAGGTTGTATCCGGGTGGTCTGCTTTTACCAGTGGTGGTGGAGCGACAGTTCCGAAGTACACATCGTGCTTAATGGCAGTGGCACCTGGAAGCCAGCTAAGGTCCCCGTCGACACTAATATATCTGGCACCGTCGGCAGGACTGGGGCTATACGCCTTATAAGGCGCCGCAGTGAAGCTCCAGACATCACCATAGTGTATTGTACTACCGTCAATTTCGATTTCATCGATCTTCCAGTAATAAGTGGTCCCAGGATTAAGACCCGGACCAGGGGCCCCGAACCAATACATGTTGAGCATCCACATGCCAGCTACGAGTTCAGCAAGACCTGGTGTCGGATTAGTGCCGAAGTACACATCGTGGTACTTGGCAGTCCTACCCGCATCCCAACTAAGCATTGGCAAGGTTACGCCCATGGCACCGTCAGCAGGGACCGGATTACTGGCCATCAAATCGGTGGGCCTTATCCACGGCGACAGATATGTGCCGGCGATAACCACAGGACCGGCCCCGATGCCGGGACCTCCCCACGCAACTGCGAGGTTGTCCCCGCCGCCACCTTCGGCCTGCAGCGCCTCGATGTAGTACTTCTGACCGGCCTGAAGCGTAATGGGGCCGGACTGCTGTTCCGGACCGCCGACTCCCCCGCCGGTATTCAAAAAATCACGTGAGGGCGTCCAGCCCGGAACACTGGCAATCTGCACCGCATTGGCCGGATCATCATTGGTGCTAAGCCAAAGTTGGCTCTGGTCGTCACTGGCGATCCAGAACGTGTAATCGCCCGTGCCCGGTGGGTACACGTAACCGCGAACACGCGTGCCGTAGTTGTCTCTCCAGTCGGTGGGGCCCTCAAAGATTGTCCGCCACTCACTGTCATCCGGGCTATCCGGGTAGCTGGCAAGCCCGAGCAAGCTGCTCAGTTGATCTGTGGTCCCCCAGAAGTACTCGAACAAAATGTTGCCCTTGCCGATCTGCGCATAGCCGCTGCCAACCAGCCCGAGCACTAAAATAAAAGAAACAAAATAAATCAATCTTCTGCACATGATGTTCCTCCTTCAGAAAAGAAGTTACGATAACTGTGCTTTGGCCACACACCAAGGCACGTTTTGTCTTCGACAAGCATCCTGAATCCTACCGACCTATTGTGCTTGTCTCCAACAGCAAAAATAACTTCCTCCGCCCGTTCAAACCTACCTTAACCTACCGAAAACTTGTTATGATTTGGCTCTACCTCCTTCCCTTCAAAAGTTGAATTTTAGCTGTCGACCGCAATGTGGGAGTCCTTCTCCCAAGGCACGAAATTCACATTACGGCGTCACATACGATATAACTCCTCCTCTACAAACCATAATGACACAGCATCCTGCAAAACGAGAACATACATACTTCACCAGACTTATTTATACCAAATCGCCTGTTGCAGTTCAAGAAAAATTTTCTCTTTATCGGGCCCTTCCAGAACCGGCTATGCCGCAAATCTCGGCCCCTGCACCCCAAGGCGGGGTGGGCTGAGTCATTCAAGATGCCGGCCCGGTGCCAACTTGGACCGGATAATAGGTCGCCGGGGCGTGCCTCTGCAGGTGAAGGCGGGGCCATCACCGGCACATAAACACGTGCGGCAAACGCATGCAGTTGGCCAATAGCGGATTGCCAAGCCTGTCAACTTGGCGTGCTAACGGCCTTACCCGTGCCGAAATTGGCACCCGTTGTAAACAGCAGCACAGCTTAGCACAGCCCCTCGTCAACTTTTGCATCGCGTAATTGTCTACTGTAAAAGCAGTTAGGAAAAGACCAGCCAAAAAGGCTTCTCACCGCCAAAAAGCTGGTACATCTTTTGCTGTTGTGTTATAAGTTGCACGGAGTATAAACAAGTTGTTTTTGGATTTGGATTAGGAGAGCAGCAATTATGGCAGTCAAACAATTGGCATTTGAATCTGAGGCAAGAGCCGGGCTGCTGGCAGGCGTGGAAAAGCTCGCAGCAGCGGTCAAACCAACCCTTGGCCCAAGAGGCCGAAACGCTATCCTCGACAAAAGCTGGGGCGGACCAACCGTTACCAAAGACGGGGTAACGGTGGCCGAAGAAATCGAGCTCATCGACAAAAACGAGAACCTCGGTGCAAAACTGGTAAAAGAAGCCGCCAGTAAGACCTCAAAAGTCGCCGGGGACGGAACAACAACCGCCACCGTGCTGGCCGAAGCGCTGTTCAAGGAAGCCTATAAGAATATCACAGCAGGTGCAGATTCTATGGCCATTGCCCGCGGCCTGCACAAGGCCTGCAAGAGCGTAACCGATAAGCTCACATCGCTGGCAAAGCCCATCGACATCACCGAAGCCGATGACATAATCAATATCGCCTCGGTGTCGGCCAACAACGACGTAGAGGTCGGAAAAACAATGGCTAAAGCCTTCCAGCGGGTCGGTAAAGACGGCGTTATTACGGTCGAAGAGGGCAAGAGCTTTGAAACAACTGTCGAGTTTGTCGAAGGTATGCAGTTCGACCGCGGCTACCTTTCACCACACTTCGTGACGGACACCGAAAATATGGCCTGCGAGCTGGAAAAGCCATATATACTGGTTCATGAGGAGAAAATCAGTAATGTAGCCAAGCTCATTCCGCTGCTGGAGAAGGCCGCGAAAAGTGGAAGGCCCCTGTTAATCATAGCAGAAGACGTTGAGAGCGAAGCCCTGGCGACGTTGGTTGTTAATAAGCTAAAAGGCATCCTCCAGGTCGCAGCGGTCAAGGCGCCCGGGTATGGCGACCGCAGAAAGGCAATGCTGCAAGACATAGCGGTCCTCACGGGGGCAGAGCCAATCTTCAAAGACCTGGGGATCGAGATGGAGAGTATCAGCGTCACACAACTCGGCCAGGCCAAGAAAGTAACGATCGACAACGACAATACAATCATCGTCGAGGGAGCCGGCAGCCAGGAAGCCATCAGCGGCAGAATCAAACAAATCAAAAGCGAGATAGAAACGACAACGAGCGATTACGACCGCGAGAAGCTGCAGGAACGGCTTGCTAAACTAACAGGTGGTGTAGCTCAAATTAATGTCGGGGCTGCAAGCGAAACGGAAATGAAAGAAAGAAAAGCCCGCATTGAAGATGCGTTGCACGCCACGAGAGCTGCCATGGAAGAGGGTATTGTGCCGGGTGGGGGCGTGGCACTGATCCGCTGCATCGACGCAGTCAAGCGGCTAAAACTTGAAGGTGATGAGCAAACCGGCGCTGATATAATGGCAAAAGCTCTTACAAGACCCTGCTACCAAATCGCCTACAATGCCGGCGCCACTCCGAATCTGGTAGTCAACAAGATCTCCGAAGGCAAAGGAGGTTTTGGATACAACGCCGATACGGACAAGTACGAGGACCTACTCAAAGCCGGCGTGATCGACCCGGTAAAAGTAACGCGAATCGCGTTGCAGAACGCTGTTAGTATAGCCAGCCTGCTTTTAACCACCGATTGCCTTGTCTCTGAAAAGCCCAAAGAAAAGGAAGAAATGCTTCCTGGCGGTCCCGGAGGACCCGGCGGTTATGGAGGCGGTATGGATATGATGTAAGAGCAATACGAAGGTGTGGCTACCGCCGGACAAGCAGACAAAGCGATCGGTATAGACCGACAATCATGACCTGCTGTATTGTCAATGTTCTTGCGTGACTAAGCGCAATTTGAATTGGTATCAAAACAGAGTAATGTCTTGTGAGCAATGACGAGCTGAGCCTTGATATTTGGCGGCGCGCCTACCTCTCACCACGGAAAGTGAACGAAATCAGGGGAAACACATGACCAAGAACATGAAAGTCGCCGCACTCTCAATTGCTGTTTTCTTGAGTTTTCTTGTGCTGAGTTCGTCAAGTGTGGCGGTAGAAGCACCTGAGCCGCGGAGCCGAAGTGAAATCGAAGCTGTGCTGGCCAAGGCGCCCGGAGCTCCGGCCCGGCGAAAGCTCCGGAGACTCAACGTAATCCTCGTAGCGGACAAGAAAGACCACGGTGTCAACGAGCACGACTATCCACTATGGCAGAAACGATGGCAACTGCTACTTGGCGGCGAGCGGGCCGGCAAGTCTTCCGAAACGCAGGTCAACCTCTACGGTCCCGCGCCGGAAGGCAGCCAGAAAGAGATTCGCGCAGGCGCGCCAAAGGTAAACCTTACCACGGCTTGGCAGTGGCCCAGCAAGGAACAATTGGAGTCTGCCGACCTGGTCGTTATGTTCTGCTATGGAAAGTGGAACGAGCAGAAACTTAAAGACCTTGAGGGATTCCTGGCGCGTGGCGGCGGATTCGTTGCCATACATCCGGCTGTAATCCCCGACAAGGCGCCATCCCAAGCGGTGGCTCGATTAATTGGCTTGGCGTGGGAAAACGACTACACCGGCTGGCGTCATGGTCCAATGGATTTGAAGATTGCAGCAGATAGGGACCCTATATGCCTTGGCCTACCCAAGACAATCCATCTTCTTGACGAGGCGTATTGGCCGTTTAGAGGTGACTTGAAGAAAGTCACCGTACTTGCGACTTCTAACGAGAAAGTTAAAAAGGACTCCGATGAGAGTAGGCCGGAACCGATGTTCTGGACCTACCAGCACGGCAAGGGACGAGTTATGGGCTGTGTTCTGGGACACTATAACTGGACATTCGACGACCCGTACGTACGTATACTGTTGTTGCGAGGAATGGCTTGGGCATCGGGAGAATCACCATATCGCTTCGATAGGCTTGTGCTACGCGGCGCGGCTGTTAAGTAGCGCTGGAAGATACGAAACGGACAGGTGACATAGGTGTGCGTGTAAATTAGCTCGAAGGAAGGCAAGACAATGGGCGGCAAAACGGATAGATGGATATTCCTGAACTCAGCACTTGTAATCACGGTGCTGAGCATTCTGGCCGTTAAAGGCCGCTCACAGCTACCGGCCGGACGCTCCGACGCCGGAAAACCGAAGCCTATTCTGAGCCGTGACGAACGGATGCAGTGGTGGCGTGAGGCGAGATTTGGCATGTTCATTCACTGGGGTCTATATGCCGTGCCAGCTGGCGAGTGGAAAGGCCAGAGAATCCCCGGTACCGGTGAATGGATTATGAACAGCGCCAAGATCCCCAGCCCGGAATACGAGATGTTCGCTAAACAGTTCAATCCCGTCAAGTTCAATGCTGACGAGTGGGTACGAATTGCCAAGAATGCCGGGATGAAATACATCGTTATCACGAGTAAGCACCACGATGGCTTCTGCCTTTGGGATTCAAAGGTGACAGACTACGACATTGCCGACGCCACGCCATTCAAGCGCGACATACTCAAAGAATTATCCGATGCGTGCAAGAGACAGGGCATCAAACTCTGCTTCTATCACTCGATAATGGACTGGCATCATCCCGACGCGCAGGCGCCCTTCTACCCGAACTATAACGACGAGGCGCAATCGAATCCCCACTTCGCCCGCTATGTCGAGAATTATATGAGGCCACAGCTTAAGGAGTTGATCACCAACTATGGTCCTCTTGGTGTACTCTGGTTCGACGGTGAGTGGATCAAAGACTGGACTGAACCGCAGGGTAAAGAGCTATACGACTACGTATCGGGTCTTCAGCCAGACATCATAATTAACAATCGTGTTGGCAAGGGCCGGGGCAAGACGCACAAAGAGCGGATGCAAGGATTGACCAAGAGCGAGGAATACGCTGGAGACTTCGGCACGCCGGAGCAAGAGATTCCACCAACAGGTCTGCCAGGCGTCGACTGGGAAACCTGCATGACGATGAACGACACCTGGGGCTACAAATCCTACGACCAGAACTGGAAGTCGACGGAGGACCTGCTCCGTAAACTCGTGGATATTGCCAGCAAGGGGGGCAATTTCCTGCTGAACGTCGGACCTACGGCCGAGGGCCTTATCCCACAACCCAGTATTGACCGTCTGGAGGCGATGGGCAAATGGATGGCCAGAAATAGCGAAAGCATCTACGGCACGACCGCAAGCCCATTTGAGAAATTGCCCTGGGGCCGATGCACAGCAAAGCCGGCCAAACTGTATCTGCACGTCTTCGATTGGCCGCAGAATGGTGAACTCGAGATACCGGTTTTAGGAAACAGGGCCAACAGAGCGTATCTGCTGGCTCAGAAACAGCGTGGCGATTTGCTCTTGGCGATTGACGATGCGGGCAATCTTGTCGTCACGGTGCCTCGAAAGGCCCCCGATCCTATCAACACGGTCGTTGTGGTGGAGATTAAAGGTAAAGCGAGCGTTGTCCCGCAGCCTGTAGAGCAGACCGAAGACGGCTCGGTTATTCTGAAGGCTGCCGAGGCAATCGTTCACGGACACACCGCTAGATACGAATCCGGAGGAGGCAAAGACAACATAGGATATTGGACGGACGCCGAGGATTACGTGACCTGGCGCTTCAAGGTGACCACGCCAGGCACCTTTGATGTCGAGATAACTTATGCGTGTGCCGGCGGTGTTGGCGGCAGCGAATACACGGTTGCGGTCGCCGAGCAGGAGCTCGGCGGCACCGTCAGCAACACGGGCAGCTGGACGAATTTCGTTGCCGAAAGACTCGGAACAATAGAAATTACCAAAGTCGACAACTACACTGTGTACGTTAAGCCAAGGACTATGCCCCACGGCGCAGTGATGAACCTGAAGTCGGTCAGGCTACTGCCGACACAGAGCTAAAATATAGTGCACATTGGTTTTCGTGTGTCATAAGCGAAAAGTAATAGAATGGAACCAGCATATAGTAAGGAGTGAGATATGAAGCTCAGACCTTTGGATGACAGAGTTGTGATAAGGCAATCAGAGGCCAAAGAGAAAACGGCGGGCGGCATCTTTCTGCCCGATGCCGCAAAAGAGAAACGACAGATTGGCAAAATAGTTGCCATCGGGCCTGGCAAACTGCTTGAGAATGGCAAACGAGGCAAGATGTCTGTTAAGAGAAACGATGAAGTCATTTACGGAAAGTACATCGGAAACGAAGTCGAAATTGAAGGAGAGAAATACGTGGTTCTACGAGAAAGCGATCTGCTGGGAATCGTAGAAAAGTAGATCTGGAAACAAAATCGGTAAGCACTATAAGTCCTGGGCTACCAGGACAAGAGGAACTTTTTAGAGGGAACAAAAATGGCAAAACAATTGATGTTCGATGACATAGCACGAACAGAGCTTAAAGACGGCCTGAAGGAATTAGCGGCCGCAGTTAAAGTAACTCTGGGGCCGACGGGAAAGAATGTGATTCTCCAGAAAAGCTGGGGCTCCCCCAAGGTGACAAAGGATGGAGTCTCCGTCAGCAAAGAAATTGAATTGCCACAGCCGTTCAAGAACATGGGCGCCAAGATGGTCAACGAGGTGGCCAGCAAAACCTCCGATGTTGTCGGCGACGGAACAACTACCTCAATCGTGCTGGCAGAGGCAATCTATCTCGAAGGACTGAAGCATGTAACTGCCGGCGCAAATCCGATGGCTCTACAGCGTGGGATCAACAAGGCTGCCGAAATCGTGACCAGATTCATCGAGTCAGCCAGTGTTCCGGTGAAAGGCCACGACGACATCGCGAAAGTGGCAACCATCAGCGCAAACAATGACCCCAATGTGGGCGAAATCTTAGCTGAGGCAATCGACGAGGTCGGCAAAGAAGGTGTTATCGAGGTCGAAGAAGGCAAAGGGATGGAAAACGAGCTGAGTGTCGTCGAAGGAATGCAGTTCGACAAGGGCTATATATCGCCCTACTTTATAACTAACGCCGAGACACTCGAAGCGGTGCTTGAAGACGCCTACATCCTGCTGCACGAGAAGAAGATATCCAATGTTCGCGAGATCATCCCGCTGCTCGAAAAGGTGGCTCAGATTGGCAAACCGCTGCTGGTTATCGCAGAAGATGTCGAAGGTGAGGCGCTGGCAGCACTGGTTATCAACCGTCTGCAAGGTGTGCTAAGGGTTTGTGCCGTCAAAGCTCCCGGTTTCGGCGACCGCAGAAAAGCTATGTTAGCGGACATAGGCATCTCGACAGCAGGACAGGTAATTAGTGAGGACTTGGGTATTAAGCTGGAAAGCCTTGAGCTTTCGCAATTGGCCCGGGCCAAGAGGATTGTTGTGGATAAGGACACCACCACAATAATTGAGGGAGCCGGCAAGAAGAAAGACATTGTCGCACGTTGCGACCAAATCCGTGGCCAAATCGAGAAGACAACCAGCGACTACGACCGTGAAAAACTCCAGGAACGTCTGGCAAAGCTCACCGGTGGAGTTGCAGTCATCAAGGCCGGCGCTGCGACCGAAACTGAAATGAAGGAGCGCAAGGATTTGCTGGAAGATGCACTCCACGCCACGAGAGCAGCGACCGAAGAAGGCGTTGTGCCGGGCGGTGGGGTTATATTCCTGCGTGCTATCGGCGAAGTGGAAAAGGCCAGGGCAAAGGCCAGAGGCGATGAGAAAATTGGGTTCGATATTGTCACCAAGGCTCTGAGATTACCAACGATGCAGATCGTGGATAACTCCGGTGACCAGGGCGATGTTGTAGTGGCTAAACTCCTCGAGAAGCTTCAGAAAGACAAGCGCATAGGATACGATGCCAACACCGGCCAGTTCGTCGATATGTTCAAAGCTGGAATAATCGACCCTGCAAAAGTCGCCAGGACCGCGCTGCAAATGGCCGCTTCCGTAGCCGCACTTATGTTGACTACCAATGTATTAGTAACAGAGTTGAAAGATAAGGATAAAGACGAAGAGCCAATTCCAGGCTCAGTAAGATAGTACCTCGTGTCTCGTCACCATTGTTGGGGGACGAGAGAGGCGAACGACAGATCGGCCGCGAAATCAAGATACGGTAATGGCGAAACGGGATTACTATGAAACTCTGGGGGTGGGCAAAAACGCCTCCAATGACGAGATAAAACGCGCATATCGCCGTATGGCGCTGAAATATCACCCTGATAAGAATCCCGGCAATGAGAAGGCAGAGGCCAAGTTTAAAGAATGCGCTGAGGCTTATGAAGTCCTGAGCGACGCCGAGAAGCGTCGACGCTATGACCAATTCGGACACGAAGGCCTTCGCGGAATGGGCATGCGCGACTACGCGCATATGAAGTGGCAGGATATCGGGAGCATCTTCGAAGACATCTTCGGGTTCGACGATTTCTTCAGAGACATCTTCGGAGCACGAGGCCGAAGGGCTGCCCGGCGGACTGGGCCTGCACGCGGGTATGACCTGGAAACCAGCGTCGAGCTAACACTCAACGATATTGCCAAGGGTACTGAGAAGACGATAGAATTCACCCGCCAGGATACGTGCCCTGAGTGTCGGGGCACCGGCTGTGCCAAAGGTACAAAGCCAGCTCGATGCGCCGCCTGTGGCGGCACAGGCCAACTTGCAAGAGGGGGCGGCTTTTTCCAGATGGTCTCGACCTGTCCGCAATGTAGAGGCAGTGGTGAGAAAATCACTAATCCTTGTAAGAAATGTAAAGGCAGCGGCAGAATCCCCAGGAAAAGAACGGTCAATATAAAGATTCCCGCAGGCGTCCACGAAGGACAGGCTGTAAGAGTAGCGGGTGAGGGGGAACCGGGCCGAAGCGGCGGGCCACGTGGTGACCTCTATTGCTACGTAAGAATAAAGCCGCACGAGTTCCTGCAGCGCGATGGAAACCACCTTATCGCCGTTGTCCCGATTAGCTTCACACAGGCTACCCTGGGGGCGACTATTGATGTGCCAAGCTTAAATGGCACAAGAGGCCTAAAAATCCCGTCTGGCACACAATATGGCAGTGTCTTCAGAATAAAAGGCCAGGGCTTGCCAGACATGCGAACACGGCGAACCGGCGACCAACTTGTTCAAATAACTATCGAAACTCCAACGAAACTAAATGCAAAGCAAGAAGAATTGTTAAGAGAGTTTGCCAAAACGGAAAACAAAACAGTCTCTCCACAATCCAAGGGTTTTTTTGAGAGGCTGAAAGAGTATTTCGGTAACAATCGATGAGACAAAGAAAGTCAGAAAAAGAACAACCCAGACAGATGAACACCGAGCTGACGGACTTTTATGAACTGCTTGATGCCTTGCTACCGCAGCAGAACGAGCTCCTGCGCGACACTCTGGAAAAAACGAAGAAAGACTTGCAGAACACGCTGGCAAAAAGGCAAGGTCAAAACGACTATTTGCTGGAGTTAGAAAAAGGCAAGAACAGCTGTTTGCAGGAATTGCTTCAAATCTTTGTTGACAAGTATCAGCGTATAAGTGCCGATTACGCAAATTTCCAGAAACGAGTTCCCAAACAGATGGCCGACACTATGGCGCACGAAAAGGAAAAGATGATAAAGACGCTGCTGCCAACTGTGGATAATTTTGAATCCGCCTTGGGTGGACTCCAGAAAGCACATACAGGCGAAGATATCGACACCCTTGTCAAGGGCGTCCAGATCATCTACGACCAGATGCTCAACATCTTGAAATCCCACGGCCTAGAGCAGATAGAGGCAATGGGCGAGAAATTCGACCCGGCTTTACACGAGGCGATAATGCAGCAGGCTGAGCCCGAGCAGGAGCAAGACACTGTGCTTGAAGAGTTTCAAAAGGGATACAAGCTCAATGGCCGCGTCATCCGGCCGAGCAAAGTGATTGTCAATAAGCTGCCATCCTCAGAACAGCCCGCTGCCCAGCAAGGACAGGATGAACAAAAGCCACACCGAGAGAGTATAGATCTGCAAGAGCAGCCGACGGAGAAAGATCAAGCAACAAATGTGGAGTGACTACTGTGCCAACGTACGATTATGCATGTGAATACTGCGGATACGAGTTTGAGCTATTCCAGAGTATAACAGCAAAATCTATCCGCAAATGTCCCAGATGTGGAGAGAGAGCATTGAAACGACTCATCGGTTCGGGAGCAGGTATAATCTTCAAAGGGGCCGGATTCTACCAAACCGATTACAGAAGCGAAAGCTATAAGAAAGCCGAAAAAAGCGAGAAAGGCACAGTTGAGACAAGCACTGCAGAAAAGAAAACGGACACCAAAGATGCAAAGTCGAGCCAGAAAGAAAAAGATGCAGCCGGAACAAAAGACAAAAAGAAATCAGCATAACTCAAGCCGCTAAATCGTTAGGGTTCAATTAATCAGATGTGAAGGACCACTCTGTCAGCTTCGTGATTTGCGTGAATTGTGAATGCCCAACCTCGTGGCAAAGTCGGCATGCCGAAATCAGCAACTCATTATTTGCTGCCGGCAAGGACAATCGTCAGGCTCACCCTTTCCGTCTTTTCTGCCGGGCTCTCCAAGTCCTTAGCCATTTTCTTCTTCCAAGTTAGGACAGGCTTCGGTATGGTCATCAAACCGGGCCCATTGTCACCCATAGCAGCAAATACCTCCCTACCCGGCATAAGCTCAGCCACGTTGTTCAAAACAGCGATATCCTTTGCCACCGCCGTACATTTCTTGAGACTATCTTGATTCAGGATTTCGGTAGTCTGCCCGGCGGTGATCGCATTGACCACTACCGGTTCGCTGAACTTTTCAGTCTCAACGAATAACGTTGCGGAATCAAATCTTTGCCAAATACCGCCTAAATCAGCCAACAATAGATTCAAATGCCCCTTAGCACAGCTAAGAGAATATACCTTCCTATCCTGCAGGCTTGCCGAAGTGAGACAATCTAACAAGCCGTTATCCTCAATCGCTCTGTTGAGGAATGCATCAACTCGAACGAAGTCACTCGTCTCCAATTCAAGTCTGCCACTGAAGTCCGCCGCGGCTAAGAGAGCTTTGGCTGGCAGCTTATCCGGGCTCGTACCAGGAGCGACCATCGTGTAGACTACTGCAGCTAGAACGGCAACCACGCCAACCACAGCTGCAACGGCAGCAATCCTGCGGGTCAGCAGATAGGTCGCGCTTTCATTGATTTCAGACGAGAGAGGGTGCTGGACCGAGAGCGCCCTTCTTTGCAACGAAGCTGTCATGCGCTGCAAAGTCTCAGCGGGAGCCTCGGCGCGAGGCAGACAACTAACCAACACCTTGCAAGCCTCCAACTGCCGCAACCGGACCGCAATTTCTGGTTCATTCGCGATCAACTGTTGAACCTCGGCCTGCTGGCCCTTCGCTAACTCTCCGTCAATGTAGCTATTCAGTAATTCGTCGATATTTTGATTCATCTTCATTGCAGACAGCCTCTATAATCTCTCTTAGATTGTTTCTGGCCCTGCTTAATCTGCTTCTGACTGTACCCAACTCGATATCCAGGACCTCTGCAATCTGGGCATAATGCATACCTTCGATATCGCGTAGAACTACGACCGTCCTTTGCTCATCATTCAACTTCATCAAGGATTCAAAAGCTATCTCACAAAGCTCCTTATTCTGAGCCACTGCCGCTGGATCCGGCGCGCTGTCATCGCTCAGGAACTCCCTCAACACCTGCCTTGCTTGTGTGTCGTGCGCATAACCCTCAGCATCAAGGCTCCTGAGTCCAAGCTTGGCACTCCTTTGACAATAATTCAAAGTCAGATTGACTGCTATTCTAAAGGCCCAGGTATAAAACGTGCTCCTGCCCTGGAATCTATCTATGCTCTCAATTATTTTGACAAATGTTTCCTGCGTTAGTTCCGCAGCATCGTCAGGATTCGCACATATTTTCAATATTACGTTGTAGATACGATTCTGATATCTCAGGATAAGGCTCTCCATCGCGGCAGAGTCGCCCCCCTGGCACTGCTCAACGAGCGCAGCATCGCGAATGTTGATGTTTGGCGTCTCTGAATGCACAGCTCTGCGCCTTAGTTAGACCGCCACTGCCTGAAAAGATTCCTGCAAAATAAACAAAAATCGGACTAAACGGCAGGATATAATGGCAGATTAACCCTTCCGGGTCAACCGAATTTGTGTGGCAGGTAAACGACGCGCCGGCGAGTCAGCTCACCCTGTCAACGCCAGCAACTCTGATGCTGCTTCTCCCATCTCAAGCTTGATGAAGCCTTCTGCAAAATACGTAAGTTTTTGTTAAATAATGGCTTATAACCATTATTTTCTTGCAATCTCCTCCATCTTGTCTATTATATAACCGT